>Ga0136601_1000490_pt1 | contig 16757 bp, 35 predicted proteins | sample AntRauMFilla2699_FD_181020 | JGI IMG/M metagenome (GOLD analysis project Ga0136601, IMG submission 181020) | Saline lake microbial communities from Rauer Islands, Antarctica - Metagenome Filla 2 #699 | ecosystem: Environmental > Aquatic > Non-marine Saline and Alkaline > Saline | place... | reverse complement strand
TTCAAATACCATTCTTTGATGCCATTTGTACGTTCAATAGCAGGACCATCAGTTCGATGTAGTTTGCCATTCAAATACCACCATTTATAGCCATTTGCGTATTCAACAGCAGGGCCATCAGTGCGGTGACGTTCGTTATTCAAATACCAAAGTTTGTCGCCATTTGGCCATTCAATAGCAGGGCCATCGGTGCGGTGAAGTTTGCCATTCAAATACCAACGTTTGTCGCCATTGCCATCTGTTTCACAAATCGGTTCATTCATGATTTCATTCTCCACCAAAACTGGTCTTTTGGGTCAGTAAAAACATCTTCCATTGCAACTTGTTTACCATTCAACCACCAATGTTTGGTGCCATCTGCAAGTTCAACAGCAGGGCCATCAGTGCGGTGAAGTTTGCCATTCAAATACCAAGCTTTATAGCCATTTGCAAGTTCAATAGCAGGACCATCGGTTCGGTGGAGTTTGTCATTCAAATACCATTCTTTGTCGCCATCCGCGTCTGTTTCACAAATCGGTTTATCTGTTGTCTTCATGATTGAAGTGACTTCCAGAAAAACTCTTTTTCACCAATGATGTCTAGTTTTGTGATTATCCTACCGCCGTATTGGTGGTCAAACTCCCATATTACCTTCAAGCGGTTTTTGCCCCAATACCATTTACCTTCGTTGTGAAAGGGGATAATAAAAAAGATGCCATGGTATGTGCTTCCTTCCTCAAGGATGATTGCTATGCTATATGCAATCCAACCATAAAGCTTTGTGGCATAACCTACCATCACAAAGACGACTACGGCGGCTACTATGGCCATGCCTGATATCGCCAATAGAGTAGGAATGATTGAGGAAAAATCTACCATACACTATTATAGACAAAAAAATAAGGGCAGTCAAGCCCTTATTTCTCTCTCTCTTATTATAGTAGCGTGAAGGTAAAAATCACTTTACCTCACGCATCCTAACTGTGCCCTCGGGTGCGGGGATGAGGCCACGGTCAGTAAGGTAACCGTATTCACCGGTTGCCTTGTCGCTCATAAACTCTTCAACGAACTCTTTGATACCGGGGATACTACCGATATGCTGATGCTTCACATAAAAGAACAATGAACGTGACACTGGATATGTGCCATCAGCAATGTTATCAAAGGTAGGCAAGGAACCATTCATATACGAACCTTGAACCTTGTCAGAGTTGTTTGCTAGGAAACTATATCCAAAGATGCCAACGGCATCCTTGTTCGCAACTAGCTTCTGAACAATCAAGTTGTCGTTCTCGCCAGCTTCTACATAGGCACCGTCTTCACGGATGCCGTGTGCTACTGCCTTGAAACGCTTCTTGTCGGTCTTGCGTAGTTCCTTCAATGATGGGAATGTCTTTGCCCCTGCTTCCATAACCAACTCTAGAAAGGCATCACGTGTGCCGCTGGTTGGTGGTGGTCCAAGAACTTCAATCTTTACTTTTGGTAGGTGGATAGCAATGTCGTTCCACGTTTGAAACGGGTTTTTGATTAGTGTGCCGTTCGCATCTGGCACATACATAGCAAGTGCCATAAACATATCACGCACCGTTAGGTCATATTGAACAGCACCTTTTGCGTTGGCGATTGCGATACCATCATATCCTACCAATGCTTCGCGAATAGATGTTACGCCATTCTTCTTGCACAACTCGATTTCACTCGACTTGATTTGGCGTGAAGCGTTTGTGATGTCTGGGTGGTCTGTTCCGATGCCGCCACAGAACAGCTTCAAGCCACCGCCCGAACCGGTCGATTCGACTACTGGTGTTTTGAACTGTGTTGTCTTACCGAATGTCTCGGCTACTGTTGTTGAAAACGGATAGACGGTTGATGAACCGACGATACGGATTTGGTCACGTGCTTCTGCTGGTGTCGCCATAAGTAGAACCGCTGCGACTGCGGCTAGTAGATGTAGTTTTCTCATGTTTTTGATTTCCTTTATGTTGTTGTTGTTGTTGTTGTTGTTGTAGGATTGTTTATTATATCACAAATATTTAGAATAATGCAAATGAACGTTATGTTACAGATACGTGAAAGTTATGTGTCGTCGCCATTTTCTTTTGGACCACAGTTCAAACACCCTCGGTTGCCATGCTTTAGTTTATCCCAAAACTCTTGCTGTTCTTTATTCATAGTTCTTACCATCCCACTCCCAATAAGGGCGATACCATACACCACCACTATCCTCATAATAAGCTTTGGCGGCGATAGTGCATCCTTCATTATCCCTTTCTGGATGTGCACAACTATTCACATTAGTCATCCATTTACAGTTGTGACACGTGGGTTTGTAAGGTGCCCTCAGTGCGTCCCAAAACTGTTCTTTATCCGTCTTGTTCTTCAATGGTCCAATCTTCCATAACTGGATTGACAATGTGCTTGACAATATCGTTGATGTCGTCGTCGGTTTCAATGTAAAACACCTTGCCAATACGTGTGTCCGTTACCATATCAAAACCCATACTGTGCAGGGCATTTGTCACAGCCACACCAGCATTGTCTCGGATACCCGCCCGTAGCGTTGTTGTTACTTTATATTTCATCTATCAATACCATCCCATTCCCATAGGTTAAGGTTTGTTGGGTCACATTCTGTGTATTTTTTTGGACCCGGTTGTTTCTTGCAAAAAAACCTGTTTTGTTTCTGGATATATCCATACGCCACACAGTTCCAACAGTCTCTATCCTTTGGACCTCGCAACGCATCCCAAAACTTCTGTTTATCCTTCGTAACAGTCTTCACCGTTCCACTCCCAATACTCGTCACGCCCACCACTACATACTGTCATACCCACTGGATTCACACAATCGCTTAGCAAACCCGATGGACCGAAATGAATACAGTTACGGCAACCACGTCTATTCAATGGTGGCACAGACAAGTCTTGCCAGAACTCTTGCTGTTCTTTATTCATGCGACCGTCCAACCCATTTCCAATGCATAAGCCCATTTTCATACGTGCAACCACGCCTATCGCATAGCATCCTCCCGTTATACCTAGACGAGTTCTTGCATGTAGAACAACTGGGTTCTGGGGCACATAACGTATCCCAGAACTTTTCTTTATCTTTGTCCATTCCATTCCCACTTTGCCAGCCATCGCTGGTCTGCAATATTTTCAAAATGTTTGAGGGTGGCGTTGCGTACACATATTTTAGAAACACCCAATATGTTATATGCCATACACATATTTTTTTCTCGGGTACTGAATTGACATGTGGTGGCATATCCCCAAACGCGTTTATTGGCGTGGTTGCAGTTCCAACACCCGCGTTCGGTGAGGGTTGGCATAGTCAAGTTTTGCCAGAACTTTTCTTTATCTTTGTCCATTCCATTCCCACCATGATGTTGTCGAATCTACGCTTGGGATTATAGTGCAGCTATGCACACAATCATAAAATATGGATGATTCGGTTTCAGCTAGACTACAGTATAACCTACGTCCGCCTCTTTTACCACCTATTTCTACCTTTTCATGTTTGCAGTTATGGCATCCACGTTTTTCAACAGATGGTCCAGCAAGATTATCCCAAAACTGGGCCTTATTCATGGATGCCGTTCCACTTCCAATGTGGGTAGCTATCAGCGTCAAAACCCTTTCGGTAACCCAAGACACATCCTTCTTTTCCCGTGGCGTCGAATCGCCAGCACGGCATACCATCGTTTAGGTGCAAGCAGTTACCGCATCCTCGCTTATCCATGGGCGGTCCAGCAATGTTCTCCCAAAACTCTTGTTTATCAGTCTTGTCCGGCATACATCACCCAATCCCATTCCCAAAAGGTTCGTTCGTGGAATGTCCTACCGTTTACCTTTTTCTCGGCATAACATTCGTCACTATCTCTGACGTTGAAACGCCAACAATGCTTAGCATGGGAATCGACCCTTTTAACTTGGTGTTTGCAGTTATAGCAATCGCGATTGTCTTCGGAAGGACCACTCAATGCTACCCAGAACTGTTCTTTATCCATGACCAATACCATCCCATTCCCAATGTTTCAAGATAGGGGTCGTATCATCATTATCTTTTACGGCATCGTATGAGTTGCCAGAATCACAAGGCAACAACCACCCAAAGCATTCTTCCTCATTATATCGGTTACATGTAAGAGGGCTATCACCTTGTCCTCGGTTTGCACAGTTGAAGCAACCACGGTCGGTCGGAACCGATAAATCCCGCCAGAACTCTTCTGCATCTTTGTTGGTGTCTAACAAAATAAAAAACCCTATACCAGTGTTACATTACCAGTATAGGGTTTATAAGTTTATTTGTCAATAATATTGTTTATTTTGTCGGGAATACCTTCTTGAAAGCATCCATTGCCTCAACAGCAGCTTTACGCTGTGTCTCAAGACCTTTTTCGACAGCACCGAAATACTCGCTTTGAGCTTTTTCCATTGCAGCCACGAAACCTTCTGGTGTGAAGGCTTTTTTCATATCTTCTGGGTTCATGCTAAACATCTTCTTCTCTCCTTGTTGATTTCTGCTAGTCTTTCTTTTGTGATACCAGCACGAGCCATAGCAATGCTTGTGCGGTAACGGATGGCGTCTTCGTTCATGAAGAAACCGCCGATTCTTTTGAATATGTTCATAGTCTTTTTCCTCTTTTCCATGCATTCTCACGATGTTCTAAATCGTAGATGTCTTTTGCTTGGCCAAGGTATATTTCATACGCGGTCATTTCTTTACGCGGCTTGAACATCGAAATAAATCCTGTGAATATTTTCATCGTTTATCTCCCTTGTTGTCTATACCGAATAGGAAGTTCTTAACTTCTTCGGGTGATTTTCCTTTTTCATATAAAACCGTTGCTAATCTTGCACGGTTAAACGAGTGGCAAAATTGTGATACTCTCTCAAACATAATCTTACCTTACCAGAAAAAACGCATACCGTACATGACGCTCGGTGAGGTCTGTTGGCGGCGTTGATATTCCGCACGGCGTTCCGTGCGAAGGTAGTTTTGATAGTTCTGTTCGTATGTCTTTCTTTTAAAACCAAACATTGGCTTTCTCCTTTTATGTTTCAGTGTTTTCATTGTTTCAGTATATCTATTGTAACATTATTTATACTGCACTGCAACATAAGTGACAGGTTTTGTTTGCATAACTGCTATGCAATAAAGTTATAGCAGATAACTCACCTATCAGATACGCCATCGTCTCCTAAAAGTAGGTCTTGTTTTGTGTGGGGCCGATGCCAGCGGTTCTTTGCCATTCCATTCATAATAATCTATTTTCTTTTTTGCTGATGATTTGTTGAGTGCACAACCGTTATTATAATAAACACAGTTCCAGCACCCACGGTGTCTTTCAAGTGGTTGACTCAAAGATTCCCAAAACTCATGTTTGTTACTGTCCACGGTTTTTCTTTCCTAGATCAACTGCCAATGGACTACATATAAATCCATGCTCACTAAGGACATATCCTTCTTGTAAGTCAATAAGCTCGCCGTTGAACTTCCAGTTACGCCATGGCAGTTGAGCTACTTCATCTTCTGCACATTCGTAAACTCGGGTGCCGCACGTCCTGTAAGTGAACACACAGTTCTCGCACGACTTTATCGGTGCATCTTTGAGTGCATTCCAAAACGCGTTCTTTTCGGCGTCGGCGGTGTCGTCAATATGCATCATCAAATGGAAACCCATTCTCGTCTACGAGAAGAATATCTCCCAGTTCTTTATCTTCTTTACCATCCCATTTCCAATGTCTCCACCACACAGCGTTCGCATGGTCGGCGGCACAGTCATAGGTCATTTGTTGTGAGACACATTCTTTACCTCGTCGAATGTAGTTCGCACAACTTTTATATACGGGTAAGGTGAGGGCATTCCAAAACTTTTGTTGTTCTTTATCCATGTTATTTCGAACCGTCCCATTCCCAATGAGCCAATATCAACTCTCGATTATCTAACAAAACATCTTCATAACTATTGAGTCCATACATGGCGTCTATCTTAAGCCACGCAAAACATTCTTCTGTCTCGTATAACGGACATGCACTACGTATCGGTAGTTTGTTTTTACAGTTCCAACAGCCCTTATTGGCCGGACCAGTAAGTATGTCCCAAAACTGTTTTTTACTCATGGGTCTTACCATCCCATTCCCAATGACCCAACACGATGTATGACTCATGCAACCCGGCATAATCCAACTCACCGGGACTCATCTTTGTGGTGTCGCATCCAAACCACCCAAAACAGTCATCCCTGTCATATAACTCACATCCGTTGACCTCGCCGCCAAAGTTATTGCGGCGATTCTTGCAGTTCCAACAGCCCTTATTGACCGGACCAGCAAGTGCGTCCCAGAACTTTTTCTTATGGTCTTGTAGCTCGGACATGGGGGATAAACTTTATATTATATAAGGGAAAGAAGACTACCGAGAAAACCGGTTGCAACGGCAACGCCCAAGGCAATACCGGCAACAATCATAAGCGGTGCCATCGTTTGTGCAAGGGCAAGTAGTTTGTTGATATCAGTGGAATCAAACTTGTTACTGGTGATCATACCACAGATGCTGGTTGCAATCATCAATACAAGGGCGAGGGTGAGCATGGGTAAACTAATAATCATATATATATAATATAACCGAACTCTTATGGCATGTCAACATGTTTTAGGAGAAATCCGGTGAAGTCTTTTGGGTTTTTGAAGGATATTGACCATTCTGGTAAGCACCCAACCGAATGACTTTTTATGTAGTCTGCATGGTTTGTTTTGAGGTATGTTTCAATGTCTACCTCTTTGTTTATCATATCAGGCGTAACATTGGTTTGGTCAACGTATGACCTACCATAATAATAGCTTATTCCAGCGTCTAACCAACAAACATATTTGTCTTTATGCTCTGTTTCTTTTATTCTTACCTTGATCATTTTCCTGAAGTTTCACAATATTCTCTACAGCCCAATCAACTTGTTCAAACTGTTTTTTGAACCGTGACATAGCACTGTTATAGATAGTCTCGGCCAACTTATTGAACATTGGGTCGCCTATGCTTCTTATTTCTTCTTCTATAATGCGTTTCTTCTCGTCTTCGTTCATCAAAACTCCGCAGTTACTATATGTTGAAAGGTCTTACTAAACACACCTTTATATAGTGGCTCTTTATGGACCTTATAGTTTTTTACGTTGTTATCGAATAAGAACTTGGCAAGCTGCTTGAAGTACATCGTTCGACGTTTATAAGGTCCAGATGTATTTAGCTCTTTTTCGTTGTTTATGAAATAAGTGTAGTGATCCCATTGTTGTTTATCCTGACTATTCCATTTACGGTGTGTCAGGATGATGCTCTCGTTGTCTTGGGATTTTAGGTAGAAGGGTTCTTCGAACAGCTTGTTGCTCATGCCATTCTTGTAGTCGGTGACGGTGGTTACTAATGTGCCGCTGGTAATCGAACTCAAAAACTTCACAAGGTCTTGTTGGCCCTGATTAGTCTCACAGAAGGTCGTTGCTTGATCTAAGGCTAGAACAAGGTCATACGATGATTCTGGTTTTTCGATATATTTGATGTTTGGGTGGTCGAACAAAGGGTCGCCACAAACTGAAACTTTGTACCCTAGCTCGGCTAGGCCATATGAAACAAGGCTATTCTCGTATGAAAATACTGATGAAAATCCACTGCCATTTAGTGCCTCTAGGATCGTTCTTGTCTTGATGTCTGCTAGTTCTTTTATTTTATCTGTGGTTGTTATTTCCATAAACAAAGAACTTACGGTAGTAAACTCAGTATTGTACATTTATTGATTATTATCCTTATACCCTACGGTATTTAGGCACGATGTAAATCAAGCGTACAACAATGCAATCCTCCACCTAATGTTCTGGCCATTGTCCATTCTATTTCCACGACTTCGATGTTATGTTCTTCAAGTCTTTTTCTGATAAGGGGCTGACCCTTTTCCATAATCACATGACCGGGGTGAATGACCAACAAGTTCAGTGCAATCCATTTTGATGCATACGGATACTCATAGAAATATTGTGCGACAACCTCATTCTCTTGGATGTAAATCTTTTCCCAATCCTTGAATACCTTTGGACAGTTGGTATCATTTACACGATTGCCATTGAGCATAACCAACCCTTCTTGCAACGGGCAGATGGTGCTGTCGATGTGGGCATAGCTGTATAGGTTGTCGATGATGTGTACTGTTTTATGTGGCAGGGTTTCTTGTAACCATTCACCACCACGGTAGTTGCCTGTCTCGCTCACCAAATACAACAAGTCGTCGTTTACTCGGCAGACGTTGGCCGCATCAAAGATAGGATAATCTTCGGTGAGCTTTAGGTGACCATCTACAACCTCAAAGTCTCCGTCGCGAAGACGTGGTTTGGGGGCACTTATCCAATCCATAATACCACCTTTCGCAATACGCTGCTTTATACCTTCGTAATACATTGGCTCGTTCCAACGCGAACGGTATGTCATTGGTGCTTCGATTACAAGATCATCCACCACCAATAGTAAGTCTCTGGGACAATAGTTGTACATGCTGTCACATTCCCATCCGTCCCGATGAGACATGGATGGTGTGTTGACATGAATCTCTGGACGATGAACCTTTATACCCAGTGATATGAAGAATGACGCAAGTTCGTCTAGTGCAATAGTTGCTGTCTTTCGAACTTCATACGGAAATCTACCAGATGGCAACGGTGTTTCTTTCCATAAGGTTGTTTCTTTTTGACAGTTGAACACAGGGTCGTTGCTCGGGAAGGCTGCATGATGTGCTTCTCCAACTATGACTTCCCTGAGCATATCCCATTCGTTTGAGCTAGACATTATCGTAGAACTCTTCGTGCCATTTCTCGTATTCACTGTTTGCTTCTTTTTGGATTCTGGCCACATCCTCGTCTTTGGCAGCTTTAGAAAACAACACAGTATCCATCGAATCGAAATACTTATGCCCGCATTCGTTGCATTGAATACGCCGTGTTTTTATGATATAAGCCTCACCTTCGACCGCCCAAAGCATGACCGGGCTTTTATCAATTATTTGACCGGGGTGACATTCCTTGGATAAGATTCGCCAGAAATCTTTTTTATCTTTATTATTCATAACAGTCCATGCTTCTTTGCTGCTTCCAGTAGTTCTTCTTCTACGGCCTTATCCCAAGACACTAACGAGCCATCCGAGTATTCGTATTCTACGTATTCATCGTCTTCGTAATGCCTCACGACATACGGTGGTTGCTTGGGCGGCGGACTTTTGAGAATGTCCCAAAACTTTTGTTTGTCATCCATTATTTCTTTCCGTCCCATTCCCAAAAATCCTTATATAATGCTCTTGCGGCTCCGTTCAACGGTTGTGAAATACTGGCACAGTTTGGGTCGCGGTTCATCACCTCACGCGTTATTTTTGCCTTACACACAACAGAATAGCTTCCCATACCCATGTTTGCAAACCGTTCCAGATGCTTACAGTTACGGCAGTTATGATACGTAGGCTCACTCAATGCCTTCCAAAACTTCTCTTTATTACTGAGGTCTTTCGTCACTGCATTTCTCCCATTTACCATTTAGCTTGGCCCAAAACTCTTTAGTCGATGGGTCCATGAACACAGATGTAAGTTCTCCATCAAACACGGCGTGTGAGTAATATTTCAACTCGTATGGTCGAGTCAGTATATCCCAGAACTCTTCTTTATTCTTACTCATGATAATGTTGTCTTTCCATCCCATTCCCAGTTGCTTCCATTAGGTGTCGCATTGGGTGTCGCATAGTTCGGGAATGGGGCCAAGATCATTAAATGGGTCCGTGAAATGAACACATGTATTGCAAATATACTTATCGCATTCACGAAGATACGGTCTTGTCAATGCTTCCCAAAACTCTTCTGCACTATCCATCGTAAGGTTTCTGCTTTTCTGTACGTTTATGTAACTTGTGGCATTGGTCGCATCGCGTTATAGTGACTGTCACCATTACCATATCGCCATCATCGCCGGTCACTTGTTTCCATACTGAGACGTGTGACGGCTTTTTGCCACAACACCAACCTTTTAGGGCTTCCCAAAACTCTTCTTTTTCCTGTTCTTCTTTAGAAGTCATAGTTCCATCGTTTTATGTCCTCGGCAAAGAACTTTGCAACGTGGTCGATTGCCTCTTGTGTGTAGTCTTCTTTCCATGTGTCTGGTTTGTTTGATTTATTCATGTGCTTATGACTCACTGGCCAATCACCACGATAGATTTTTGACAAGTATTGGTCGAGGTCATACAATCCATCTTCAAGGCGAAACACCGTTACATCATCAATGCGTGAGCCAAGCGTGTGACTCATACTCTTTCGCTGGGCTGCTAATGGTAGTCCATTAGGGTTCGGGAAATCATATTCAAAAGGATGAATATAATTGGTATTAATAAGCCAATCAGAAAAATTAGAACGCACATAGAACATTTCTTTGTACCATCGCTTCAAGCGTTCGTCTGACTCGTTGCGGTATAGTTCCACGAAACGATTCTGGATGTCCCAATACAACGACGCCATACGCTCCCATGGGTTACGCACAACGGTAAAGATGTTGGAGTATTTTGTGTCGATGGGCACTTGGTCGAGGTCCAGATGCTTATAGAAATGCCCACGTGAGTCTTTACTGTCTTTGTCTATCAATAGGCTTTGTCGCACAGTGGTGCCACCACACTTCATCATATGGTAAAAACAATAGTCAAGGACATCGTTTGTAATCAAGGCAACCAGCCTGTTATTTGTAGTGTGTATCGTGGTTGTATGCCGATGTTGGCTGCACTGTGTTCAATGTCGTCTTGCCACACAACATAGTCACCGGCTTTCCAGTTTATACACTCGTTTTCAATCTCGAAGATATGACCGGGCTTGCGGTCTTCTAAGAACACCACCGCACGGAAAATCTTCTCTCCATGGGTTAGGTTATACGCCTTTTTGTATCGGGCATAAAGGTCTTTGTGTTGTGGAAGGATAACACCGGTTTCCATAAGATAGTAGCTGGTGCCTACGTCACGCCATGGATGGTCGCCATTAGGACTGAAATGTTCCAGTATCTTGTGGTTCCAACTCGGCTGGCGTTTGCGGAAGTCGGCCATCTTGCCCACATAGTATTTGTGACCGTAGCCTTGCTTTTTCCACATCTTCAACGAGTCTGGGTCGTTGAAGTCTTCTCTCTGGTAATCGAGTGTCTTGAACTCGTCGTCCCAGAATGGTTCTAGGTGTCGCTGGTAATAGTTTTCGTTATACATTCGTCTTCCTTTATCAGACATTATTCTTGCCGTTCCATTCCCATCCCTCTTTGCCTTATACAAGTTCTTTGCGTGAAAATGTGATTTTGGGTAAAAGAAATCGTTTCTTACGTCGCATAGCAACCCAGCCGATATATCACAATGAGAATAGTGTTTCGTGCCACTATTGTAAATACAGTTACCACAAGACCTTTCTGTTGGTCGGGTAAGTGCATCCCAAAACTCTCGCTGGTCGTTATCCAATAGTAAGTTCTCTCAAATCTGGGTAGTTGAATGGCGGCGGGTCTTGTATGTCTCCATCGTCAAGCATCCTCATACCCTTCACAGCCCACTCTGGACGCATATGATAGTGGTAGCCTACCCCAAATACCTTTTGGTCAGCCCACTTGTCATAGGTATGAATGTCACGACCATCATATGCCATACGTTTTAAGGCAGTATAGTCGTCACCGTTATCTAATAGTATAGCACCTCCCGCACCGATTTGCAAGGGTTTCTTGTGTCCGAAGCTCAAACATTGATAACTGCCGGGGATATACATATCCTCTTCGAACAACCGTGCTGAATCGTATATCTTGTCTTTACCCACACCTTTTATTGGGTATTGTCCATCAGCTTCCCAATCAAGTTCTTCGTAAATGATATGACCCATCAGTAACCTGTGCCTCATTAGCATAGGCACACTCAAATACGTTCGGTGTGGTAATACGGGACGATAGAATGTTCTTGTGACGCCTTTCTTACGGGACCATAACCTAAAGCATAACTCCATTGCGTGTGTGCAGCAATCGGTTAGGACAACATAAGGTGCCCCGGTATATTCCGATAGCATATCCTCAAAGTCGAGTAATGCGTCGAAAGGATTCGCGTAATCTTCTATAAGCATTTTTGTCTTCTTCTTCCTTTTCTATATACTTATCGTGTCGTTTTTTTATTTCACGAAGATAATCTGCTGCGGTTTTTTTAGGCGGCGGATTTTTTAGTGTGTCCCAGAACTCTTCTTTATCTTTTTCCATTCCATTCCCATTTTTGTTTATAATGAAACTCTTCATCGAATGCTGGGTCTATCCCAGTTTCGTCGTAACATAACCATTTATCATTTCGCCAAAGTGATCTTTGGCCAATAATACTACATATGCTGGTATATTGTTTTGGTCTTAATCCAGACATAGGTTTGCCTTGAAACTTACAGTTCATACACGACTTTTCAGTTGGCTCACTCAACGCTTTCCAGAACTTTTCCTTACTCATCTAGTCTCTTCTTGGCCTCTGATAAAAAAACATCATGTAGTTCTTTCTGCATTTTTTTCTGTCTAAATAATCCCCAGAAAGTAAAGCGTGGTTCCCTTGTATCTGGGTCTATTGTTGTCCACCCTCGTTTCATCCAACTATCATATAGTTCTTCGACTTTATCTTTCATAATCATTTATTCCCTCGGTAAGTTCTTTTGCCATTTCCAAAATGACAACTCGCTTTAGGTGTTCGTAAGCTTCTTCCTCGCTGATACCCATAAACTGCATGTCTTGTATTCTCTCGAAGTCATATACGACTTTGGTAAACTTATACCCGGTATCTACATCAATAAAATCCCACAAAGGTATAAAAGTGACCTGATGTAGTCGAGATACCATTTTTATGTTACGATTGAACACCGATGACACCTCGAACGCACAAACAGCAAGAGGGTCGTTATTATCAACAGACAATGACCTCCAAAACTGACGTTTCTTGATGGCTTCTTTATCCAACGTCTCGTGTCCCATCCCATTCCCAATGACTTGTTGGGTCTTTGTACCATCCCTGTTTCTTTGGTGTGCCGATATATTCTTTGCAGTTTGTATAACCTTGGCTGCATATACTGTTTGGCCCATCGAAACGATATTCAAGTTGATAGAACTTACAGTTGAAACATCCTCGTATTGTCGGGTATTTGAGAGTTTTCCAAAACTCTTCTTTATCTTTATCCATTTTTACGGGTGTTTCCATAATAATAAATCTTGTGAATCGAATGAACCTTACGCCATGGGTCAACCACAACGGAATCTTCGGCCCCAAGATGAAACTCATCGCGTGGGTGTGCCATAAGATACACGGCTGGTTCGTCAAGGATGATGTCATAGTATGCATCACCGTCGATATAAGAGCCAACAAGGACCGAACTCGAACCGTCTTCGTATTCGACACCGGGCTTGTAGCTCTTGCCCATGATAACGATTGGCAACCCATAGCTCTTGAGCTTGTCTGCCATATTCTTGGCTTGCTTTTCTCTGGCGTTCATGACTGCATCAAATAGGTCGTATCCAAGGTCAAGTTCTTTGGCCATCCAACGTAAAGCAATGTTATCGCGAGGATGACAGTTATGAATCACTATACCTGTGTCTGCACATAAATAAAACTGATCGTCTTTCTCTTCGTGATTCGGTTCCACTTCAAGGTTATATACATCCCCTGTATAGTCTTCAACTCGTATATCTACTATCTTTTCCGTTGCCATAAATCATTACACCTTTCTCTAATAACTCTTTTTCTGTTAAAAATACATAACACGGGCCATTATCCCCCAAAAATAAACAACTTATCAGATTTTTTAATATCCTTGGCTGGAATTACGATCTTCTTTCTGCCTCGCTCAACCGGGATAAGGTGATCTTCGGTTACCGAAACTGTTTTACCGGAGGCGGCGGTAAAGGTATACATCTTACCGGAATAATGTCGTTTAGTCACGTCTGCTACTTTCTTTATATCCTGATTCGTCCCAGCCCAGTTCATTGACTCGACAGTGTAGATAGGCAATAATATGCTTCTACCATTCTTAATAGCTTCTTCAGCCTCCTTCCTACCAAACACTAGATCACAATGTGCTGGTTTATTTTTTTCACCGCACACACGATGAAATCTGGTATATAGGTCTTCCATTGTTATTGGATTTTTTCCGTCTTCGTATATATTAACCCTAAAATCAGGTTTTACACACGCTCCACCGTCGCCCATACCAGCCTTCATATACATTGGTGACATAATACGGTCTGTTGACTCTGCAATGGCCGTGGTGACTACATCAACGTCGATGTTGCCTTGTTTCTCGGCCACGTCTTGAATCATATTGACCAAGCCGATTTTTGTTGATATGAACGTGTTATAAAAAATCTTTATACACTCGCATTCATCCCATGTTCCAACAACATATCGTGGTGAGTTTTGCATCATTGTTTTATAGAACTCTACGAGTGCCTTACCGCTCGGGCTTGTCTCACCATCTTCGGTGCCAATCATTATCATTTCTGGATTGACCATATCCCATTTTACTGTGCCCATGGCAATCAGATACGGGTTATAAACAAAGTTCGATGGCTCATCAATCAACGGTATAATCTCACGACGCACAGTTCCCGGCAACACAGTCGAAATCAAGACTATGGTCGTGGCGTTCGTGACATATTTGTTGACCTCAGTTATGACTTCTTTGACTGTTGTGTAATCGAAGTCCTTTGGCACAAGGTGTGCTGTTGGGTAGCGGCCATCATACTTTTCGTCGTGAGGTGTTGGCACTGCGATAAATAGAAAGTCAGGCTCTTCTTCGCAGACTTTCCGAATAGAGTCCATGACCAATACTTTTTCTATTTTTACCGGAGCAACATCATAACCTATTACTCTATGTTTCTCGGTCATAACCTCTGCACAAGGTTTACCGAGTTTTCCCAAGCCAATAAAACCGACAAGGCTATTATCCCAAGTATTTTCTTTTATCATGGACACTCCTATGTTGTTGTATAATGATGTTCTTAATTATACCATTTCGATCAACGAATATCTATATAATAATGGATTTCACAATATTTTTAGGTGTTTATACTTCAACGATCCCGGTATCTTGCAGATAAAACATCTAAATATTCCATTATCTAGACCAAGTAACAAAGACCTGTTTATCAATATCTTTGCTGCGAACGAGCCTAACTTTTCATATGATATAGTATCAATGCTTTCAACTGTGCAAAACACCAAGAAGAAGCTAATACTTACGAGTGATTACGGTAATGATTATAAGAATGGATTGTTTGAAACGGTTTATTTTTTCTTTCAAGGATATTTAGCGTTACAATGGTATAAAAACTATCGCCATTACAAACCGTTTGATACATTCACCTACAAATACAATAGCTCAAGTCGTATCATCGAAGGTATGCGTGATTACCGCTTATACCTCTCAAGTATTCTGCCCAACCCAGTAAACAATCAGGTAAGCTGCTCGGACGTGTGCCCCGATACCGGAAAGACCATTGAAAATATATTGAGCAACCGATACTGTTTCTTGAACGACCATCAGAAGGCTACCGTGCATGAGGCAAACTTCCCGTATCGTTATGACCACTTAGATAAGCCTATCCCGAACACTAGCTTCGAGATTGATTGGGTTACACAATCACAGTCGTTCCTTCACGTGGTCAATGAGACGGTGTTCTATGAGAAGTTCAATCACCTAACCGAAAAGATATTCAAACCTATTGTGCTTCAACGTCCGTTCGTTTTGACATCAACACCGGGTTCGCTTGCCTACTTAAAACAATATGGCTTCCAGTCATTTGATAAATGGTGGGACGAAAGCTATGACATTGAACTGGACCCGCATCGTAGGCTTGATATGATCGCAGAAGTTGTAAAGTATGTGAACTCACTATCTATGACTGAACTACACGCGTTGTATCAAGATATGTTGCCTGTGCTTGAACACAACCGAAACCTATTCTATGGTGAGTTTGAAGATACTATTCTACAGGAATTGTTGGTGAACTATCAACGGGCTGTTTATAATATATAAATACCTTTATGTTCATTTATGTAATAGGTGCCGACGATGGACCACAAAAGATTGGTTTCAGTAACGATGTGGATAGACGGTTAGGCACATTACAAACAGGTAATCCACAAAAACTAAAGATACATTATATTGTGGAAGTGCCAGAAGACCAAGTTCGTTTGGTAGAATCACAAATCCATAAAGAAAACCGTCGCCGTAAAGTATCAGGTGAATGGTTTGACCTAACACCAGAAGAAGCCATAGCAGAAGTGGATTATGGTCTTATTCGTTGGTCAGAATGATTACCAGTTGTAGTCGTTTGCGTAATCGTTCAAATCATCAGGAACATCGACTTTGGTGTTGCCGCCGACCCAATCATCTGGCTTATCGTTGCCCTTGCCCTTATTACCATCATCGCCATCTACCCAGTCTGTAGGCTCGGACGGTTCTGATGGTATATCAGCGGTCACCCAATCGTTGACGACATCGCCGTTTTTCTCAAGACCGAAGACAAACTCAGTTTCCGCCTCTTGCGAATCGTCGCCAGCAGACTCATCGTTCTTTCCCACTCCCGAATCTTTTCCATCGCCGCTTCCTTTCCCAGAACCACTTCCAGATTTCGAGCCACCTTTTCCATGTCCTGATTCTTTATCATCATCGTCTTTCCCTTGTTGTTTATCTTTATCTTTATCTTTATCTTTATCTTTGCCGTGACCAGAACC
>Ga0136601_1000489_pt1 | contig 16771 bp, 13 predicted proteins | sample AntRauMFilla2699_FD_181020 | JGI IMG/M metagenome (GOLD analysis project Ga0136601, IMG submission 181020) | Saline lake microbial communities from Rauer Islands, Antarctica - Metagenome Filla 2 #699 | ecosystem: Environmental > Aquatic > Non-marine Saline and Alkaline > Saline | place... | reverse complement strand
AACGCGTCATTGGTGACCGAGAGTGTGAACTTTAAGCTGCAGTATGCCAGGCGGGTAACTTCTTGTTCAGCTATTTCCAGCTGGAATGATGTTGGTGATAGTGGTTCGGGTGAAATCTGGCGAGCTTATGATGCGACGCCAGTTGGTGGTACGCAGCTGTTAGGTGGTGGTGCCTTACTGCTATCAACATCTAACGTAGCTGGTACGTATGAAGAAAACAGCCCGTCATCGTTCAACCCTAGTACGGTAGAAATAGGCGACTACATTGAATACGACTGGCATATCGAAAATAACGCCGCGATTCAAAAGAGCAGCTACTGCTTCCGGATGGTCGAAGGGGATGGATCGGTGATAGATGGTTATGATGTCTATCCAACTGCCAGAACTTCAGGCTACACCCCGGTCATTGATAATTGGCAGTGGTTTACCGACGAAGAGAATCTCACCCCATCAACAGCGGCTGCTGGTGAAAACGTCGCACCCAGTGCAGTGAATAATGGAGAGGAGTTGAAGCTCCGGGTATCAACCGCCGAGGTTGAGGGCGCGCCAGGAAACGGTATTAAGTTCAATCTGCAGTATTCACAGTATCCCGATTTTCGAGACGCCGTAACACTGACGTCGACCACCACGTGTGAAGCCAATTCCTTGTGGTGTTACGCTGATGGTGCTGGAGATGATAACGATACATTGCAGTCAACCGTACTGTCAGGGGTTGATAGTTGTGTGGCTGGAGTGGGGGATGGCTGTGGTACTCGTAATGAAGGTGCAGGATTATCTGGTGTCTATGATCAGCCGGCTTTTAGTACCTCTGAACACGAGTTTACGGTACGTCAGGCGGGAGCACGTGTTGACGGAGTCTATTACTTCCGTTTGTTCGATGCTACCAATGGGGTGCCGTTGGTGGCTAGCAGCTCGTTCCCCAGCCTCACCACCGAAGGAGCCATCCTCACTTTTGCCGTCAGCGGCCTAGATGCCGCCACAGTGGTAGAAGGTGTGACTACTGCCGCAACGACCACCGCTACCACAGTAGATTTTGGTTCTTTACCAATGGATACTAATGTCGATGCCGCTCAGCGCCTAACTGTCTTTACCAACGGTACTGAAGGTTACCGCGTGTACATGAATGTCGATCAACCATTAACTAACAGCTACGGCGGTACGCTTGATGGTATGAGCAGTACTAATGCAGCTCCAGCCACCTGGGCATCAGAGTGTACTATCGCGGATACTGGCTGCTTTGGGTATCACGTTGGCGACAACGCCTTGTATGAGGGCTCATTACGCTTTGCGCTAGATGATACCTTTGCCGGGGTAGAGTCCGGTCCGGTTGAAGTCATGGCCAGTAATGTACCGGTAACCTTTGACGTTAGCGAGATTATTTACCGAACCAGAGTCGGCTTCTTGCAGCCGGCTGGTGACTACACCGCAACCGTTCAGTATATAGTAGTCCCAATTTTCTAGTTTAGACAGCTAGAAGTGTTGTAAGTTGAGGAAAAAAATGTAAAATAGCTCGTACTTGTTCGCAAGTGAAGATAATTAAATATATTCCGGCGTAGCTCAGCTGGTAGAGCAGTTGACTGTAAGCGTGAAGCGTCGCTTCAAAAATAGCAGCCTTGTAGAGTAATCTACATTGCAAACGTGGTGAATTGTCTGGAAACCCTAACGCCCATAACAAGTATGGGGCGAGGGCAATCAGCAGCCAAGCTTTGGACTTAGTCCATTGAAGGTTCAGAGACTATCCCGCAAGGGAGTAGCCCCAGAGATGGGTCGAAGCGCCACGCATCCCCAGTCATGCAAATGAACGGATGATGATATAGTCCACCCCTAGGAGAAACCCAAGGATAAGTGTAATCAATTTGTCGCAGGTTCGAGTCCTGCCGCCGGAGCAATAGAAAAGAACCACCTAACAGGTGGTTCTTTTCTATTGCTCCGGCGGAGTAAGCTCTGGGAGAGCTTACGTCAGGACTCGAAAAGGTTAGTCAGATATTTTGCGACTGAAAGGAGTGAAAATATCGACAACCTGTACCGTTCATGTAAGCAAAGCTTTCTTGCCCTGCACTCAAAAGCAATATGAAAGTGAACTTTCCATATTCTTCCTCGCTGGTCCAAGTAATGGAAGAGTTCCTGCCGCCGGAAAACTACAACATAAAAATCCTAAAAATATTGTCCCTGTCCCCATTTATATGAGAAGAGTTTAGAGGAATTAGAGGGTTACAACGGGTCTATTAAAGGTTTTTAATAGTTTATAGCTAAAATATTATGCCTCACCATAAAACTACGTCAAAGCCACAAGTCTGAATTTTTGATAGAATACTAAGTAATGGCCGATTTAAAACAAATTCTTTTAAATACTTTTCTAAATCTTTCTCATGAAAGTGGAAGCCTCCGTGATATTGCATATGCTAAAGCAGTTCTATGGACTTTACTTTGTGAAGATAAGGAGTTAACTCTAGACGAAATAGTAAAATTAATTGGTCAGCTGTTTGGTCAAAATTCAGTCCCACGTGATTCTTTAAGAACAGCAATAGACTTGTTGGTCATGAAGAAATTGATTCTTGAAAAAAATAATTCTTTTAAACTTAGTCCCATTCAACAGGAATCGATGAATAAACAGATTAAATATTCACACCAATCAACAGAAGCAATTTTAAATAAGAGATTTCCATCTAGCATAGATAAGTCGAATTTAAAAAAATGGTTTGATGAGGTTAATAGTGTTTATTTCGGTGCGAGTGCTGACAAGTTAATTTCATTACATTCTGATAATCAGAAGCCAGTTTTTAAAGTTGATAGTGTATTGAAACCGATTATAAAATCTTATGAATTTGAAAAATTTGAGTTAGAATTGATCCAAGGTTATAAAGAATTTCTGACTAGTACTAATCGACAAGAAGAAGAAAAGGTGTTTTCTTTACTAAGCTCAGTCTTATCTTCAAAACTAGTTACAGCCAATCTGAGTCCAGAGAAAATTAGTTTGGAAAAGTTTAGAGACAGTAAGTTTCTACTTGATACTAATGTACTTTTCTCAATGGGTGTTGATAGAGAGCAAGATATAAGTAAAGTCCTTGAGTCTCTCGGAAAATCGACTAAAACGCTTGGCATTAGTTTATTTGTTACAGATTTCACTATTGGTGAGTACGAAAAAGTTGTAACTCGTGAGAGAGAAAATTATATAACTTTAATTAATTCTTATAGTAAAGAAATTTTTGAGGGCATGTCCAATCATAGCGATTTTCATAACACAATTGTTACATTGGGATGTGAAAATGAGCAGGATGTGAAAACTTTTTTCGATGTTACTTTGAAAGTCCCTGAGAGGTTGGAGAGTTCAAATATAGAGCTTTTGCAGGGTCGTGAGGTAAAGGGTACTTATTTTATTGAAGGGAATGACAATAAATTACTCAATGATATACGAAAAGAGACAGGCAAGGTTGGTGCAACTGCTGAACACGATCTTCGTCTATGTAAACTTGTGAATAAAATGCGAAGTAAAGGTAAGGCTTTTGTACTGACTCTTGACAGCAGTATGGAGCGGTTTTCAATGAATCAAGTAAATGAAAAGGAAGAACCTTCATGGATCAGCTTATTTAGTCTTATACAAATTTTTGCAATAAACGGTGGTGGTCCTGATTTTTACCCTGCAGACCTCGCTCCATTTATTAGAACTTTCATTGACTTCGAAGAAGCAACGAAAGAAGAGAGGTATGACGAAAGAGACCTTCTGCTTTTGGTAGAAAAGACAGACAGAGTTAATGAACTTAGTGAGACTCAAATGGTAAATTTGTTAAATAAGCTCCATCGAATTAGATTAAAGCGTTCACCAGAGGAGGGTGTTCGGGAGGTAGTGCTGGAGCTAGATAGAACACTAAGAGGTAATTCAAAAAAAGCTGATAGTTTAGTGAAAGAAAAACAAAACGAATTTGATTCGTTGGCTTCTGATAAGCAGGATGTTGATGGCCGGCTCGATAAAGTGTGTGTCGATTTGAAACAGCAAAAAGTACACAAGATTTATATTTTCTTTATCATTAGGGTGTTTTTTTATCTAAGTGTGGCGTTGATACTGTCCCTATACCTGAAAGAAGAAATTCTCTTAGATTACTTGAGTGGTGATAGGTATCAATTAGTTACAAAGGTTGCATTCGTTGCTGCTTTTATTGGGGCAATAATCACTGATTATATTACCTACACAAGTAAAAAAATAGACGAAGTAGAATCTAAAACGATTTGTTAATATGATCCATCGAAGATATAAAATAGTATGAAATTTGGGACAAGTATTTACATACAAGGAAAATAGGGTCAGGGAAAATAGGGTCAGGACCCATTATGCTATGTATCAGGTAAGAAGAAGGAAACCAAAGACATTACTAAAACTGAGGAAGATCCACAGATTTAAATGAACTCCGGAGGCCTGACCTCCGTAACGGCACTTACCTAGGTGAAGCTTGGGAAAGTACGGTTTGGATAAGGATTTAGCAGATGATGCTAATTTTGTTGCAATCGTACACAAAGATCAAACTTACGATGAGTATCTTCATCTTGGTAAAGATTCAGTAGTAGTAACAACGGGCCAAAAAGTTAGTCGGGGAGATGTTTTAGGTTATACCGGCTTGCCAGGCTGCATGTCTGCCCCACACCTACATCTAAATGTTTTCAAAACTAAAGGCGGAAAAGCAGTGAGTATACCTATTAGTTTAAGTAGGTAAGACCAGGTCTTTTTTATACAATAGTTCGAATATCATCCCGTAGGCGGAGCATATATTGACAAATACATTTTTGAATGTATTATTTAACTGAATCTGTAACGTCTGAAAAGAGGTCTTTTAATGTCCAATATCGATGAAATGTTTCGCTCTCTTCTCGAGGGTCGCTACCATTGTCTCACTGCTTGGGGATACCCCAAGATGCCGTTGCTGATCTTCGATGTGTTGAGCAGGATCAGTCGCGATGTCTACGGTGATGGCGATCCCATGAGCGGCGACAATCCGTTCTCTTTGGATTGTGATACGACTCAGGCTGACGTCGACGCCGCATTTCGTGAGCTAGAACTGCTTCGGCAGTCTGAGTCTCCTGATTTCGTAAAATGGCTCTGGCTCGAAGAGTGTCTGACCGACTGCATAGCGTTTGTGACCAGTTGGAAGCTGACTGCTAAGGAAATCATGGAGACGCTGGACGGCTTTGAAGTTACTCTCACGGAAAAGCAGAAAGCTCTGGCTCTGCAGTGGGGACTTGATCACGTCGAAGATTGTGAACGTATAAGTGCTGAACTTCCCCCCAAGGAAGATTGTGAGATTACCGAGGCTGATGAGATCGAAATCGCCAATTGGATCGACAAAGTCTACCAAGAGCTCGACGCGAAGTCTCGTGTACGACTTGGGGTAGCTATCAAAGCTGATGATCTGCTCAGTCAGATATTTCAGCACAAATCCTGACACCCACCAACGGAAAATCCGTTTCGGCGGGTTTTTTGTGGTGGTAATGGGTACACACGGTAATGCGGTAATGCGGTAATAGGGGTAATGGGGATACGGAAGTAATGGGGATGCGTCCGTTAAAAACCCAAAAACCGTGTCGTAATAAAATATACCAAGAATTAACAGAGTTGCAGTCGAAGGTGTTGCAATCAACCATAGGCCGGCCGGTGCAGACATAGGTTTTGATTAGGCCACAGATTTTGATGGAATAACGGACGTATCCCCATTACCCCAGATTGGCGTTGGGGTAGTGCGTACCGTCGCTATTTAGGTACTGCAGAGCAGAAGTCCTTGTTGTGTAATTGGAGTGTCCCCGAACCTCAAACTTACGAGATAATAGGGTCAGGACCCATTATGCTAAGATAAGTTAATGGCTAGACAACCTAGAATAGATTTAGCTGGGTACACTTATCACATAATTAATCGAGCGAGTGGCCGAGTCCCAATATTTAATACTGAGAGTGACTACGAACAATTTGAAAATGTTCTTGAATTAGCAAAAGATCGGACTAATATGGATATAGCAGCATACTGTATTATGCCCAATCACTTTCACATAGCGCTACAACCTAAAATGGACGGTGATGTGCAGGCGTTTGTGGGTTGGTTAACTAAGACCCAGACGCAACGATGGCACGCTTCTCACAAAACTATCGGACATGGACATTTGTATCAAGGAAGATACAAATCTTTCATCGTTAATACCGACCAATATTACCTCAGTTTGATGAAGTATATAGAACAAAATCCATTGCGAGCAAAGTTGGTCAAAAGTGCATCAGATTGGCGTTGGGGTAGTGCGTACCGTCGCTATTTAGGTAGTGTGCAAGGTTAGACCTTGCACACTAACTTGTGGTATACCGTCCATGTAAGCAAACCTTTTTTGCCCTGCACTCAAAAGTAATATGAAAGTGAACTTTCCATATTCTTTCCCGCTGGTTCAAGTAATGAAAGAGTGCCTGCCGCCAGAGCCTCTGTAAAGAAAAGTTAAGTAAGAAATTACTTGGATGTTTGGTACTATTCAAGTATGAGAAATTATAAACGAATTTTTGGTGGAGAACTAAATCCAACATATAGTTGGTCGTCATATGGTGATTTACGAGCACTGAAGTTTTTTGGATTTTTTATTTTACTTATGATTCTCCCGCTAATTTTTTGGTTGATGATGCAAGAGGCAGGGCGCGTAAATGAATTTCCTAAGGTTAGTTGTGGTGCTGAGAGCTGTCGCTTTGATTTTGAAAACGGCACCAGCAAAATTCTCCCCAGAGACAAAGTTCCGTTCGATGAAAATGATGTTGTGATTAAAGATCAGGTAGACTCCGGAGTCCCGGTCTCCGTAGTTATAGACTCCGGAGTCCCGGTCTCCGTAGTTAAAGAAAAAGATTCAAACACATGACATCCTATTTAGTGAAATCAGGCCAGCTAATAAAAGATTTGCTTATGTGGAAATCATAAATACAAATGACTATGTGGTGTCAACTAAGCTTATGGTACTTCGGGCAAAAAAGGGGATTTACCCTAGATTTGTTTATTATTGGATGACGTGTGCTGAGCAGTTGAGAGAATTTCAAATGTTGGCAGAATCACGTTCTGGAACATTCCCACAAATTACTTTTGATACCATCAATCATCTAAAGCTTAGTAAGCCAGACTTTGAAACTCAGAAGAGAATAAGTGACTTCATAGATGCGATTGATCATAAAATCGAACTCAATCAACAAATGAATGAAACGCTCGAACAGATTGGTCAGACTCTTTTCAAAAAGTATTTTGTTGATAGTCTTGAGAGCGGGGGTTGGAAAAACTCGGAAATATCAGAAATTGCAGAACACGTTAAAATATCGAGAAAACCCCAGGAAGAGCCAGATGATGATTTCCTGCAATACAGCATCCCAGCTTTCGAAAGCGGTTTGACTCCAGAGGTCTCCGTAGGTTCAAAAATAATGAGCAATAAATATCAGGTTATTGAGAATTCTATCTTAGTCTCAAAACTAAACCCTTCAACTCCAAGAGTTTGGCCGGTTTTTAATGCTGAAAAAAATGCTGTCTGTTCGACTGAGTTTGTTGTTTTGAAGCCTAAAAAATATTATGCCTTTATCTATTTTTTACTAAATTCTAGATTGTATAAAGAAACGATGATTGCTGCGGCTGGAGGAACTAGCAATAGTCATAAAAGGGTGAGTCCCGGATTTATTACTTCTTTTGCTTTTCCAACTCCTCCATCAGAATTACTTGATAGTTTTGAAGCTGCAGCTCATAATCTGATTTATAAACAACAATTAAACATAAGTGAAACCGTCACTCTTTCAAAATTGAGAGACTCACTCTTACCAAAACTAATTTCAGGCGAAATAAAAGTGTAGAAAGAACTTTAATATGCAAAGAATCAGTAGCAGTATTAAAGACAAACCACAGTGGGATTTTTTGCAGCCAAAATTAGCCAGTATCCTAGAGGATTCACGCATCAATCAAAATGACGCAATTGGTAAAATAAAAGATCTGATTGAGACCATTGCTATCAGTATAATTGTCGATAATGGTGGACAAGACGAGAAGAAAGAAGTTGGACCGCTCACCAAAGACGCTATCAGAACCCTTTCATTTTATGGGCGTATTGAAACTAAGGATCAGGATGTAGCAATTAAGCTGACTTCCGCATTCATATCTGCCTTCACAGGCATTGGGGAATTACGAAATCGGCACGGTACTGTGGGGCACGGACAGGATGTGGAGCATCAACCGATAGATCATTATCTGTTCGAGATGGCATTTGAGTGCGCTGATTCACTTGGTGCATTTTTGATTAAAGCTCATCATTGTGATTTGCATCAACGATATCGATTGCGATTTGAAGATAATTCAGACTTTAATGATTACCTCGATAACGCATTTGATGATGTTCAGATCGCTGATGTTATGATTGCTCCAAGTCGAGCGTTATTTACGGACATTGAAGCGTATAAGGAGCAATTGCAATCTTTCAGAGACTCACCAGATGCTTTAACTGAGACTTTGACGATTACTGATAACATAGAACAGACAGTAGGTCGCATAAATCAAATAAGTAGCTTATTCAACTCTTCTCAAATAAAAAGTTTGAAGCAATTGGCAGAGCAACAAGCGAGAATACAGACACAGTTAGAGCCATTGTTAAATAGTATTGATTTCCAGCACTTGACCAGAACAGTAGAGGGTATGCAGCCTGTAATTGATACAGCTATTGCTGCAAAAGTAAGACAGGAGCATGTTAAAAAGCGGTTAGGTTTATAGCTTTTAAATACAAGTAAACTAAACAAAACTCCTTAAGCTCGTGAGCTAAAGGAGTTTTATTGTTCAATCAGGATTTTATCCCGTGTTGCAGGCAGTGGAACAGTGCTTACAACCATTGCTTTTGCGGTGGTAGCGCTTAGCCGCTATCACCGCCGGTCGGCAGTTGGTGAAATCACCTAGGTACTGACAATCGTTGGCAATTTGGTACCAGTAGCAGGACTGAGTGTGAACCTCGTGATCACCTGAATCAGTCTGGGCTCGGTTGTTGACGTAATAACGCATGGGTAGTTTGGCTTAGTGAGTAAAAACCCTTGCTGCTAGTCGTAACCATATGTATAGTAGGACCAACAGATCAAAAGGTCTGTCATTTTGGGACGGCGGGGTGCGAGAGCATCCCGCCGTCTTTGGTATTGTATCAAGCCTAAGCATAATTGCAAAATACGTTAACCAAAAATAGTTTTTTGGTCAGTTAAAATATATTATTTTATAACCAGGTTGGTGGTTGTAATTAGTACAATTTCTGGTACACTGTGTACATCAAGGTCGATATGTATGAGAATTACCTACAAGAATTCTAAATTAGAAAAGCTGTGCGCAGACGATACCAAGTTATCCAAAAAATATGGGCAACAAGCGGCAATCAAAATCATTGAGTGTCTACAGGCACTAGACGCCTCTACTTCTATGGCTAAAGTACCGCCACGTTTACGTCCACATCCAACAGTCCCGAAAAATAAAGAGATATTTCAAATAGATGTCCTTAAGCACAAACACCCCACCAGGCTATTTTTTACTCCAGCTGGTACCTACGATATTCTCGACTACGCAACTGTTACAGAGGTTAAAATTATTTCGGTTGAAAAAACCCATTCATAAGCAACATACTATGAGCAATACACAAACATATTTTCCACAAACACCAGTTCACCCAGGAATCTCTTTAGCTGAGGATCTCAAGTTTTTGAGCCTGAGTGTGTCTGAAGCTGCCGAGCGAACTGGCGTAAGTCAGAAACATCTAAGCAATATTCTCAACGGAAAGGCTTCAATTACTCCGGAAATGGCATTGAAACTAGAAAAACTAACTGGTACAGAAGCTATATTTTGGAACAACCTCACTCGTAATTATCACGCATCTCTTGCTGCAATCGAGGAGAAAAAACAGATTCTACACGAATTACCTAAAGTAGAATCTTTTCGTGGTGTATACAGAGAATTAACAAACAAAGGTATTATTGCACCCAAACTCACTTGGACCGACAAAAATAAAGAAGGTATTGTTCGTAATTTACTCCATTTTTTCTCTGTAAATTCTCTCGACTACGTAGCAGATGTCTACATGAAGCCGGCCGCAGCCTTTCGAAAATATGATCAAAAAGTTGACCAAAGATCTATCGCTGCCATTATTCGTTTGGGAGAAAGAAAAGCCCAGTCAGTAGCAACTGAGCCATTCAATAAGCAAGCGCTAAAGGCGTCTTTGCCTGAAATTAAGTCCTACTCTAACTTGGAGCCCAAAGAGTACTTACCGTTATTGGATGAAAAGCTCCGTACTCTGGGTATAGTGTTAGTACGAGTGCCAGGATTTGCTCACACAGGTTTGCAAGGAGCAGCAAAATGGCTAGATTCTGACAAGGCGATGATTATAATCAAATCTGCAGGACAAGAAGAGGGTAAGACAATTACAGAAGATAAATTTTGGTTTAACCTTTTTCATGAAATTGGGCATTTACTATTGCACAGTAAGGGTGAAGGGTTTGTTGATTTGGAAGATGCTACAGATTCACCAGTAGAGGTTGAAGCAAATAAGTTTGCCAGCAAGCATCTAATGCCTGGATTCACGTTGTTTGATTTGAATCAGTATAAAAAAGATGGGGTTATTAGAGCGGAGCTAGCCATTCCGGGGTTAGCAAAGAGATTTTCTATTGCACCAGGTATCGTCGCTGGTATGATGTCGTATGAGTACCAAGATAAACAGGGTAATATATATAAGGTCTTAGACAGCTACAAACGAAGAATCTCTGATACAAATTACCAAATTTCATGAACGAAGATAAAATAGAACAAAGCGCTTTAGAATTACTCTCAAACATAGGGTATGAGGTAATTTATGGTCCTGACATTGGTCCAGAAGGAACTGGTGAGCGAGAGAGTTATAAAGAAATGATTTTGGAAGAGCGCTTGCGCAATGCTCTGGTGAGTTGTAATGCGCATATACCTGAAACAGCTATTGAAGAAGCAATAGGTAAGGTGAAGCGAAGTGTAGGGACATCATTATTGCTCGACAACAAAGATTTTCACTCGTACCTAGCAAATGGAGTAGACGTAGAATACCGAGATACAGAAGGGGAAATTAAATCGGACTTAGTCCAATTATACAATTACGCAGAACCGCACAAAAACGAGTTTGTCGCTATCAATCAATATACTGTGATAGAGGGAGAGCAGACTCGTAGGCCGGATATTATTTTGTTTGTTAATGGACTGCCGCTGGTAGTCATTGAATTGAAGAATGCTGCTGATAGTAAGGCCGATGTGAAGGCTGCGTTTAATCAAATTCAGACATATAAACGAGAGATTCCATCATTATTTCGATTTAACGAGCTGTGTATCATCAGTGACGGTCTAGACGCACGAATAGGTACAATCAGTGCCAATTTTGAGCGATTTATGACTTGGAAAACAGTCGATGGTGAAAAAGAGGTGGGGAACGTGCCGATGCTAGAAGTGTTGCTGCGTGGGGTGTGCGCACCAGAGAAGCTTCTTGATGTTGTGCGTAATTTCGTAGTATTTGAGAAAGACGATACCGAGAAGAGTTTTATAAAAAAGACAGCTGCGTACCACCAATACTGGGCGGTTCAAAAAGCCCTTCTGAGTACACATACAGCTACACACAGTGATGGTAGGGCAGGCGTGGTGTGGCATACCCAAGGTTCAGGTAAGTCACTTTCAATGGTTTTTTACACTGGAAAACTGATTGGTTCTGCTGCACTTGCAAACCCTACGATTGTGGTAGTTACCGATCGTAATGATCTTGACGGTCAGCTTTTTGATACCTTTGCTAACTGTGCTGATTTACTCAGACAAACGCCGGTCCAGGCTGATAGTCGTTCTCATCTACAAGAATTGCTCAAGCGAGAAGCAGGAGGGGTGATCTTTACGACTATTCAGAAATTTTACCCTGAAGAAGGTCAAGATTCGTTGCCTGTACTTACAGATAGAAGTAATGTGATTGTGATGGCGGATGAGGCGCACCGTAGTCAGTATGGCTTCAAGGCTAAGTTGCGAGAGAGTGATGGGATGATGGTGTACGGAAACGCTAAATACATGCATGACGCACTACCTAAGGCCAGCTATATTGGCTTTACTGGTACCCCTATTGAATTTGAAGATCGATCAACCCCAGCCGTTTTTGGTGAGTACATTGATATTTATGACACCAAGCAAGCAGTGGAGGATAAGGCAACGGTCCCGATCTACTACGAGAGTCGTTTGATTGACCTTGGAATGAATGAGGAAGCAAGAGAAAGTCTTGATCAAGAAATGGATGATCTGCTTGCAGGTGAAGATGCTGATCGTCAGCAGCGCCTACAGGCTGAGTGGACTCAGAAAGAAGCAATTGTGGGTAATGAAGAACGCCTGAGTTTAATTGCTGAGGATATCGTAAATCACTTTGAAGCTAGGCAAGAAGTAATTGATGGCAAGGGAATGATTGTAACAATGAGTCGCAAAATAGCTGTCGACTTATACGATAAGATTGTTTCAATCAGGCCCGACTGGCATGGTGATACAGACGACACTGGTGCAATCAAAGTGATTATTACCGGTTCAGCGAGTGATACCGAACAGATCCAAAAACATGTGCGAAGTAAAGATAAGCTTAAAGATCTCGCAACCAGAATGAAAAAAGTCGATTCTGACCTGAAGCTAGTGATTGTGTGCGATATGTGGCTGACCGGCTTCGATGTACCTAATATGCATACGATGTATTTAGATAAGCCATTGAAAGGTCATAATCTCATGCAGGCAATTGCTCGTGTTAACCGTGTATACAAAGACAAAGAGGGAGGTTTGGTGGTTGATTATCTGGGAGTTGCCCGAGCACTTCGTGAAGCTCTAGAGACATACACTAAGAGTGATGGAAAAGGGCAGTTGACGCTCGATATTGCAGAAGCTGTCGCACTCTTGCAAACCAAATTTGAAATAGTTGAACAGCTATATCACGGGTTTGATTATCAACGATACTTTAGGCTAAATACTGCCACACAACTACAAATTATTTTGGACGCCCAAGAGCATATCTTGTCTTTGTCCGACGGAGAAAAACGGTATAAACAGAGTGTTATTGAACTAAGTAAGATATTTGCGCTAGCGATGCCAAGACCAGAAGCAGTGGCACTTCGTGAAAAGGTAGCGTTCTTTCAAGCGGTGAAAGCACGACTAGAAAAAATGGAAAGAACAGAAGGTGGTCCTAGTGACGACGACTATAGAGGAGCCATCCGCCAGATCGTAGATAAGGCAATTGCTCCAGTCGGAGTAGTCGATGTGTTTGCAGCAGCCGGTCTTGATAAACCAGAGTTACCGATTCTTTCCGATGAGTTCTTAGCTGAAATCAAGGGTATGAAGCGTAAGAACTTGGCTGTAGAAGCGCTAAACAAGCTTCTCAATGATGATATTAAGGTTAGGTTTGGTAAGAACGCTATTCAGTTAAAAAAGTTCTCAGAACAGCTTGAGGAGGCTTTACAGAGGTATAAGAACGGAACAATTGAGGCTGCTCAAGTCGTCGAGCTGCTGATTGGTATTGCTAAAGAAATACGTAGCGAATCAGAATCTGGTGAATCGCTAGGTCTGTCGTCAGACGAAAAAGCTTTCTATGACGCTCTGATAGAAAATGGCAGCGCCCGAGACGTTCTAGGTGACCAACAATTAAAGCAGTTAGCACACTTGTTAGTTGAGAGAGTGCGAGGAAATGTTAGTGTCGACTGGCAATATCGAGAACCTGCTAAGGCTCGATTGCGAGTAGAAGTAAAGAAGCTTCTGCAGGAATTCGGTTACCCGCCTGATCAACAAGCAGTAGCGACAAAGCTGGTTCTAGAGCAAGCAAAGCTTTTTGCTGATGATTGGAGTAAGGATTGAATTCATTGAAACAGTAAAGCATTGAGCTTTATCCTGTGTATGCGAGCCTATAGTGTTTCTTTGATCTCGATGCTTGATTTGGTAATGCCTAAAATTGTAGTATAATGTTGCTGCAGCCGTCCGTGGTAGACTGTTTCAGCAGTTACCAGGTGACCGCTGTGCAACGTCCTCGTCCTTTGGGTCGGGACACATCAGGCTTCAGTCAAGCAAGTGACAGTTACGAAGATTGAACCTGACCAAAGCACTTCAGGAAGTGAGCTTCGCAAGTTGTTCACTTCTTGGCTTGCTAAGGGAGGTTAACTGGGTAGTGGAGGTTCGATTCCTCGTAATCTCGCATTTAGATGAATAATAGATCAAAGTTTTTTAGGAATTATCTACAGACGAACGATATTGATTTTCTAAAAATGACAGTAGAATCCCGTTCAGAACTACTGGCCGTTTCAAAAGAGGTCATTAAGGGTGGCAAAACTAGGTATATTGAATATAAAGAAAACGAATTAGCTTATGAGATTAGGAAAACTAAGCTTGGTTCATTACGTGACGAACTGAAGTCTGGCAATACTGAAGTAATATCTGAATTATATTCTCAATTAAATAAGGGTACATATCCTAATAAACCCTTTCAGGGAATGCTTATTGAGCGTTTGGATAAAGTCGATAAACCTAGGATGATCAAAATACCAGCTGTCACAGACAGAATTGTGTATGCCTTATTACTCAAACGTATTGAGCCATTTTTTGAAAATGATTTAGCGAAGTATCCTATTTATGGCCTTAAAAATAAGGGGGTGTCTTTGGCTATTAGCCATCTTACTAATGCAATAAGTAATGAGTCAGTAGTTTTAAAACTAGATTTTCAAAGTTACTTTGACACAATCTCCAGGTCAATTTTGATGAGGACATTAAGAGATTATAAGTTAGGGGGAGAAGAGCTTCGGTTATTAAAAGCTGCTATCAATGCTCCTACCAACTTACCAAAATTTCCTAAAGATTTAAGTAGGAAACATGCTCATAAGTTTAAGCCATATGAAACAAAGATTGGCTTACCCCAAGGGTGTGCATTCTCACCTTTATTGGCTAGTATCTATGCGCTAGATGTTGAGAAATATCTTAAAAAAAGAAATGTTTTCTCAGTTAGGTACATAGATGACATCATTATTTTAGTCGATAGTGTAGATCAGGCAGAAGAAATATACCAAGACTTAAAAGTTATATGTGAAGCTGCAAACCTGGTCATTCACGAACCATTACTCAATGAGGTAAATGATAAGAGTTATATATCAACGGCTGATACTGAAATTCGATTTCTAGGTCTTGATGTGATTGATAATCAGGCCTGTTTACCTGAAGACAAAATTGTTAGATTTGTACAGGTTTTGAAAGAGAGGTTATCTCAAGAGTTAATAAGTAGAGCAGATATAGAGTATAGAAACGATTGTATAGTCTCTTTTATTATTGGCTGGACAAAATACTACCGTGAACATGCAAGTGATTGGGGAAAAAAGAAAGAAAAAATTTTAGAACTTGGTTTGAAATTGATTGACGAGTCAACTATCATCGAAGATTCAACAAAAAATAATTTCAAAGGAATCTTAATTAAGGAAATTAGAAAATAGGTGGACTATTCGAACAGGCTATACTAACAAGACAAAGTTAAGTAGCTACACACAGGTTCGAACATCCTCCACCCAGCGGAGCTGACAAAAATAGCCTTATTTTATAAGGTTATTTTTATTACCCACCAATACCCCACGGCGTAAGCCTGGGGATGTAGGGAGTTCAACTGCCACTTGTGGCAGTTGTTGAAAGCAAAGCTTTTAACTTAAATTGATACCCCGAGCGTAAGCTCGTGGGAGTTTCATTTTAAATCTATACCCTTGAGGTTAATATTCGAACCTTTTGATATACTTCACATATGCAAACAATTATAAAAAGAACCATATTGTATTTATTTAGCTTCGCTTGTTCTTATTTTGTAATATCTATACTTCGTTTATATGAAATTGCACTACCTAACTTAGAGTTAACACTTTACATTCTAGTAATATCCATACTCTTATTGTTACTCTGTATTCCAAATATTATGGATACACGGGTCGGCTTTATACTTTTACGCCGAGCTCTTAATATAAATAAGGGCTCTGTTTGGAAGAGAGAGTCTTATCTTGATTATGTTACCGATAGAATGTACCGCACAATTCCAATTTTAATCTCTATGTTTATCTTTGGAGCTTTGATGTATTTTAGTGGCCAGACGATGGAGAGTGACGAAATTTCATTACTGGTAATATTTCAGATTTTTGTACTTTCCTATATAACTATAAGGGATATATAAGGCCTGACTACATAAGCTGGGCCTATGTAGTAGGTCGTATGTGGGCTGCTTTGTTTACACAAAAGTTCGAACATCCTCGACCCAGCGGAGCTAGAAATAAATCCCCGAAAGGGGATTTTTCTTTGGCTACGACGGAGAAAGCTCTGGGAGAGCTTTCGTCAGGATTCGAAAAGGTTGGTCAGATATTTTGCGACTGCAAGGTGTAAAAATATCGATAACTGCGACCAATTTTTAAGAAACACAGAGTGCGACTACAAAAATGGAAGTACTCTTGTGGTGTACCGCCCATGTAATGGGAGAAATTCCTGCCGTCGGAGCGGTGAATACTACAAACCAAAAAGCACCCATCTGGGTGCTTTTTGGTATACTCAACTAGACATGAAACTATATCGATTTAGTCCAATAAAAAGTGAAGACGAGCTGCAGCGCGCTATCGAGCACATTCACTTCGAGTCATACAGACTATGCAAAACTAGCTTTGGTGAGTATTTACCAAACTCAGGAAACATAGGGATATTTTGTCATTATATGGACGAATACGAATATCTTACTAAGGTGCGTG
>Ga0136601_1000488_pt1 | contig 16787 bp, 15 predicted proteins | sample AntRauMFilla2699_FD_181020 | JGI IMG/M metagenome (GOLD analysis project Ga0136601, IMG submission 181020) | Saline lake microbial communities from Rauer Islands, Antarctica - Metagenome Filla 2 #699 | ecosystem: Environmental > Aquatic > Non-marine Saline and Alkaline > Saline | place... | reverse complement strand
TATCACAGTATCACAGTATCACAGTATCACAGTATCACAGTATCACAGTATCACAGTATCACAGTATCACAGTATCACAGTATCACAGTATCACAGTATCACAGTATCACAGTATCACTTATTCAAACCTGACCCGATGATCAGACATCAGACCCATGACCTTCCACTGACCATTGATGATAACAATTTGCCACATCTTACCCTTGTCACCATTACATTTCATGATGACCGTATCGACAATATCCTTGTGGGTCTCAATCTTGATCACTTCACCATTGACCGTCATTGACCCGGTTGAGACCGAAACGGTCATACCGACATCTGGTCGATATACCCGATACTTAACCATTTGATATTTAGGTTGGACTGGTTGAATATATACATCAGGAACACTGTCTAGACTAGTGCACATTGATAGGGCAGTAGGATCCGTATTATCGACAGTATCGACAACATCGCGTAAATGGTCGACATCTGTCTTAGCCCGACTGAATATCCAGCCAGCCCCGCCTTCGAAACCTTCATCCGGTCGTTCTTTGAGCGATCGATTAAACCTACCACCAAGAGACTTAAGTTTGTCCTTGATAAATTTGGTATCACCGACTACAGCGACCGACTTGTCAGTATAATTAATAACTCTCACATTGACGTTACAATCGATTTCTGGAGTTTCTACCGTTTCTGTCTTTTCGGGAGGATTGGTATCTGTCACATTGGTGATCTCGCTTGTCTCGGTGGCTACGTTGATCTCGGTCCCAGTGACCGTAGTATCTTCATTCGACGGATTAATAGACGCCATTTTGTCTATTAAAAGTAGATAAATTCGTCGTCATTTTAATTATAGATACTTATCAACAATATTTAGATTAGGATGATAAGAAGTCTCGCCAAGGGTAGTACCTTGAAACGTCAAAATCACACTTTTCTAGCGTCTAAATCCTTGGTAAATTTACTAAGGATTCGATCACTACAATTTGACAGATTTCTGAAATAGTGTCGAATATATCTAACTTATGTAAAGTAAACAAAAATATGTCAAGTAAGTTGACATATTTAACGATAGAAGTCTCGCCAAGGGTAGTACCTTGAAACGTCAAAATCACACTTTTCTAGCGTCTAAATCCTTGGTAAATTTACTAAGGAATGGGTCACTGCAATTTGACAGATTTCTGAAATAGTGTCGAATATATCTAACTTATGTAAAGTAAACAAAAATATGTCAAGTAAGTTGACATATTTAACGATAGAAGTCTCGCCAAGGGTAGTTGTCCACAAAGTGGACAACCAGTTGCCGCTAACCGAAACGTAATAGCACTTCTCATCACATTCGTAGTGAGGGTTCTTCTTGGGATTGGTATCAAGGTATTCCTGTACTAATCGTCGCAAATGCTTGACACGAGCAATGTTGAGATTATGTTGGGCCGCTTCAAGGATTGCCTTGTGGCGATGATAGATCTCAATAATGGTTTCTAGGCTGACGGCATTACTAATACCAAATGTCTCGGCTAACTCGAAACCGAGATAGCTAGCCAGACATTGGTCATAAGGAACGAGATTGTCGTCAATTTCCATCTCAGCAGCATAAAAATCCCACCATAATTCCCGATACTGTTCGATCAGTCGCAATCGTTCCTTCTCAGCGTTAATATAGGCAACGTCGACGTTCTCATGAGACACATGAGACATTGTTCCTGTACTCGGTAGAGTCAACCGGTCTACAAATAAATATAATTTCATTTTAATCGATGTGGTCAAACGAGTCACAGATACCGACTCTAACACCATATCATGGATGTTGGCCATTATATTCGTATATCAAGCTTTAGCTTGATATATCTGATATATATATATATATTATCACATACGAATATCATAGTGACCTCGAGGACCCAAAATAACACATACGGATAAATTTAAATATGTAGTTTATATAAAAGTATATATGTCCGTATATGACCCCGACATTGAATTATCAGAAGACCCTGATTATTATCGCTCGTTGAATCCCGACAAAACAGAATCAGGTAGTTGGGTGACGTGGGTGCTTGTTATCGTTATATTAATCGGTGTTGCTCTTTTCTTTGTTGTACTTTATGCTCGAGAAAAGAGCGAAAGAGATGAGAATGTACAGTTAGGCGATGTCGCCATTGTCGTCCGACCTAAAGATCTTGATGGGGCCGTCACTCAAGAGGTCAGTCAATTAGCCATAACATGGGACAAAGACGAAACCACTAGCAATGCCGATATCACCTCCTATGTCAGCATCACGCCACCATTCTTCACCAACAATAATGCCACGGTGTCTAATGCTATTGCTGGGGCCGGACCAGTCAAAGGATCGGTCGGTGGCTTTGTCATCACTTCTGACTTATTGATCGTCAACAATGCCTTTTACGTTACTACTGTTGCCACCTCTACCAAGAATAATAAAACCGACATTGACATCCAGCAGGTCTTTATGCAAGATGAAGACACCATACCACCGACATTTACAATACAGCCAGTGATAAGTTCTATCAGTAATGGTAATATTTTCGTGGCCAATAATTTCACAGATGCTGTTTTGACGGTGCCCAAAGATCCATCCATGTCGACTCCTATCGATCCGATGGGACCAGCCCTTCATGGTAATGTATGGCGTCTCGACGACAATAAACTTATAACTGCTAGTCCAGTATTCATGCAAGGGACGACCGGCCCATCTGGTATATTCTATTTATACAATGACAGCGGTAAATTAAAAGTAACCGAGAGCGAGGCAACAGCATCAACTTGGCGATACGTTAATAATCATTGGTGCTTATCGTCATCACCCTCACAATGTATTCTATATGAGAGTGATACAACCTTACCAACCACTTTATCGGTCAATGATATTGGTGGACGCCCGACTCAAGTTAATGGCATCGACAATACTTATAGATGGGCTAATCAAAAGTTATCTTAAATAACATATATATACACGGATATACTGCTTTTACGACCTATCAGTATGAGCGGACAAATTTAAAAAGTATATCTATAAATGACGTCGTTGACTAATCTTACTACTCCGACAATTGTAGCTACCAATACGGCTGGACAAACCATTCCTACTACATCTCAAATAGCCTTTATGTGTTTACATGCTGGATTGTCTGATCGAGATTCGGTCGAAGTATTGCAAATCATAGAAGATGCCGGATTAATAGAGTACATTATCCCCATAGAAATCAAGACGGCCGCTTCCAAACAGTTAATACTTAGCAATACCTCAGGTGTATCGGTGACCCAATTACCATCCATTGTTATATCTCAAGGTGGTGGTATATCACCATTAGTGCTTCCTGGCAAAATGGTCAATGTTGCTATTGACATGGTTAACAGTATCGTCATCAATTGAATTAAAGCATGAGTATAAGTATGTGAGTTGATGCTCACATATTTTGTATGGGACCTAGTGAATGTTATGTACATGCTATGTACATATTTTGTATTGTTTTTGTTTTTACGTTTCTACTTTTTTACTTTTTCGTTAAGATTTAGTCAAGGCTACCCATCATACCCATCACTCATCCAACTCATCTTAAGCGCCACAGCTTTTAAGCGCCACAGCTTTTAAGCGCCACAGCTTTTAAGCGCCACAGCTTTTAAGCGCCACAGCTTTTAAGCGCCACAGCTTTTAAGCGCCACTCCTCACACCCTCTTCAAATCGAGTAAGTTCTTCGCCAACTTCATCGTAAACCTGCCCTTCGTAAATGGCCACCTTGTTGTAAGCCTCACGCTCAAGCTCAACTCGCTTGGCCTCAAGCTTGGCTCGAATCTCTTCCTCTTCTTGGTCGCCATTCCCAATCACTTCGCCCACGTCGCCCACGTCGCCCACGTCGCCCACACAATCAAGAATGTAATCTTCGCCCATCAACTTAGTGAGAAGAGCTTGGATTGGCTTGTCGAAATTGTGGCAAGACCTGGTGGAAATCAACACAAGTTCGTGATCGCCAATGGTTTGAAGTTGGGTCTTGGCAATGTTCGCCTTGTCCACTTTGTTGGCTACGAGAACAATGGGCGCATTGGGGCACACGCGACGAATGTCCCGGATCCAAATCGTTGCGTTCTTGCGACTAAGGCGCGAATCATCCCACATCACGATGAAGGCATCGCTCTTGATGTAGTAGCCATCGCCAAGACCCCTGAAATGGTGTTGGCCAGCGCAATCCCAAATGTTGAAACGAATGGGACCCTTGTTGGTAACTAGGTTCAAAGGGTTGACGAAAAGGCCCAACGTGGCGACGTACTTAGTGACGAAGTCGCCAGTGAGGAGGCGACGAACATAAGAGGTCTTGCCCACACCGCCATCGCCAACAAGGCAAATCTTGAAGGAGGGGGTAGGGGTAAAGGTAGAAGTGGGTTCGCTCATTTGGGAGTTTGCCATGTCTCTAGCTTGGGAATCGTTAGTTTGGCGGGAAAAGTAATTTAAAAATCATTTTTTGGGATAGGTGGACCGTCGGTCCCATACGGATATACCAAAGAATCCTCTATAACTGTCGTCTCAGTCTCTATTTATTCAGTATCACTGCAACTACATATCAGCTCTTGACCACTGTTGCCCTCATAATTGACCGGACCGGGCCGTTCACGATGGGTCCTATCTTTCTTATCTTTGCCACCTTTCTTACCCTTCTTGGATGATCTAGTCTTGTATAACATCTTGATACCTCGATTAAATTCCTTCTTATTAACCCCAACAAAACGATAGATAGGTTGACCGTTCTTATAAAAGATGAACGTGGGGACATTCTTGACGTCATCAACATCGGGATGATCGAGATCCATATCATACGCTTCATCGACGTCGACAAACACGAATTCGGTTGTTGAACATTTGACCGCCTTGGCCAAAAAATATGGCTTAAACTCCTGACACGGTCCACACCAACTGGCAGTTACGTTAACCACCACTCTATCATGAGTACCAATAAGACGAGGATACTGTTCGGGCGAAGATATGACGTGTACGTTGTGGCTGGCCATTTTAGAAATAAGATTAATGCTTAAAAGCATTAATATAATATGTTCGTGCAAGACGGACCAACGGTATCGGGAGCTTTAGCTCCGATAACTAATGTGATCAGATAAAGCTGACCAGTATGTAAGCTTTATCTGATCACATTAACATTGGGCAAAGAAGAAGTATCAATACTGCTGTTAAAGTTAATATATATAGTATGAACGTTGGTTAAAGCCGAAACGTCGACCACATCAGTATAGAAAAGATTAAGGGTATGAACATGAGTCAAAGCCGAAACATCATCTACTCTAGTCCATGAAAGATCGAGGTTATGAACGTGGGTCAAAGCCGAAACATCATCTACGTCAGTGTAGCTGAGATTAAGAGTATGAACGTGGGATAAAGCCGATACATCATCTACGCCAGTGTGACTGAGATTAAGAGTATGAACATTTCTTAGATAAGAAACATAAAATACTTTAGTGTGGCTGAGATCAAGAGTATGAACGTGGGATAACGCCGAAACGTCGACCACCTTGGTGCTGCACAGATTAAGAGTATGAACGTGGGATAACGCCGAAACGTCGACTACATTGGTGCTGCACAGATTAAGAGTATGAACGTGGGCTAAAGCCGATACATCGAGTACTTCGGTTTCGATAAGGTTAAGCGTATGAACATTGGCTAGAGCTGACACGTCTCTAACTCGGGTATAGCTGAGATCAAGAGTGTGGACGTGGGTCAGAGCTGACACGTCTGTAACTTCGGTATAGCTGAGATCAAGGGTGTGAACGTGACCTAATGAAGACACATCACTCACTTTGGTTTCGGAAAGATCAAGAGTATGGACGTGACCGAGAGCAGACACATCACTCACTTCGGTTTCGGAAAGATCAAGAGTATGGACGTTACCGAGAGCAGAGACATCAACCACTTTAGTCTTGCTAAGATCAAGAGTATGGACGTTACCGAGAGCAGAAACATCAACCACTTTAGTCTCGCTAAGATCAAGAGTATGGACGTTACCGAGAGCAGAGACATCGACCACTTCAGTGGCATAAAGATCAAGATCGTACACGTTACCTAATGAAGAGACATCAACCACTTTAGTCTTGCTGAGATCAAGAGTATGAACATTGGCTAAAGCCGATACATCTGTCACTCTGGTCCAGCCGAGATTAAGAGTATGAACATGGGTTAAAGCCGAAACATCGACCACCGCAGTCTCACATAGATCAAGAGTGTGAACATGACCCAATGCTGATACATCGACCACTTTAGTACCGCATAGATGAAGAGTGTGAACACGGGTTAAGGCCGAAACGTCGACCACCTCAGTATTGTTAAGATTAAGATTATAGACATTGCCTAACATAGAAACATCGCTCACCCTCGTCTCGGACAGATCCAAGGTGTGAATATTACCTAGACCAGACGCGTCGACCACTCTGTTGGAAACCACATTAACGCTTAATTGCTTGTGATATGGTGCCAACTTGACTAACTTATCCATGTCCTCCATATATACTTTTAAGGCTATGAGACCGTGATACCAATGAAGATTATCTATACTCCCCATATTATCTATCATGGATATCATGGTTTCAATATCAGAATTAACAGTAATGGGCGGAAAATGTCGCCATGCTCTCTGATCGGATACCGTTCTATTAAAAAACTTGTTGACTTTTCTCAAAGCCAGGACATCTTTTATTCCAGTAACTACATATGAAAAAATCAAAGCTAATACATCTCTATCCATGACGATGTACTTGTGTACCACTGTCAACAAGTATTAATGGGTCAATAAGTATATTATGGTGATCATATTTGTATATCCGTATGGGGATCTTAAGGTCCCATATTATGCTAAAGCATAGAAACAGTTATATCATCTACAGCTACATACCTTGTGTGGACAAATTAGATATCATACTCTTGCAGCCAGCTGCAAGAGTATGATATCCGTATAGGGACCTTAAGGTCCCTATATTAGATATGTGTGCTAAAGCACACATACCGTTAGTCCGCGCAAGACGGACAAATTATATCCATTACCAAAAAGTATGTCTAGTCAGAAAAAAATAAACCCTAACGTATGGAAGGGTCTGATAATTGTGGCTATAATTTCAACGGTAATAGTGATAGCAGTTATTCTCGTCGCCGGGGTAGTAGCTCTCAAGCTAGCTACCCCTACCCTAACTTTAGTTCAAACTGGGTCATCAACATTACAAGGATATGTAACATTTGATGTCAATATATCGTTAGCCGTCAAAGATGTTCAAGGTTATGTTGTTGAAATATCGTCAACGTCTAACTTTGAAAAACCACGGCAGATAAAATCGACCAGTGCTATCGTGCCCTTAACCGACGTAAGTGGGACCAACTATTTTAGATGTTTCTGGCAACACAAGACAAAAGACGATAGTCCCAAGAGTAAAGTCGTAAAATACGAGATGGCTAAACCGCTCGCCGCTTTAAAGGTTACCAGTGTCACTGCTGCCACTAAATCCCTGATTGTCGAATTTACTCCGGTCAGCGGTGCCAGTAGCTATATCTTCTTTTATCAGTCACCGGGTAAAACTATATTAATAAAAGAAACCGTCACTAGTGGTGCTCTCGGCGGATCAAGTAGTTACACTATTAGTGGACTAGAGTCTGGTTTTAAATATAATGTCGAGAGTGGATATATTAACTCCAGCGGACAGATTAGTCAGACAGCAGTAAATAGTGGTGTGCCGATATAAAATATATAAGGTGATATACTACTCTCACACCTTTTAAAATTTATCCTTATATAAGTGTCTATTAGACACTTATCATAATATATGTGTGCTAAAGCACACATACCGTTAGTCCGCGCAAGACGGACTAATTATATATCTTTTACCTTTTACCGTTTAGCATTTATCGTTTAGCCCCGCGTTTTCACCTTACTCACCTTAGCGCTTTTACGCGGTCGACCCTTTACTGGTCGCCGTCCCTTAGATTTACGTCCTTTGGTTGACGACTCAGCCATCTCTCTAGCCTCTAGTCGTAACGATTGGATCGTCTTGGTCTTACGACCGCCGCCATACTTGTTAATGCTATCGGTAATGTCGTCCGACATGGCTACCACATAATCACGATCAACCCGGCCATGGAATTTGCCAGCATAGTCAATCAAGATCTGAAGCTCTAACCGACTATCATAACCATTGTCCAACTCAGGTTCATACAACCATGGTCGACAATCGACCCCGTCCCGTTGATACGGATCAGTGTATTTGGTCTGTTCGCGAGTGACAACATTGTGATAAAAGAACATGCTTTCATATTCCTTGATGTCCCATTGCCGGACATTATCACTATCTAATGGCACCAGACGACCCTCAGTCGACGATTGTGGTGCCCAGGCTTGCTTAAACAGAAACCCATCCAAATATTCAACCGATTTAGGTTGATCCTTATAGGCATATGGCAACCGGAACTTAAGATGAGATCTTACCGGCTTAACAATTTGATGCCACCGCTGCTGCATCTTCATGTCTTCCCACACTTGTTTTTCTGTCTGTTCCGGATTCATCTTACTATAGTCAGCCGTCCTAATATCAGAGATGAAGTAGACGTCATTTCGACCAGCAAAATGTCGAGCAATGTCGTCAGTGAACAATGTTTCATAAGTTTGGATCTTCTTGGTCTCAGGAATATCAAATGGGCGAGGATCGTAAAGGTAGAAGGTGATGTTAGGGAAGAGTTTGGATAAGTAGGGAATATGGTGACCGGGGGCGGCACCAGCATATACGACAATAGGATTAGCGATTTCTTCCGGGTAATAGAAGGTTGACAAGAATTGAATCTCCGTCATTAACAGCTTACGTTGACCCCAATGAACCGAAAACTTCTCACTAGCTTCACGACTGCGATACTCTAGCTGTGGATCACCTGGATTTATCAGGCGATCAGCACCGACAAAATCAACACATTCGTCGTCTTTCTGGCTAGTCATGCCGTTATAACGAGTCCCGTTTATATATGAGTATAATTATATATAAATTTCAATCTATGTGACTAATGTGACCAAGTTATCAAGTTACGGCGATACAATGCTGTCATAAAAACCATCATTAAGACCATGATCTATGCATATGATGGTCTTGTCAGTGTTATCTCTCAGGGTAGTTATAGCCGCTTCTGATACTTTAACGTCGAAAGAAGTCATACACTCATCTAACAATAATATCGGACTTTGACTTAATCGACTGAGAGCCAGAATAAGGGCTAAACTGATCCGATCACCCTCACCACCAGACAGTTGGTTGACAGAATCAAATGTTGATCCTTTATAATTGATAACCAGATTTACCGAGGCTTTAACCCTTTTGGCCGTCTTCAACTGTTTAAAAAGGTTAAGTGATACCGTGATAGGATCCTCAAAGAACAATGGTAAATAATTGTCCATTATCATATTAATGGAATCGACTGTTTGTTGAAGTAGTTGACACTCAACCTCGATAGCGGCCTGCTTTAACTTCTGCAGAGTAGTCACATCGGCTTCTAATGTCATCAGCTTATCACGATCAGCTGTCAACTCTTTTTGTTTGGCAATAATGGTAGCCGCGTATCGCACATTATCTATTTTACTGTTGGATCGATCGATATCGTCCTTGACCGATTGTAGTTCATCAATACAATTAATATTGGCAGCAATACTGTCATCCAACTTGGACATATTTTGTTTTAACTGAGACAACCGCTGCCACAATCGATCAGAATTGGTCTTCATATCATCATATTCCCGCTTTTGTGATCTCAAGTCACATATTATATCGTCTATTCGTCTTTTTTCGGTCTTGAGAGCATTAACGTCGACGGTGGCCATATCCTCTTTTCCTACCCCTACACCTTCTCCTGCTCCCTCATCTTTACCAAGTTCTGACGATATCTTATCTTCTAATTGCTGAATCTGATAATAGATGTTGATGGCTTTGTAATTATCGATATCGGAACGCATTTCTGGTGACCAGTCAAACTTGATGTCTTGAAGCTGATGCACCAGACGAGATATCTTGTGTCGGTCTATTGGTTGATAACTTTGGATGTCTTCCAACTTATCTTCTATCTGGTGATATAGACAACTATATTTATCATCTAATTCTTGCAAATGCTGTGACTTATTAGCTATGTCTCGTTTCATCATATCCACATCTTTGTCTAATCTACTCTTGACCCCATTTAAACGATAAGATTCCTTGACCAACCGCTTTAAGACCGTTTCATTATCAGCTAATTGCGATTTCAACAAATCCAAATGTTCGATGTCGCAGGCATCCGGTCCGTCAGATCCGTCAAATCCATCAGATCCACCAGCAGCAATAATTAGACGATTATCCTTATATTTAACCTTATGGTCACAATTAGGACAATGTAATATATCTAACCCTTGCTCCCCTTTGACAACCAGATCTTTCAACCGGTTTATCTCCGCCTTGGCTTTATCGGTCTCCACTTGATTGGCTGCGATTTGACCATTAACAGCCGTTAGTTTATCATTGTACATTTGGGTCAACACGGTTAAATCGGCGTTCAATTGGTCTAATTCTTGTTGGATGCGGTCGATATCTTGACTCATGGTTAACAACTGGTTATAGCTGGCCATAAGTGGTTGGATATTGTCATCGACATCTAACATGGCTTGGCATTGCTCAATCTCCCCATCAACAATATCAGCTTGATAGGCTATACCCAGGTTTCGACACTTCTTTTCATAGGACTGCAACTGGCGATGATTATTGCCAATAGTTATAAGTTGGTCATGACTTATGTCTAACCGACCCGAGGGTGCTGATGGTAGTGATCCTGCTCCTGCTCCTGCTGGGGGTGTGGGTGACGGAGACCAGTATCGGCTGCCATGAACAAGCTTTTGCCACTTGTGCCGATCACCGTCAAACATATTGTCCAGTTGACCTTTCAACAAATCTATTTCCTGACGATATATTTTGACATTCCGTTGTCGTTTAATAAAATCGTCGATATCGTCTATTCGCCGAGACAACTTCTGTCGCCGATCTATCTCGACATCAATGTCGTGGTCACTTACACAAACCAGATCTACTTCTAGTTCTTGTAACTTAGTCAACTGTTGTTCGACTTCATCTAATTGTTGACATATTAACGAATGGGAGCCTTGATCACGATGGAGTTGATCGACCCGTCGCTGAAGACTCTTGGCTTGCGATGTATACAAACTAATATTATCTTCAGCCTGTGATATTAATTGTTTAGCTGTTGAAGTTTTGAGATCATTGACAACCTCAATGTCGGCACTCCGGGCTGAAATCTGTTCGGTGAACAGTTCTATTTTGACCAGATAGCCGGCCTTCAACCTCTCATATTCATCTTTGTGCTGTTTCAGCTCGGTCGACACTTTATCAATATATTCGCTAGGAACATCGTGTTTGAAGGCCAGCTCGGTCAGTAGGTTCATACGATCCTGATTTGTGCCGGTTAAAATGGTACACCTTTGTTTTTGTTCAATATAACAACAGGCTTTCCATAGATCTTTAGTTCCAAACATATCATCGATAATAGCTTGAGCGACATCGTCTTCATACGTTTGGTCTATACCGGTCTTGGTCACTTGTAACAGGTCGGGTCTTTTCTGTCGATATATGACTATGCCGGCTACGCTAGCCATGTCAACAGTGACTGAACATGTTTTGGTTTCGCCGTTACGGTTATATATATTTCGCATCGATCCATATAGACACCAATATAAGGCTTGAAATATTGTTGTTTTACCCGACCCAGACAAACCTTTCAAGGCAATTGTGGCCCCATTGTCAAAAATATAGTCACCGTCGACATGGCATCGGAAGCCATTAATTTTTATTCTCATGTTGGTGCTTAAAAGATTTGTATTTTATTATAAAGACGATAGCGTTCATTTTATTATGGCCAAAGTCATCAAGATGAACGATCTTAGTGCTGCCCATGTCGATGGTGTACACCATCTATTAGTGAGTGAATTCGATGTTAAAAATCCTAATAGGAAAGGTATTAAAGAGACATCTTATTGGCACAAGCAGTTTAACCCTGTGAGTAATCCGAGTGCAGTACAGAGTATATGTGCCTTGTTGGAAAAGATATTGATATACAATCCGGTAGAATATCGTAGTCAGATATTCTTCGCCAAGAGGAAAGCATATACTACCATAAATAAATGCAGTACCGACAACACGGTTCGGTTTATTTTCAACTTCGGTCCTGATGAAATCTATGACTTGTACCACCAAGATGTTTCGACCAGTAAAATTTTTGTCCATCAAAACAGTTGTATTTACTTGGAAAAAGATTTATCCATAGTTTCAACTGCTAAAGTAAACAGTAATCCTAGCCGATCTTTCGTGGCCAATGGTATCAACTTTAATAAAGTAAGACCGCGAACATATTTGAGGGCCACTTTAGTGATAGATGTTCAGGTTGATCCGACAACACAAAACATGAATATCGGCTGTCGCAACCCTCAACGAGTGGGTGGGGATGATGAGATAGAGCTTATCGATGTTGACGGAGGTCGAGGTGGTCAAGGTGGAGGTGGTCAAGGTGGAGGTGGTCAAGGTGGAGGTGGTCCGGTATCATTAGTACCAGCAATATCGCCGTCAGGTAAAATAGATTTAGATGCTTATGATTCAGATGGTAAGAGGGTGGACAGAGTGAGTTCCGCCACCGCGTCCACCAAACCAGCCACCTCATCGACCACATCCAAAGCAGCCAACCCGGCCAACGCCGACTGGGTTGATGCCGGTATTTTCAGCAACCCGTGGAACTGATGCCCTGTGTAGAATATTGGTGTAGAATATTGGTGTAGAATATTGGTGTAGAATATTGGTATGTAGAATATTGGTATGTGAGTTTCAACTCACATATATATTTAAACATACGGATATCATAATCTGGCAGGTGGCGGCCAGATTATGATATCTTATATAAAATGTCGGCAGAGGATTATGACGAATATTCTGTTGAGGAAGAAGAATATTATACCGGCCCTGACCAACAGCGTGATCGTGATGATGTATCTAGGGTCGGGTTTAGCCGACCACTCGAGATGACAGCTAAGATGGTCGCTGGTAACAATTTATACAAATCTTTAGTAAAGTTTAAATATACCGAAGAACAAGCCAGAGAGATTCAACGACAATTGGTCGATATTTACAATTTATCGGTCATCAATACTGACACCATGGCCATGGTTTATCGACTTCTCGACACCTATGGAATATTAGGGACAAATGCTGATATATCCAGAGACATCTTTAACGACCAAGTTGTAGAAGAGCATGTATCTGTTATTCATATTATTCCTAGAGGCAGTGAAGAAAAGGCTAGAATGTTACAAAGATTTAAGTACGACATTTTAAGATATAGCAAGGCTTTGCTTAGTTATTTGAGGTAAGAGTAGTAGTATGTGAGCTCAGCTCACATATTATCACATATAAGATATCATACTCTTGCAGCTAGCTGCAAGAGTATGATATCCGTACGGGGACCTTAAGGCCCCATATTAGATATATTAATTTACGCAATGGGTAAATTTTCAACGTCGACCTGAATCTCTTTGGTCACGTTTTGGGGCAATCTGGCCACATACATATCCCTGCCTTCCGACTTGATCCTAGTAATGTATAGAGCAATCGATGGATCAATAGCATCAGAGTGAATCTTCATACCTAGTTGAATAAATGGTAGATCCGAAATTAAGTTGACATCGCCTTGGGCTATGGCTCGATTAAGTTGTTCAACCACTTCATCATCTTGACCAAACATGGTAATCATGACATAACTTTCTTCCTCGAAAAATTCCGGCAAACATAACGTTATATCCAGGTCTCGACGGTTGGTTCCTACCTGATCACCAATGTGTTTCGACACTTGTATCATATTAGGTATCCCGTTGTGAACGCCGGTAACAGTGCCATACTCGACCCGACCGGTATTTCTGTTTCTAAATCTAACTATACCAGGGGTGTGATCACTGAAAATTATTCCTTGGAAAGTCTGCTCATCAACATTAACATTATATGGCGGCAAATCCTTGTTAGCCATAACATATCTAAAGTTGACATCCACCTCTTCGTTAGCGACACACGGCACGTCTTCAGCTCTGGCTTTGATCATCTGAATATGGTCTTCAACAAACTTCTGCTTTGCCATGGCAATATCCTCTTCTTGGGCAACCTCTTCTTCGACCTTGGCCTCGACAAAATATTTTGACATGGCTTTGCACAAATCAGTGTCACTCGCAGTTGAGCTGACCCTGACCTTCTTTCTGGCCAAGAAGTTTCGAATAAGCTTCCTATCGTCAGGTGTCAGACTCATGTTCCTTTGGCAAATACGACTAAGGCCTGCTCTCGCCCTGTTATCGAGAATACCACACGAAGTTTGACATTTACCCTTGGTTGTAAATCCCTCGGCTGAGACTGCGGCCAAATCCCATCTGTTGTCCATATATCTGTCAAACTCGTCGTCACCGAAAACGCATTCTCTTTGATCTTCTCTCTGGTTTAGAAAACACCACCATCTATCGTCGTCTTCCATCTTTATAACTTACATAAAAAGATTTTTTAAGATAGTGGTTGTCATGATCTGACTTCTATCTCCATCTGGTCGACATGAAATATATATATATATATATATATATATATGTACTGGTCATACTATCTATTGGACATGATATGTTAACTTAATTAGTCCGTCTTGCGCGGACTAACGGTATGTGTGCTTTAGCACACATATCTAATACGTGAGTTAAAACTCACATACCGATATACTAATCTTACAGCTAAAGCTGACCATCAGTATGTAAGCTTCAGCTTACATATTTAATACAATCGGGTATAAGATCCGCAATCAGACGTATAGCTTCCATAGCTGTCATCTTGGCGATGCCTATGGTGACCATTACTGGCATAGCTGCTATAATCACCATGTCCACTCATATCCCCACGACTATGATCTGTACGGTGATAGCCCTTACTGGCATAGCTGCTATAGTCACCATGATCTTTATAGTGATCATATCCATCATGGCCACTATAACTATCACTTATACCCATAAGACTACAGTCATAACTACTATCACCACAATCTCTCGCTGATACTGGTATGTTGACAAATTGTTGATTGTAGCCGTCTTCATTACGAAGAACGTAAACAACATTCTTGTAGCCACTCTCGACAGTCATACATACCGTATTGTTATTTAGACACCAACTATTACCGTTATATTGCCAGAAACTATTGGTAGTGGTAGTACTTTCACGATAAGTCGTTGCCCTCAATTGACCATTGTCGTTGTATAGATAATATCTCAGACCATCCGGTCCGATCGACACCAATTGTCCGCCTAAGAATTCAAACACTGCCGGTGATTCATTACTTTTAGTTATTCTTACTCTGGTAGAGTATCGAATAATAGGAATAAGATCATCCGGTGCGGTGTCCGTGGTAACCGGAGTGACCGTCGTATCAGTTACTTGCGCCGATACCGGATATGGTGAATGATATGATGGCTCTGACGGATATTGTGGATCTGATGGGTGATATGGTGGCTCTGATGGATATTGTGGCTCTGTCGTTATACCAGTGCTGGACATGCTATCGACCGAGAAAGATAATTTGCTACAACTGTAATAGCTATAATTACTGTCACTAGATTTATTGTAAGAATGTCCACCATGATCACTATGATCACTATGATCACTATGTTTACCATGATCACTATGCTTGCCATAATCACTATGCTTGCCATAATCAGTGTAATCAGTATATACATCACCACCATGACCACTGTGACCACTGTGACCACTATGACCACTGTGACCACTGTGACCACTGTGACCACTATGACCATCGGAACCACTAGGACAGCTGTAATCAGTATATACATTATCGGAACCACAATCACTCTGACTATACCTATTAATAGGCTGATGCATAGAACTACTATCTAAATAGGTAAATGTTAAATATTTGTGGTCATAACAGTCTCCCTTGGGTTTCAACTGCTGGTAACGAATAGTAAACTTGCCGTTAATAACTAGAGAAGTTGTGACCGACAGGACATTGGACGGAGCACTATGGCATGTTGATCCTTGAATACTGGCCACTTCAGCATAGTAAGTAGTGGTCGGTTTAATACCGATGGATGCCGGGAATACATGACTAGTACTAGTTACCTCAACTGTCGACAGTGTTGTTTTGAAATCAGGTACTTCACTCAACGATACCATATACTTTTCGGCTCCTTGAACAAATGTCCAAGTGGCTTCTATATCCATCGATGGCGACTGATTGGTTAATGATGTTAGTGTCGGTGGTCCCGGACATATAGCTACTAGCTCGTCATCATCACTGATGAAGATCAGCACAATAGCTGTTATGATTAGACCTATGGCCAATATCGACATGACGTATGTCCATTCATAATGTCGACATGTCCTAACACTTTTATATATTAATGCTACTGCTATCACTGTAGCAGCGATGGCAGCAGCTATTGCTACCCACGTTCCAGGGTTTATTGCCATTTTAAAATATAGGACTATATTATTTTCCACAACTACGTAAAAGTGAGAACCGTATATTCTGATTTCGCGTTTTATTATCTCAGACATCTATAAATGGAAGCCGATCCGGATCCATTTGCTAATCTAAGAGTTTACTGATAGGGACTTTACTGTCTTGTCTGGTTATAGTTAATGACCATTGTCAATAGACACGATTAAACGCTATTTATCGTTATGTTGAACAAGACGTC
>Ga0136601_1000486_pt1 | contig 16814 bp, 15 predicted proteins | sample AntRauMFilla2699_FD_181020 | JGI IMG/M metagenome (GOLD analysis project Ga0136601, IMG submission 181020) | Saline lake microbial communities from Rauer Islands, Antarctica - Metagenome Filla 2 #699 | ecosystem: Environmental > Aquatic > Non-marine Saline and Alkaline > Saline | place... | reverse complement strand
TCAGGTCGGCGACCGGAAGGCCGTGAACGAAAGTGGAAATGCTCATCGCAAATCTCCTCATTCAAGTGCGAAAAAAGTCGCACACTCAGTGGGCAGCAGAATACCGCCCACTACTGTAAAAATACTCGATTTCGTTTTTTTTTGCAAGTTGGTGGTAAGAAATATTTTAAAACTGAGCTGTAAGTAATTAGCCTGTAAACTTTTTGTGTAGCATGGGTGGGAGTTCAAGCCATAAGCTTGACACAACAGCTTTACATGCTACTCTAGTGGGAGCTTTTTTGATACTCGTGTAGGGCTTGAAAGCTGCAGACGTTACTTCCTGTAAGTTGACCGTTTGGATATTATTACCTGCACTGCCCGAAGCGCTATCGCTTCTCCCCAAATTCATACAATTAGCGCAGCTGTACCGTTTCGCGATTTTTGTTTCAGCGCCGTAGCTGATCTACGTCTTAGTCACAAAAATCCCTCCAACGTAGACACCTGCATCCAATTCTAAGAATTTGATTTAATTCGAAATTAGAACATATATGCCTAACGCAACTACGTCGCGACCGCGACGCCGTCGCCCGTACTCGGGTGGCTCACAATCACGCCGACCCCAGAGTGGTGGTCGACGCGGTGGAGGTTTTTCACGACCTCGTAACAAACGAGTCCAACCAACCTTCGATCCCTCACAATTCATTAACACCAATCCGGTCGAGGTGAAGGAAGAGATCTACACTCCGAAGCACACCTTTGGTCAGTTCGGCCTCGATGCTCGAGTGACCAATGTGCTGAGTAAGCATGGTATCGATACTCCGTCCCCTATCCAAGACCAAGTGATCCCACATATCTTGGAAGGACGCGACGTGATCGGACTCGCAGAAACCGGTACTGGTAAAACAGCAGCCTTTTTACTGCCGCTCATCACTAAGACTCTCAAGGACTACAAGCGACAAACCCTTATCTTGACCCCGACGCGTGAACTCGCGATTCAGATTGAGCAAGAACTTAAAAAGCTGACCGTCAACGCTCGCCTCTTCTTCACGACGTGTGTGGGTGGGACACCGATCGGTCCTCAGATTCGTAGCCTCAAGAAAAAGAATCATTTCGTCATTGGAACTCCTGGTCGTATTCAAGATCTTATCGACCGCGGCATCTATCGAGCTGAAGACGTATCAACAGTGGTACTCGATGAAGCTGACCGTATGCTTGACATGGGATTCATCAACGACATGCGCTCAATCTTGAGCACCACTCCAACTGAGAGAGAAACCTTGTTTTTCTCAGCCACCATGTCACCAACGATTGAAAAATTGGTACACGAATTTCTGCACGATCCAGTAACGGTATCAGTCAAGAAAAAAGATGTGACGAACAGCATCAAGCAAGACGTCGTGAAGTATGGCCCTCATCATAAGTACGATACATTGCGAGTACTTTTAGAAAAACCAGAATTGAAACGAGTCATCATTTTTGGTGCGATGAAACACAGTGTTCAAAAACTGGCAGAACAACTAAGCAAAGATGGTGTGGAGGCTGAAGCGATTCATGGTAATAAAACCCATGGACAACGACAGCGTGCACTTTCTAAATTCAAAAGTGGTAATGCTCGGGTACTCGTCGCTACCGATGTAGCAGCTCGTGGTATTCACGTTGACAAAGTGTCACACGTTATCAACTACGACTTACCAGGGACCTTCGAAGATTATGTGCACCGTATCGGACGCACTGGTCGTGGAAGCGAACGAGGTGAAGCATTGACATTTGTAGCGGAGTAACGAAACGATACATATATAAAAACGGCCGGGACAAAGTCCCGGCCGTTTTTATATAGTTCCTATTTCAGTTCACTCCACACGCCGATTCGGTTTCCTTCACTGTCAGAGAATTCAAAGCGTCGGCCACCCGGAAAGGAAAAGACAGCTTTCTCTATCGATCCCCCAGCGGCTTCTACCGCTGCCAAACTTTTATCCAAGTCGTCAGAATAAAGAATGGGCAAGATCGAACTAGCTTTCACTTCGCCTTCATAGAAACCGCCATCGGCATGCGTACTTGAAAATGCGAGGTAGCCATCGTAGTCCACGAAGCTCCAACCAAAGGCTTGCTCGTAGAATGAGCGCACGCGTTCTAAGTCATGGGCAGCGAGTTCGACATACTGTAGTGCGTGGTGTTCCATATTACTTAGCTATGTTTGAGTACGTGTCCATAACGGCGTAGATGCCGGCTCGGTTTCGTTCCCACTCAATGTCAGAGAATGATTCCAACTCGACAGTCACCGCTGGGATGCCGATCGAGGCGAGCCAACCTTCCGCGTCCCCAGTGATCGGGTAGGCGTCAAAGACGGGCACCGCACCGTAGTTACCAGCGGTCGCGTACGTGTTCATGAGGGTCAGTGTTGCGGGCAGGACACCTTCCTGACACTCCGATGCGTACACGTTATTCGCTTGGCTGTGCCAGAAGAGTACCGCATCCGGTCGATCTGTTTCCACCAGGTTTTTCAGAGCCATCGCTTCTGGTTCAGAGAAGGCACTGGTACCAGCACTCACGACATTCCCCCGCCAGGTACTTTCTGGTTGCCATTTGCAACCAAAGTTACGGTTGAGGTCGACACCGTTAGCGTTCATGCGGGCCTCGGCATTGCGCACACCGGGGTTGCTGACATCACTTTTGCTAAAGCGACCACCGGTACCAGTTACCAGTGCGAGGCCGTCAGGGTTGAGTGATGGAATTATACTGATGGTAAGATCGCTCGGTACCTCCTCAGGGTTGAAGGTGAAGTAATCAATACTTTGCCAGGCTAAGAGTGAGCTATTCCATTCGTAGCCGCCGTGGATCCCACCGACAAACAGCAAGTGCCGCTCCCCGCTACCGAAGGTGTACTGTTCGATCGCTCGACCTTCCACCGACGTCCCAATGGTTTCGATAGTGGGCCCGTCTGAAGCAGGAGTGGTGGTAACTACTTCGTCCACACCAGACTCTTCTGGTGTGGACGCAGTCGGTGCACCAAACTGCTGTGAGACGAACAGGGCAATCGCCAACGCAATGACCAGTACTCCCAGAATGACTAGCGTTACTTTCTTATTCATTGTCTCCATAGTACGTAAGGACAGCATCAATTCCTTGCAAGTTTTTACTTAGCTCCGTGCTCTGGTGGTCGGTGAGAAGTACACTGATCGCGGGTACTTCGATGGCTGCCAACCAATTCACCATATCGCCGTTGATTTCATAAAAATCAAACTCTTCATTTGGTTCGTAGTTGGCAGCTTCAGCATAGAGTGAAGTCAGAGTACGAGTTTCCGGCAAAATACCGTTTCGACAACTTGAGGCATATACACCTCCGGCTGCACTGTAGTAAGCAATGACTGCAGTCGGTCCTTGTGACTCTACGTAGTCACGGATCGCTCGGCTCTCAGGTTCTGAGAACGGCTCGTCTCCTCCACTGACATCACGGTTTTGCCAGGTACCGGTTGCTTCCCATTCACAGTTGAAGTTACGGTTCAGGTCAACGGTATTGCTATTGAAGCGAGCAGCTATCCGCTCCGTGTCGTTAGCAGTGACGTCGCTGCTGGCAAAACTGTACGCATCATCGACGATAGTTTCTAAACCATCGGGGTTCACGACCGGAATGACCGTCACTCGCACATTTTCAGGGATCATGTCGGTACTGTCTTCAAAGTATTCCACCAGCTCGTTACCTAAGAGGGCGGTGTTCCAGGAGTAGCCACCGTGAATCCCACTGATGAGTACGATCTCTGTATCTCCAGTCCCAAAGTGGTACGCCATAATCGGTTCGCCAGTGACAGACTGACCGATCTGTTCTTCACCTTCTAGTACTGGTAGTGGTTCGGCACCATCACCAATACCGCCATCTGGTTCTACTGGCATTGGTTCATCGTCTACAACAACCGGTTCCTCTACCTCGGTTGTGTTGTCGGCGGTGTACGTATCACTTGCTTCATTAAAATAATAGATACCTCCACCAACTACTATAAGTCCTACAATTACAATTATGATTTGTTTCATACCTATATATTGTATGACAGAGCGCGTACCTTGACCAATGTGGCTCAGCTATTGGATATAATACGCTACAAAAGGGGTGCAAGACGTAGTCTTGCACCCCTTTTGTGTAGTACATTTGAGTGTTATCCAGTGCGCGTCAGGTAGATGGAGAGGGCGACGGTGTCGCTTGGTGCCGTAATGATGCCTTTATCAGAGATGTAAAAGAAGGCCTCATCGATCATAAACCGCTGTAGTCGTATGTTAAGGGCGTTAGTGATGACGCGCTGTTCAAATCGTTTCCCGGTTTGTGTAGTACCGAAGAAGTTGCCGGCACTGTCTTGTGTAAACGACACGGGGCGATCGTGCGTACTGGTAAAGAAGTTTTCATTGGTATACATCGCTGGTACAGCCGCGTGCACATTGATAACCACCGCGCACCAAAAGATAATGGTGGTAAGTGTAAGGGCCGTAAGTGGCCAGAGAAAGTTTGCTCCTTTCATAGTGCGCGCACCCTATCATATATTTTTTAAATGTCAAGGATTGAGTGCCTAAGTTCAAGGAGTAGAAAAAAGAAGCGACCGGCCGGCGCCAAAGGCGCCGGCCGGTCGCTTCCTGAGTACTGTCTCTATAACACATCGAGTACACCTGCTAAGTCTGGTACCACCTGCCAGGCCTGCTCTTGTATCGGTGAGTCAGGGAACGTGATGCCCCGTCCGGTCTCAAGAAACATTGGAAGATCATTGTCGCCGTCTGCCACACAAGCACATTGCGCGGGGAGGATTGCTAGTTCTTCGCACCACGCAAGCAACTGTGCTTGTTTAGCTGCTCCCTCCTCGCCTTGTGTACTGAGTTCGTGAAATCTGCCCTGTTCATCGTAGGAAATCGTCGCACACCCAAACGAGCGACTGATCCCCAGTTCAGTAGCGACGGCGGTTGCCAGTTCATCAAACGATCCGGTGAGAAGAGCTGGCTCGTATCCTCGCGCGCGTAGTGCATCAACTACTTCGCGCGCCCCATCTTGCAGCTTAAAGTCGTGCAGTGTCGAAGAGATATGGTCTTTGGTGGCTTGACCCCGCTCTCGCCAGATAGTGGCGATCTGTTCTGTCCAGGCTTCGTACGTGATCGTTCGGTTCTTAAAGGCTAAGTACATTTCGTAGTCTTCCTCCGGTGTCATGCCCAGCGCAACGTTGAGTTTCTCCCAACTGTTTTGCTTGATCAGCGTGTCGTCCATGTCAAAACACACTAGTGTAAGGTCGTGAGTGGTTGTCATTGATACCAGTGTAACAAATCCAAAAGCTGTGGTGTTGAGAATAAAGGAAAGGCGGCACCTGTGGTGCCGCCTCACTTCCCCTTCATGCGTCAAGTTACCACTTCTTATGCTTCTGTCCCAAAGTAAGGAGGAGACCAACTATAGAGCAACTCGCTTGGCGCTGACTGGTTGGTAGTTGTGGAGGAAGGTAGCCAAGTCTCACGTTGTGCTTCCACCTGCAATAGCAGAGGCATGCCAGATATAGTGCGTGTCGTTTTCTTTGCCAGCATACTGAGCACTGTGGAGATAGAAAAGCCACTCATCTTTACTGTCAAACGATGAAAGTGAGCGGTCAATGACCTTCCCAAGTTTGTTCCGAAGGTTTTCAGCAAAAATGATGTCGCCAGGCTGTAAGGCATCCCAATCGATCGCTGTTTCTTCAAAGAGGAATGCTCCCAGTACCTTGTAGCCACCAGGGAGATAAATCTCATCTCGTTTAAGGAACAGTCCGTGGAGTTCAAAAAACCACTGTTGGATAGCAAATCGACAGTTTCCTTCGGGCACCCCAGCCTCGATCTCAGCTTTGGTAGCAACTGGCCCAGCTAAATACTGGTAGGAGAATGTATGCTGTGGAATGGTGAGTGAGTGTGTCTGGCTCATGGTAGTAGATGGCGCTGAGGATCAAACGCTTGTATAAGTTATTTAGTCACCTGACAGATTGTTCTCTCCCCTACGGTGTCTTTGGTTACGAATTCCAAAGCGATACACTCATCACTCGGCGTAAAATATAAGTGCGCTACCGTTACTTCATAGATCACGTTCGCGTACCAATACGGCTTGCTGGGATCATGTTTGGTAAAAAAGTAGATTGGGTGCTTAGAAACTGAAGTCACCGGCAGACCTGTTTCTTCGAGGATTTCTCTCGGGATATCTTCCTGCGGTGTCGTCCCCCAGTCGAGACCACCTCCTAAGAGCTCCCACTTACCACTTGGTTCTTCTGCGATTAAAAATTTGTCTCTTGTTTCATTTAGGATCAGTGCCTTCGCACTAACGCGATAAAAACATTTGGGTATGTTGGTTTCCATGTGTGGGAGTATAACAAACCATCGTGGTAGACGACATAGAGAGAAAACGGGGCGGCACCTGTGGTGCCGCCCCCTTCTCCCATCTCTTTTTTATCTCAGGTAACTGCCGCTTCTCTGTCTTGCATAAACGCAGTTGTATGAGTTGTACTGCTCTAACAACAGCGCTAAAGCCAGCCGCCTTGTTCGGATGATTTACTTTTTATTATCGTAGTTTATACTAAAACTATTACTCATTACTACTACATACCATGAGACATGCGATGAGCGCACAGCGGGAGCAGACAGTATTTTTGAAGTGGAGAAGCGTCCTTCTGGGCGCTTTTTTTATGGGGTATTTGCTTATGGGGTATTTGCTGGCCACTATACCGGCCGCAGTAGCGGAGGGTTGTGGCACTATTGCCTATCTTTCCAGTACCGAGGCGACTATTGCTGATTGTGAAAATCCATTTTCAGCCACCACCGATACTCCTGATAGTTTCTTGATTATTGATGATCAGGAGGTGCGAGCTGGTGACGAAGTAGAGGTGGTAGACGAGGCCAGCGAAGTAGCAGTAGTGACCGGGAGTTTTGTTACGTTTGACTCATTGTTTGTGCATACCGACGAGGGTTATCGTGAACTGTACGACGAAGTGCTACCAGAGAAAGTTGTCACCCCGGCCTTCATAGAGGCAGAGCTAGCAGCGTATTTTGCGGGTTATGAAGCGGAAGTTTTGCAGCTTTATAAAGAGGCACTTCTTTCTGGAGGACCCGATATCCTGACGCCGGCACAAGAAGATGAATTGATTACATTTATCCTCTCGACTGGCCTGTTTGAGGAGGCGGAGTATCCACTACTCCCTGAGCTTACGCCAGGTACGTACACAGCTCTTTTCAGCGGTGGTGTCCCGTGCCTAACTAAGCGACCATCATCATCGTTCTGGGAGACCTTCTTTTCACACGTCGTACCGGTAGCGCATGCGCAGTGTGGGCCGAGCGACAGGATCATTGAAACGATCACCTTTACCATTACTCTTGCTACCCCTGAACCTGAGGGCGCTGCGAGTGTTATCTTCTTGCCGGGTATTCAAGCTAGTCGCCTCTATACTAGCAGTTTATTTGGTGAAGACCGTTTATGGGAACCAAACTTTTTGTTTGACCGCGATACTAAAAAGTTGGCTATGGATGAAACTGGTACGTCCATTACAGAAATCTATACTCGCGATGCCATGTCGTACATCAGTGACGATCCGGCCCAGTCCGTATATGGAAGTTTCATTACGCAGATGGAGGAGTTAGTAAGTGACGGAACTATGGTAGCGTTTGAAACGTACGCGTACGACTGGCGTTACGATATCTATGACCTCATCGACAATGGAACGCCCTACGAATCTGAAACTCGGTACCTTACTGAGCTGCTAGAAGAACTCGCTCTAGACTCACATACCGGCCAGGTAACGATTATCGGCCACTCCAATGGCGGTCTTCTAGGAAAAGCGTTACTCAGTGAGCTTGAAGCTAACGGCAACAGCGATCTAGTAGACAACTTTATTATGATCGGAACCCCACAACTCGGAACGCCTGAAGCCATTGGTGGTCTCTTGCATGGCTTCGACCAAGGCATCAAAGCGTTTGACGACTTGGTGCCTGTTGTCACGGAAGCCACTGCCCGGGAGGTCACCGCCAATATGCCTGGAGCGTACAATCTATTACCCGGAGCGTTGTATCTCGAGCTCGCTGATACCCCGGTGCTGACCTTTAGAGGCGGTGCTGCTACCGAACCCATAATCACTGCCTACGGAGCCGAGCTGAGTACGCAAGCTGAGCTTGATGACTTTTTAACAGACGCCGCTAGTGTGCGAGGTGCTCCTCGGGAAACGAGTGACGCCATCGCTCTTTCCAACACGCTCTTGGCTGACGCAAGAAGCACGCGTCTTAAGCAAGATACCTGGCAAGCACCGGCTAGTGTCGCTGTGCATACCATCGTCGGTACGGGTCGCAATACTGTCCGCGGGTTTACCTATGAACCAATCAGCGAAGTGTTGTGTCAAAGGCTGACCAGCGCCTGTATACCGGTGGAAGAATATAAACCGATTCCATTATTTTCAACAGCGGGCGACGAGACGGTAATGGCTATCTCAGCTATGGGTGCGGCTGAACTGGAGCAAGATCACTACTATGTTGATTTACAAAGAATTGAAGAAAACAAAGAAGAGTTTTATTTCCATTACAACTTAACCGAAGCCCCGTCAATTCAGCAGTTAGTCACTGGACTCATCACTGGCACCAGTAGTAGTGACGAGTTTATTAGTAGGACAAGAGGTGAAGAACAAGAAACCGCACAGTTACTGTTTGGCACCCACTCCCCGGTGTATCTGTACCTTGAAGACGCAGCGGGACGCAAGACCGGCCAACTGTCTCGCGATGACCGGCGTCTGGAAATCCCCGGCACCAACTTTTTCACCCTCGCTAGTAGTAGCTACATTATTGCCCCAAAAGATGGTGACTATACTGTCCATATCAACGCCTATGACCGCGGAGGGGTGACGCTGACCCTTCATGAAGTCGGCGAAGGATCCCAGCCCCTCCTTCATAAAGTGCCGGTCTCTTCTATCACCGGCAGTACCACTATCACGCTTCGTTATAAAAGTAATGAACTAAGTCCACTTACGGTCGATGAAGATGGTGATACTCTCCCCGACTACGAAGTACAACTGGACGGTACGATCACAGAAGAAACCGCCGACCCTGAAGCGTCAGAAGATGAAGATGAAGTGGAGGTGGACGAGCCCCTAGTTCCAGAAGAGGTTAAGACGACGGCAGCGGCGCGGTCGCAGTCCTCGGCGCGGTTTCGCATCAGGAGTGATGTCCCAGCCAGTATAGTGGCTGGTATGGCCACGACTACCGCGCCTGCCCGGACCTCGGAGCATACTTTAGAGTTGCAGGTCCGGTTGCTTGAGGCCAAGCTACGGCTGCTCCAGTTACTAGTACTGCAAAACTCAAAGTAGCTCTAGCTTTAGTCACGTATACTAAAAACACTGCTATGTATTCTATCTTCAAATCATATTTTGACCGCTATCGAGTGCTCAACGTATTTCTGCTACTGTTAGGAGTGGTTATCTATGTTAGCGCTGACTGGTATTGGAGTAATGTGTGTGCGGTTAAAGGTTGTCCAACTGGATTCATTGGTGCTTACCTCGCTCCTCTCCGCGAAGCTGGTCTCGTCATCGCTGCTGTTACTTTCCCTTTTCTCTTTCTACCAACAACTTATTTCAGAACTTGGATCATTTGGCTCGGTGTACCGATCGCGCTCTACTCACTGTTTGTAGTACTCAACATTGACCCTAACGGCTCCAAGATGTTTAACGCCACCCGCCATGAAGTAGTAAACGACATGCTCTACCGCTGGCCCACAGTCACCCTCATTTTCATAGCGTGGTATTGGTGGCGACAACAGAAGCAAAAGTGATCAGGTGTCCATGACAGCTCCATCACCCGTTATTTCGCGCTTTTTTGCCTTCTTTATATAAGCTAATCGTCTCATTTTAGGCTAAAATGAGACGATTTCGTATATTTGGAGCCCGTATTAGTCCTTCCGATTAACGTTGGTCCAGATTTCATTCCACCAATCCGATGGTGCCCGGTTCATGATCTCTTCACTAATCTGCTTCCCACTCTCTGTCTTGAGGGCTGTGATGTGTCGACTTTTTTCCTCTCCACTTTTACCACGTAGCCAGAGAGCCGCTTCTTTATTGCCCTGCCACTCATATTCTCGTAGGAGTAAGATCTGGTCGATCATGTCGGCGTCCTTGGCGACAATTGCTTCCCTACTCTCCCGCTTCTCGTACTCGCTGGCGAAGTCGAACAGTTCCTGAAACGGCAGTGTGCCGAGTTGGTCTTCGAGCACCTCTTCATCGTAGGTTTTACTGTAGCGTTTATGAACCCAGTTATGGTCGTTGGTCCGCACCTCGCCAATGTCATGAAGTAGACACATCATCACTGTTTTGTACGGATCAACCCCTTCGAGCTTAGCCAACAGCCAGCCGATCATCGTGACGCGGTAGGAGTGGGTCGCGATGTTGTCAGACACGTCATCAGTGAGGAGGGTCTGCCTATGGACGCGAATAATTTTCCGCATGGTCCCCACCTCATAGAGAAAATCAGCCAACCGTCCAGCTTCTTGTACTTTGTCTGTCATATATATGAGTATAAAGGAAATTGATAACTGTTCAACACGTATACGCCGCTGCAGCACTATACTAGTACCTGAATTACACGAATAATTATTAACCCTTGTTCCAATACCAGAAATTATAGTGAAAGCAAGCCCAATTCTGAACAAGCTTTATCATACACTGTCAGTTGGAAGCTCTTCACGAAGTAAATTTGCGTGTAATTGAGCTTGATATACAAATTTGGACTACGATTTCTCTCTTGATCCTTTTTCTTGGTAGTTTATATTAGCCAAACTTAGTTGCTATTCTTCAGTTGTCAAAACAAGTGCCCCAGAATCAGTGTGAAAATATTATTCTATCACTCCCAATTCTTGCAGTTGAGTCACATGGGATTGATCAGCTGGATTATATTTACCAATTAACCATGCATCTTTGACAAAAGGCTCTTCTTCAGCAAGTTTCCAAATATTCCGGTTACCTTCTAAGTACACAATATCCCTGGTATAGACGGCGCCAGGTGTTTTGCCTGATGTACCACGGAATGTACGAGTGGTGCGGCTCCAAGCACTATTAAAGGCTTCTATCTGTAACTCTTGTAGATCATAAAAACCATTCTCTTCCAGTTCTTCGTTGGCAATTTGCAAAATGTAATATGCGTTGAGAATATTTAGCACCTCATCAAAAATTAAAGGTCGGTCCAACGTTCCCATGGCAGCCCCAATAGCTAAATATCCTATTTCTCCAATATAGGATTCAGTTCCGGTGATGAGTTGTTCGGCGAAGGTGGCTATGCCTTCTTCTCCTCGTATGTAATGTGCGAGGCCTATTGCAAGTAACGCAAAGTTGCTTTGCTCCCCGTTTTCTCTGCGTACTACATGGGTACCTATTTCGTGGGCAAGAAGCCCTTTGAGGTATCTTTTGGTGAGTGTTGTCTTTCGGAGTTGTAAATCGCTATTGTGAGGTATATGGATAGTTTTCGTAGTTTGATCAACGCCAAATGCAGTTCTGATACCAGGCAAATCAATGACGACACTCCAATTTAAAATGTTTGAATTTTCTAGATAGCGCGTAAACATCGAAGCAATTTTTTCATCTGAATCAATCTCATCATCATCGTCAACATAGATTCCTTCATAGTTAGGTACTTTGAAAAGACTTATTTGAGAAGGTTTTCTTTGAGCTTCATAGAATTCTTTCCACACAGCATACGCTCTGTGTAATGTTTTTCGCTTCTTGTCTATCTTGGATATTAGTGATCGGAAGCGTTTATTTATGGTATCAAGCGTAAAACGATACAGAATCTCGTCTGGTTCTCCATAAACAGCTTTAGAAGCTTCGTGGAATGCTCTGTCATCAGATTTTTTGACTGCCTCAAGTAAGTTGAGAATGTCTGATTGCTCTTCACACTTTGCGTAATACAAAGTTTTAGCAGCCTGCGGCATGGCACTGTGGTCGATTGTATCGAAAGTTTTTTTCAATTCTTCACGATTTACTTCGATGCTGAGACTTTCCGTTTTGGGATAGCCAAACACGATAGTACTCTCCTCAATGAATAATCGCTTGGCTGTCGCAGAATTAGCAAGGCTAAGATAATGATATTCTTCGAGTATAAGAGAGTGTAGATGAGGTGCTATTTCTTCATCTATTATATTAGGTACGTTTTTTTCAGTCATAGATAGGATATTAAAAGCATGCGTTTTCCAAATATTTTGCAACAACAGGAGATAGATCAACTCCAGTTGCCTCTTTATCGCTTATCTCCCAACCGGGGTTTAGATTGATTTCAGTGAAATAAAACATTCCACTTTCTTGATGTCTCATAAAATCTACTGCCGTAATCTCAAAACCAAATAATGTTGCGATAGCAATTGCCTGCTTCGATAATGTATCATGGTATTTACCTTCTACAGGCGTCATGGTACCTCCGCGAGTAACGTTACTTCTAAAATCTCCAGGAGTAGGCACTCGTTGGTACAATGCTGCTGCCTTTGTTCCAACGACATGTACCCGGTATTCACTTTGATGCGGTACATATGCTTGAAAAAAATATTCCAACACTTTGATGTCAGGTGCGATTGCGTCGAGGGCAGCTTGGTTATTGATCAGGTGGACGTCCTTGCCTTGGGAACTTCTATTTGCCTTGGCAACGAAGGGGTTGCCAATTTTAGCGCAAATTTGCTCAAAAGTTGAAGTACGATCTAGTAGTGTCAGAGGAGTCAAAAAACCAGCTTTAGATACTATCTGTACCTGGTATGTTTTTGAAGCTACGTGTGGATGGGCAGTAAAGTCCAAATTTACGCTCAGGACTTTTTCCTCAGATAAATATTTCTGAAGTATAGCCGCAGCATCAGGCAGCAGTCCAGTGCGATAGTACACTAAATCATAGCTTTTTAGTTGGCTAATTATTGGATTTTTTCTCAGGTCATTTATCGTAACGCTGGAAATATCATAGATAGAAACTGAGTGTCCAAGCGCCTCTAGAGCCGGTTTCAAATTTTCAGTTATAGTCGGACTTTCAATCTGACTGAGAATGGCTATCGCAAGGTGTTTCATACATGATTAGGCTCGGATTATAAATTAGCGATCTTAATTTGATTGTAACAAAAAAGCTAACTTTTTGTCATGCTGCTCTCGCTACACCAGAGAGCAATGTAACCCTTGTCATAGGTAATATTGGAGCTGTTACAGATTAGTTTGTCTCTGTTCATACTCCCTGCACTATACCAAAAACTGAGCTGGGCAGTATATAGAGAGCCTATTTCTCGTAAGATTCGGATTTCATGCCTATATATAGTAAAATGAAGTTATGAAAATTTACTCGTGGAACGTCAACGGAATTCGGGCGGTGGAGAAAAAGGGCTTACTGAAGCCATTTTTCGAGCAGCACCAGCCTGATATCTTCTGTATCCAAGAAACCAAGGCGCAGGAGGAACAGGTGGAGGAAGAATTTGCGGAAAACTACCCTGAATACGAGCAATTCTGGCACTCGGCCGAGAAAAAAGGCTACTCTGGCACCGCTATTTTCACCAAAATACCCCCAATTGAAGCTCTATTTGGTCTTCCTGCCGATATCAAGCAAAATTATAGCTTAGAAGACACCTATGGTGACACTACTAAAGAGGGCCGGGTAACCACACTTGAGTTTGAAAGCTGTTTCGTCTCTACTGTCTATACCCCGAACGCCAAAGAAGACCTGTCTCGCATACCCATGCGTGAAGCGTGGGACCCTGCGTATTTGGAGTACATGAACCGACTCGCTAAGAAAAAGCCAGTGATCTTCTGCGGTGACTTCAACGTCGCTCATCAACCGATCGACCTAGCGAGGCCGAAACCAAACGAGGGTAAAAAGGGTTTTACAGTAGAAGAGCGTCAAGGCTTTGATAACATGTTGAACTCTGACTTCCTCGACACTTTGCGCGTCTTTCACCCGGACACGCCGGGGCTCTATACGTGGTGGAGTCATTTTGGCGGTGCTCGTGAGCGCAATGTTGGATGGCGGATCGACTACGTCATGGCCCACGACTCACTCAAAGACCTGCTCAAAAACGCTCGGATTCATCCTGACGTACTTGGTTCAGACCACTGCCCGGTTTCACTTGAAATAGCACTGTAAGGTCGTCAATGCACAGCCAACATAAAAACACGATTATGGAATGTGTCAAACAGTGTATGTGACCACTTAAAACCAGCGCTCTAGTTAGCCGGTAAAAGACATTTTAAAAAACTCTGTCCTTTATAAAGGACAGAGTTTTTTACTTGTCCCCAGTTATTCACAGGTATTGTCCTTTACACATTTCTATAAAAGACATACTATACCTGTAGGCCCAGAAAGGGCGGGAAGAAGTCAAGGCTTCTCACCCAAACAGTACATTCCACATAGCAACAGAGTTCAAATACCTCCAACTCTCTTAGTTCATAACATCCCACCTAAACGTAAGCTTAAAAGACATAGTGAGCTGGCATGAGGTGAAGAACCCCAAAAGGTTCGACACCTCATACACAGCTCATTATGAAAAGCTGAAACAAAACCAAAACTATTTTGTAACAGTAACAAGCTTACAAAGAAGAAGAGCCCAAACAAACGGAAGTCCCAAAAAAGGACGACCACCTGAGACAAACCGTCTCGCATATCGGCTCAAACAAAAAGAAGAACAGAAGAACAGAAGAACAGAAGAACAGAAGAATAGAAGTGCTACCAAGTGTAGCAGCCAAAGACCTAGAGTCACCGGCAGCAAATCGCCCAACACCACCGATTAGCTTCCGATAACTCTAGGTCTTTTTTATTGTATTTTGATACCTATAGACTAGATACCCGCCATATATAAACGCTAGAAGAACGAGCATGGTATTGATGTTCTCCACCATGTTATCGAGTAGTCCGAGGCGCTCACCCACTATAGCGGCGGTGAAACCGATCCCAAAAAACACCGATGTATACAAGCCAGAGGCAAAACAGCATACAATGAGCCATTTAGGAAGCGAAAATCGGTATATTCCCAGCGAAAACGGCAAAAACATTCGAAAATAGACCATAAATTGGTAGCAGAGGAGTATGGCTAGGGGTTGTTTCGTCACTATCTCCTCTACATTTGGTGAGCGCTTGGCTAGCGACTGAAGCCAAGGAGAGTGCTGACTACCGAAGCGCCCTAATAAGTACCAAAGCGTATCGGCTACAAAAATAGTCAACCAAGCGATGAAAAAGAGTGTGATGGGAGAGTTTGTCAGGGTCTCATGAAAGAATCCACTCAAGACTAGTACGGTTAAGCCTGGTGCAAAAAGGCCAACTACAGGGATATTTTCAACAAATAAGAAGGCAATAACAAACCAGATACCAAAGGTGCTGACGCCGTTTTCGAGTATAGTTAGATACTGCTCCACCGCTTGATTATGGCACACTCCGCTTCAGGTAAATAGTTATCCACAGAAAACGACATAAACGCCTAAAAATGGCGTCTTTTTTGTATTTTATGTCTTTGGAAGGTGATTATAGCCGACGTTATGTTCTTTTGCGATGGCTTTTAGTGCCTTAGCTTCCTCAGCGGCCTGTTTTTCCTTACCGGCGTTAGCCAGGCGCTCTAACTCGGTCTCCGAGAGTGTGAGAAGCTCTAAAACCCGGTTGTGTAGGTATATTTCTTCGTTTTTACAAGTGTCTTCGAGCACTTCTTCCAGTAGGGCGTGGAGTACGTAGCCCAGTTTTCGCCCCGGTTTTTCCCCCGATATGTCCATGATCTGGTCGCCGTTTATCTTAAGCATTTTGACCGATATAGGGTCTCTGAGGGCTTCGTCGACCATGGCTTTGTACTTTCGAAACCGAAACGGCTGCTCTTTGGGTCTGCCAGTCCCGATCCGGTCACAGACTCGTAGGTTAAGCAGGTCGTCAATATGCTCCTCCCCTACCCGGGTAATGGTCCTACGGACTGCTGAGAGGGTGATCTCATCAGGGTCTGAGAAAAACATATGCCAGCGCACTAGATTGACGACAGTATGGCTGAATTCACGTGGCATTTTAAGCCGTTTGAGTATAGTCCTCGCCATTTTGGCGCCCACTACCTCATGACCGAAGAATGAGTACTCCTTATTTTTTCCGCCGGTTCGTCTGGTGGGTGGCTTACCTATGTCGTGTAAGAGTGCTGCATAACGCATTTCTCTTGAAAAACCCTTGTCTGCAGCCGCTTGGCAGGTGCGTAAGAGGTGTTCATAGACGTCAAAAGCGTGAATACCACCCTGCTTACACCCGATAGTGTCTAAGAGTTCAGGGATAACGTAATTCAGCATACCTAGACGTTCTAGGTACACGATACCTTGCATGGGTTCGGTGCTGTCGATGATCTTGGTGAACTCTTCAGCAATGCGCTCGATTGAAATACGTTCTAATAAAGCGTTATTGGCGATTATAGAGGCCATGGTAGCGCTTTCTACTGCAAAGTTGAGTTCGGTTGCGAGTCGCACTGCGCGCATCATTCGTAGCGCGTCCTCGCCAAAGCGCTCGTCGGGATTACCGACTGTTACAAGTCGTTTCTTAGCGATATCGTCTGTGCCGTTGAATAAGTCGACCAAGTGCTCATCTCTGAGCCGATACGCGATGGCGTTTACGGTGAAATCACGGCGTTTGAGGTCTTCTTCAAGGGAGGCACCAAACTCCACTTTATCGGGCCGTCTGGCGTCACTGTAGGCACTTTCAGTACGATACGGGGTCACTTCTATAACTTTCAGGCGATCATTTTCGGTGGTTTCATTGGTAACCCCTACTGTACCGTACTCGTTGTTACAAAACGTGTCATCTTCTCCAAACGTAAGCTGGATCTGGTCGGGGGTGGCGTTGGTAGTGAGGTCCCAGTCTTTAGG
>Ga0136601_1000484_pt1 | contig 16872 bp, 12 predicted proteins | sample AntRauMFilla2699_FD_181020 | JGI IMG/M metagenome (GOLD analysis project Ga0136601, IMG submission 181020) | Saline lake microbial communities from Rauer Islands, Antarctica - Metagenome Filla 2 #699 | ecosystem: Environmental > Aquatic > Non-marine Saline and Alkaline > Saline | place... | reverse complement strand
AGAGAGCCTTCTGTGTTCGTATCTATATTTTCGAGCTTCTCCTCGTTTGCAAGGCTTGTCTGTAACAAGGCTTCTAACTCTGGATTTGCGTCGCTTTGAAATGGGTCGTTGGGGTTCATTGTCTTGACTTTATTATATCACAGTGGTTAAGATTAAATGATGAAAAACTTACTCAATGCGGTTGGTGCGTTTGCAATGTTTGTCCTGCTCCCAGGCCTCATCTGGATTTCTGTGGGCTATTTGCTTGCTCTGTTTTTATAATTTCATAGGCCCTTACAGCTAGGTCTTCAGCCTGCTTGTTTGAATACCCTTGATTCTTCAGCTCATTCTTTAATGCTTGCATTATGAGCTGTTCTTGTGCGACATTCGCCTTTACCAACTCACGAGCATCACGCACAATCTGGCCAACAGCTAATTCTTTTTGACGAGCATTCAAGCTCTGGTACTCAGGATTTTGGATAAGTTGTGAAAGAGAGTTGTAAACGACACGCCCTGAAACAGCTTGATAAATGCGATAGGTTTCATCGTCCATGTCAAAGCCCCCAGCGGTCTTGCCAGGGAATCCCATTTGATAACCAATCGAGGATAACTCCTCACGCACCATGTCCACCTCAACTGGGGATGGAATCACGGGCGATATGATTTTTGCGATTGCGTTACCATGGCGACTAATTGGTTCACCAAACACATCGCGCTTTGGGTCGAGTGTCTTTGACAAATACGGCACCTTAGAAATGTACGCATCGCGCAGGTTGTCTGTCTCGCGGATAACGGGGTCGGCGACACGGGCCCAGAGAGGGATGAAGTTTGGAACAGTTGCCCCCGTTACAAAGTTTTGCACCCAATTACCAGCTCGCTCGGGGTCGTTTAGCGCTTCGAGCAAGTCATTCAGGCCCGTTGCAAATGACTTATCAAAGAAGTTCTGTGTCATTGAAAAGAAAACGTGTGATGTGATCTCTGTAGCACTCTTGTTGTCCTCATTTTGGTACGCCTCAGCGAGGGCGCCAGCTGTAATAAACCACTCTGAAAATGGCGAGAAACGATTATATGAATACCACGTGTCGCCCATCCGAATGGCGTATGGCTGCTTGCCCTCAGCGTAGAAGGCGTCGCGCTCTGCTGGGTTGCGTGGTGCAGCCAGAGTGATGTTGCCCTCCATAGCGTGTTGCACAAGAGGCAAGGTTGCGGCTGTTCCGATTGTCATCCTAGCGAGAACATCAGACCGCGCGCCCCCACCACCGCGCAGGGACTTGCGAACAGACGGAAGAATGGGTGCGATAAGGGAAAACTCCAGCGCCTGCTTCTGTAGGTTGACGATGGTGCGAAAGAAAGGAACCACAAATTTAAGGGCGGGGACACTCTCCCTTAAATTTGATAAATTTTTTAATGTTGGGTGGAGGGATTCTTGAAAGAGGTTTGTATCAGCGATATCCTGTATTTCCTCCATAAACTTTAGACCATGCTCCCCCACAGGATCAGCAATCCCCCTCCCCACGTATTCGTCCCACGCCTTAGTTCCTGGAATTAAACCCTTCATCCGAGCTTTACGGTTGATGGCCGTATACAACGCACCCATTTCGGATGGCTTGCGTACAAGTATGTCTTCCACACCCAGCGCTCGAAAAGGGATGCGGACTCCCTTTCCAACCGAATTAGCGATTCGATCACTTAGTTCGTTTTTCCCAGGCCGGCCCTTAATAGCGGGCCCCCTGACTTCAAAATCTTTAATTATTCGGGTATCAAATGCGTAGCTCTCATCTCTGAGTGCCTTTAGAGCCTCGTGACCTGCGTGCCTCCACCCCATGTTTTGCCCCTGAATTTCCGCCACTGCGTCGGACATGAACCGTGTACGCTGAGTACGTGTGATCCTGCTGAGAATAGTATCGAAAGCCGCCGAGATGGAGTGCTCAACTGTACGCAACGTCATGCGAGCGGTCGAGGACAGAAAGTTGACGGCGTGAGTCGTTGGGTTCCAAAGCTTAGCGGCGGTTGCAAACTCAACAAACATTTCCAAGGGAGTTGCTTGGTTGAGCTCGCGCAGAAGTTTTGACAACTCATTGGGAGACCCATCAAATCCTTCGATTTTTTTGTATATATAATCCTTTACATCCGATGGTGTTTTGGAGTCTGACAGGTACTTTGCGAGCTTGTTTTCATTTCTCTCCAAAGCAGTAACAACAGCCCGGTGCGCCTGAAGCGCGCGACCAGCTTCCGCAGCGACACCCCGCTCCACCGCCATGAGCTCATACACCCTTACCTTCTGCCTAGACGCCTCACTTCGTAACGTATTATATTCAACACTGTCGGGCGCAAGAGTTTTTAATCTTTTCTCCATTTGTTCCAAGGCAAGCCGTTCGTTTTCCACGACACCGCTTACCGCCATTTTCTGCTCAGCATTGAGCGCCCCACCTTCGGGGATGCGACGAATAGTGTCTGACGTATATCCCAGTTCTCGGGCGGCGTTAAGAGAATCCTCATTTGTCCGAACTCCGCGCGTACGCGTGCGGAGTTCGGCGATGCGGTCAGCTGAGCGAAACTCGGGGAAATTACCCACCTGTCGCTGTTCTATTTTAGGTAGAGACGACGCAACTTGTTCTCCCACATCCTTTGCCGCTTGGCGGGTACCGGTTGTGGAGGGGTTATCCAGCGTCGCGAGTCCAGGGGGTGCGGAATCATCGACGGTTGACTTAATCGCTTTTGAAACAGTTGTGCCAGTGGGCACTGCGTCGCCCCCCGCGCGAGCCCCACGCTTTGCTACCTGTCGGCGCGCAGCACTCTCTCTGAATTTACGCTCAACGATTTCTTTAGCAGCCTTCGTGGTGGTTGCGGGGACAAGCTCTTTTGTTGCCTCGCGGAGTGCAAGGTCGTCAAGGCCTTTGAAGCTTGTTTTGAGCGTTGCCTCTATAGCCTCCTCCGCCGTCTCTTTAGAGAGTTTCTTGAATATCTGCTTGTAGCTATTGCCGCCAGGGAGAACATCAACAATAGCCATGGCCCCGACCAAGAGTGGGGGAATAGTAGAGGCTTCTCTGTCAGTAGCCCCCATAGACGATACTACGTCTTTTACCCTTTTCGTTTGTGTCTGGAAAGATTCAAGCCGCTGGTCGGGTTCATTCAAAAGATTTGCAAACGTCTCATTGAGACCAACGCTTTGCCGCTTGCCCGTTGCTGCTTCTTTTATTGAGGCGCCAGCCGACAAACTGCTCCGTATGGGGGCGCGAACTATCTCAGCAATAAGATTGCCCGAGGCCCCCGCAACTTTCTTCGTACCCTCCCAATAGTCTCCCCCAGTGACTTTATAATCACCACGTAGCGCCCCAGTCACAAGATCCTTACCGCCCCCAAGAGCTTTGCGCAAACTGTCATACGCGGACTTAGTCAGCACAGGGGCACTCTTTATCAACCCCGGTTTCGATTTTGCCGCAGGTGTAGCCACAGCCGTACCCCCGCCTGAATGAGCAAAGGAAAACCGCTGCCGCTCAGGTTGTTCGGCGGCGGCCTGTGAGAAGCTGAATCGTGGTCGTTGTTCTGCCATATATTAATTTCCAGCCTTAGCTTGTTCGATAGAAGAGTTGATGGCATCACTCCCTAAGCTTCCTAAGAAGATACTAGAGCCAGAAGGTTTCTGCATTTGAGACTTCAGAAATGAACGGGCCCCATCGCTTGGGTTAATGTAAATATCTGGGTCGTATTCTTTGATAAAGTCCTTAGGGTCGCCTCCCATCTGAACAAAACCACCCAACTCAGCCATGTACGTGGCTGTGTCGGCATACCCGTCTTCACCCCTGGTTTCGTGAAGGTTCAGGTGTACGTCCGCAACCGATTCCTGGCTAAGTGTCCCCGCCCCCACACTCAACCCACTGGCGCTTGACGGGGAATAGGTCTTTGGGTTCTTGAATGTCTCCTTTGTCTCGATGTTGTAGAGAGTCGTGCCCTCCCCTAAGATTATAAGTTTACCTTTTGCAATATCCGCCTCAATCTTTGCGATTTCTGCCTCCGTCTTTCTTGTTTCGAGGTTAGCCTCACTCTGCGCAGCTGCTTGCGCCTGAGCAAGCTGTTGGTATTGATATATAATATCTCCTGATGAAACACCCGCCTCTGTAGCAATCGCTTCGAGCTCGTCTGGGGTGAGGGTTTGTGGGTCAATTCCCTGCATAAGAAGGGAGTTTGCTGCGATACCCGTGTTGCTCTTCTTTCTTTCTCCTGAGCTTGCAAGGTATTGAATATAACTATCTGCACCTTCTTTGCGGGCTTGGTTTTTGCGTGCGATGTCGGTCTGCACAGCTTGTCTCATCTGTCCCATGATAGAACCAATCGCAGCTGTCCTTTCTGCTTGGATACCTCGGTTGATACCCGTGTTGTATGTTTGTACTTTTTCTTTTTGAGCAGCACCAAAGTCTGAGCCGAGGAGTCCTCCTCGCGCTGCGCTCGCCCTTTGTGATCCTAGTCTGCCCTCCCCTTGGAGGCGCGCTTCGTTAAGAAGCGTGTCGTACACTTGATTTGTCGCGTCTATCTGACCTTGGAAAAGTTGCATTTGGTTACGCTGTACTTGTCGCTCGTCTACTGGTTCGCCTTGTATGTCAGCAAGTGAGGGGCCTTGGTCAAAGGTCGGTGACGTGAAGGATTGTCCTACGGTCGGTTCGTCCGTCACAACAGGGGCGTTGTTGTTCGTTGGCGCTTGTGTTGGGGTTGGTGTTGGTGTTGGTGTTGGTGTTGGTGTTGGTGTTGGGGTTGGTGTTGGTGTTGGTGTTGGTGTTGGTGTTGGTGTAAATACTGGGGCTCGCGTCGGGGTTGGGGTTGGGGCTGGGGCTGGGGTTGGGAAAGGGTAACCGCCCTTAAGTAGTGGATTGTTTGTCTTTTTTCCACCCGAACCCGTTGTTGGTGGCTTAGTAAGGCCGAATGCTTTTAGTTGTGCTGGTGTGTATGCCATATTATGCGGTGATTAGTTCAACAAGTGCGTGCCGCGCCGTAACTGTGTAGCTATAAGTATCGCCTGGGTTGACTGAAATGGTAAGGTTCAATGCACCCGAAGAATCTTCGGAGGCTGTGCCAAACGCGGAGTTAAGTGAGCCAGTGCTAACGGGGCTAGTGGCCGTGTCATTCATGCTCAGTGGGGCGCTCAAAAACTCTATGTGACCAAACTGTACACTCGCTGAATTATTTGCAAACACATAGGCTTCAAGCGACCCGTTTCGCGATTCACCAATGCCACCGTTCGAACTGTGGAGGGTATAGACACTGGTGATGGTTGTTGACCCGTATTTTAAGAAAAATTGGAAATCCTGCGTGTACGCGTTATCCTTTACATTGAGTAACGTAAACCAAATTTTGACTCTTATGTAGTTATTTGTACCAAGTGCGCCAGCAGGAATGGCTGTCACCAAAATGTCCTCTTCTGGGTTGCTTGTCTCGCCGCCAAAAACCGTATTGATGTCGGTGCTTGTTACTCGCTTTGTCTGCTTGTTCGCCCTTAGTAAACTACCTGTACCCGTAGTATCGGCATCTGTCACAAACCTGTTACTCGTACTTGGGGTTCCACTGGTGCCCGCAAGGGCGTCTTTCTCCGTAGCTGTCACCATCTCAGCTGTTCGCAGTTGCAGGAGCAGTTTCGTTGTCGAAAGAGCTGTGCCCACAAGAACTTCTACCGTGCCCGCTGTTGCTGCAATGGCTCCCGATGTGTCTGAAATATAATAAGAGGAACCAGCTGTCAGTCCTGTTGTGGTGTGTACACCGCTTATGAGCACGCCTCCCGAGATAGCCGCACCATCAGTACCCGCCCCCTGTGCGATACCAATTTGTACGTTCTCGGACGTTGCAACTACGCTTGCATCAGCTTTGTACCACTCTTGGTCACTTGTTTTGAAATAGAGGAAGTCTCCGTCAGCAACCGTTTCGCCTGCATTTACTCCCGTGATGATTTGAGTGTCAAAGGCTACAGTACCGCCTGTCGCTGTGTCAAGAACATATCCCACAGTAGCGATTTCCGTTCGCCCCGTAAGCGAAGGCTCTGCGTCGTAATTGATAGGATTTCCACCGTCAAGGGCAATCTGCCCACGCAGTATGTCCGCAACTCTCTGGAGTGTGGCGAAGTTTGTAAGGATGACAGGTGCGCCGATGCGGTGCGCCTTAGCTGCGCCTGATGTAGACACACCTTGTCTCGAGACACGAGAGACACCCGTTACGCTCGTGCCGTTAAGCTGTCCGAGTAAGTATTCTTTGTTTGACGTACCGCTGTCAACGGTGAAGCAATACATACCCGCGGGTAGGGCATTACCGTCGTCGTCATTCGCACTTGATAATGAAAAGGAAGTAGCCGCTACCGCAACACTTGTTGCAAGCTGAAGTTCAACATCTGCGATTGCTAGGGGGATTAAGTTTGTCATTCTTTTTTTGTATTATACCACACAGGGTTGATTAAATGATTATTTTATGGTGTATCAATATCTACTGTCGCACCGTCAAGCGACACGTTTTGCTTCTGGCGATACTGCTTCGGTATCTTCTCGGTGTAGCGCCAAATATCGAAATCAGTAATCTCTTGCATCGCCACATAGCCGTAGCCATTAGCAACGAAGCGCAATTTACGTTTTCTAAAGCGTGGTAGTTTTACTTTAATTTCAATAAGGAAAGGATAGACAGCAACGGTGTCTGCACCCCCAATCGGTTCTGCGCCGACGAAAGAAGTTCCAACGGCTGTTGTGCTCATATAGTCCACATAGTCACCTGAGCCGAGGATTGTCCCGACGGGTTGGTAGTCTCCACTGTCTATTGAAATAGAGACTGATATAGACTGGTCGGGGGCAATAAGTCCACGGAAACGGTACTTCTTCGTTCGCTTCAGCACGTCTGAGCCGTACTTGTTGCCACTGCTTATCCACTCGTTTCGGATAATAAGCCCCATGTCGTCGAACCCCGTGAACATCTCGTAGCTCGTCTGGGAAACAGTATCGCCCATGTAGAGATACCCACCCGAAAGGGTAAAGGCGTTGCCTCCATATGCGACCTTATCCACAGTGTTATCCACCATGTCGCACAATAAAAGTCTGTCGTTCGTCGGTCCGTCTTCGATGCACGAAACCACCACGTACTTATCCCAGTTCTCAAGAACAACAGCACCGTAGGAGTAGTCACTAAAATCATAGTGAGCAAAGAGGGGTGTGGTAACAAAGTTATCTCCAACGGGGTTGCGGGTGAGGATGTTCATCATCGGTCGCGTGGGGTTTCCTGTGTTCATGAACACAACGCCAACAGAAGTTCCGATAGCTGAGCCGAGAGTTTCTACGCCGATATTCGTGCGGATCAACTCGTTCTTGGGGTTCGTGTCTGCTGCGTCTGGTGTGAACTGATAGACCGAGGTTGCTTTGAATGAAAAATACGCACCATCGTGCGGTATGACCACTTTTATACCGTCGCCACCTTGGTCTTGGCGCACTGAAAATCCCTCACCCGCGAGGCGAGTTGCTGACTTTGAGAAGTCGGTCACACCCTCTGCGCTTGAATCTTCCCACTGGTAATCAGCGGTGAGAGCTTGTGTGTTTACCGGTGCGGTATCAAACGTGACCGAAAGAGCTCCGCTTGTGTAGTTGATAGTACCAACGCCGCCAGCGGAACCCGTGAGTGTGCCGTCGTAGTTATCCGTAAAAGTCTCCGTACCGTCAGTAACTGTTATACCAAAGCAGGTGCGTCGCGCTCCCCCCGCCTTAAAGGCGAGCGTGTCCGCAAAAGTGACCTCAGTACCGTCGCCAGTACCCACGTTCTCCGAAGCAACAGCCGTGTACACACCTGAGTCCTGTCCGTCAATGTATGACCCATAGAGACCTGTCTTGTCTTGTACCCGCCCCCACAAAATCATGCGCCCCTTATCAATAAAGGTGTACCCCTTGAAGTTTTTAGTCGAGAGATACACGTCAGAGTAAGAGCCTGGGTTTGCGGTCACAATCTTATACAAGCCGTCTGTCGGGCCTGTCACATATACAAAGTTCCCCGCAAGAGAGGCGTAGTTACTAAAGGTCACACGCTCGGTGCTGAGTCCTGTGATTACGTCGGTCCACGTCACCCCTGCTAGGTACTGCACCTTTCCGACTGTGCCGTTGGAGACCTTGCGGAACCTTACCGCTGTGCCGTCTACTTTGAACCCCGTGTGTTCCGCAAGAATAGCACCGGTAGCACCCTCGGCTCCCTGTGCTTGGCGACCGTACATAAGCTCAATCTTTCCGTCGCGAGTAAGCCAGCCTATCGACTTACTTGCTGCGTCGCTCGGGATGAGCTCATCATCCATTAGGTTGTGAGTGCCTTTCGTGAATGCTTGAACTGTGCTTTTGCTTACTGCCATATTACTGCTGTACTAGACGTGCGTTCCACATAACCATCTGTTGGATAATCCTCGCTGCCTCTGCTTCGTTCTCCTTCGCATAGCTCTTAGCTTTGTCTGAGTTCTGTATCATAAAATCATCACTTACCATAAGGTGGTAAATTGCGTCGTGAAATTCGCTTGGGAACCACGGGCTCTCTGCCAGTGCGAGGGCGGGCATACTCGCCTGATAATCATATTCCACAGACTCTGCGGTGCTTGGCTGTTTGGTGAAAACAAGACGATCGTTTGCGAAATCAACATACGCGACCCCTTCGTTGTTACGATACTGGCGTCGGTCGCTCCACGAGACAACGGAGTACGGCTTATAATTTGTGCCACGAAACACAACAGGCCGACTCGCTGGGTACGAGCTATCGGTGTGGTTTGAATTGACAACAAGGGCAAGGAAGTCTGACTCCAGCGCAACATAAGGGACAACGGTTGACGTTGTGGTTGCCGCCTCTCGTTTTGTCCCCTCCCAGACACGACTCACGTTTATCTCGTTATATTTCTTGTCGAACAAGTCCGAGAACTCTGCGCCTGAAAGTTCTGAAGAATCGTCAAGATAGAGCTCCGCCTTTGTAATTATTTCTGATTTCAACATTATTATTGTGTTTGTTTAGCGCACTCATCCCAGCCCGAAGGCTGAGTGAAAGAACTAAGCAACGAGGATGTGAACATCAAGGAATTTACGGCTACCGTCGTCGAAGGTTTTGAGGCCTGCGAGGTAGTGAGTAAATACGTTGGTGCCACGTCGGTCGTCAGTAGCTCGCATATCTACCTCCTTCATGTCTTGTACAACAAGGTCGATAGCTCCCTTCTTACCGTAGTAAGCGTGGAGTACGTTTGTGACATCTCCCGAAAGAGTGTCTACGTAAATAATGCGGCCGCCTGCTGTAATCGTAAGCGTGTCAGTAGCATCTGCGTATGTAGCTGAAACTTGTGCGTTACGAAGGGTCGCTCGGTCGGCTGCTGATACTTCAAAGTATCCAGTAGCTGTGTCTTGTCCTGTCGCTGCGCCATTGATAGCGTTTGCGAGGATTGCTCCTTGCGCGTCTACGGAAGCTGCGACATCAAACTCTCCTGCTACTGCGGGAACTGCTTTCGCTGTGAAAGTTACACCAAAGAGTGAGAGGGTTTCATCGGCTGTAGCAACGTCAACAACAAGGTTGACCTCTCCTTGTAGGTTCTCAGAAACGTAGAGCACAGCGTTGCGAACAACTCCTGCGTATCCGTTCTTGAATACTGAACCAGCAATGTCAATGTCTTTACCTAGAAGGTACTGTTCGATGTCTGCTGCTGCGTATGAGTCAACAACAAGTGCCATGTTTGAAGACACTTCTTGGTTCTCTTGGTAACGTAGTTTAGCTGGCATTCGGGTCACCATCTGTGGAACTGTCGTCGAGCTAAGTGTGATAGCAGTACCTGTTGACGCAAGCGTCGTAAGGTCACCAGTATCGAATGTGTTAGCTGCGTTTGCGACTTCTGAGAAGCACTTGTAGTCAAGGTCTTGAGCAACAAGGTGCGCAATCTTACCACCAATAACCTCTCCTGGGTTGAGGGGTCCTGCTTGCGTTACCTCACCATCGCTGATGTGGAACACCGCTTCTCGTTCTAGGTTAATAGTAAGAAGTTCTGGTGTGTCTGAAATTGTGTCGATAGTAGAAGCTGCACCTCGTACTACGTCTCGAACTTGAACCTCAGAGATGTCAAATTTGACACGCTCTACTGATTCGCCGTAGCGAAGTCGTGGTTCGAATCGAGTGTTCATTATGTCCCGAGCGACAAGCGTTTTCTGGAATAGTTCCTGGTACGCGTTATCAAACTCTGGGCGGAAATCTGTTAAGCTCATTTTGAATTAAGGGTTAATTATTAACCCGTTGCAGCCTACAGAGGAATACGGTCAGTCAAATTTTCGTTGTACTGTCGTCGTAACTCTGGGTCGGCAAGGACTTCTCGTCGGTATTCACCGTCCGTGCGAGCACGATCAAGGTCTACCTTCGTGTCCTTAGCACCACCACGTGGAGTGGTGGTTTCAATAGTCCGTCGACCACTGATGGCGTTGCCATACGCCTCTTCGATTAGCTGGAGATACGTCTTGTTTGCGTTCGCGGGGTTAAACGCCATCTGGCGGATAACTTCCTTGTTCACAACGTCGGTATATTCAGGCACGTTTTCGAGCGTTGAAGCAAAATTCTTCTCAAACGTTGCGTTTTTCTGTGCGTCTCTCTGTGCCTTTAGCTGGCTGGACTCGAACTTTTCAAGCTTTTCAATCTTTTCTGCAATTGCCTTTACATCGGGTCGGTCGTCCACCTCGTCGTCATCAACATCAGGGTCATCTTCATATTCAGTTTTGAGACTATCGAGCTCTTTCTGGAGCTCTTTGCGCTTACGCTTCTCATCAATAAATTTTTGAAGTGGCACTGAGTCGGGTTTCTTCGGGGCTTCTTCTGTTTTCTCCTCCTCGTGTAGTTCAGCGACCGTCGGCTCTGCTGGTGCCTCGGGTTCTTGCGTGTCAGTTTCAGTTGACTCTGGAGCCTCTTTATCCTCGGGCTCGGTAGTAGTTTCTTTTTCTGTCATATAAATGCCTATTTTTTGCCTAGTTAGTCTAGTGAGTAATTAACCGCTCTCAGCGTACCTGTATTATACCACACTATGTTTATAGTAGTGTGTCTACCGCACAGGTGGACACGGCAACGGGGAAGCGTGTACCAGCAAATACCTGTACGGTAGACACACCGCTATTCGCGGAGTGCCTCCTCAAGCCTCTCGTTTATCACCTCCTCGGATTCTTTTGCGCTAAGCAAAAGCGTAGCGGTGTCAATTTTCGCGCCCAACTCAGCGATTGTCGCGAGAAGTTCTGGGTGGGTAGCTGTCCGGTATGAGCTCCTAAGTCGGTGGACACAGTACACTGCTTCTTTAATGAGTAGCCCAATCAGCGCCTTGCCTCCCTCAGTAGATGCGAGGGCTGATAAGTCGTGGAGCTTGTCAGCTTGCTGCAAAAGACCCTTAAATTCAGGGTCATCTCTTTTTTCTTTGGGAATGTTAAGCTGTTGCTTCGTCATTGGGTTCCTCGATAACTGTGTCGCCTGCGACGACAAAACCAAACTTCTCATAAATAAGGACAAGCACATCTTCATAATGTTTAGAAACACGCACCACCTCTTTTAGTTTGGTCTCTGAGTCGGCAAGAAGCTTTTTGTTTTCAAATAAATAATCCGCCGCGGCGAGCTTTTCATCTGAAAGTTTTGCCACTTCAGGGTGGTTTTTCTCCACGTTCACAACAACCGCGCTCGAAACCTTAATCTGCCCCTCGAGTTCTCGCTGCATTTTCTCGAGGTTCGCCTGCTGAGCCTCAACATCTTCAAGTGTAAAAAGGTTCGTTAGGTTACTCCGGGCGATAACCGCCTTCTTAAAGTTATCTTTATTCTCTTCTTTTAAAGTAAAGTGTTCTGGGTTCAACTTCTCTTCCGTTGTTTTTTCTTTAGACATTTTGCTGTATTACATCTTGTAAAGGTTGTGAGGGGCCGGGGGATCGCATTTGTGGGCGAGGGCCACCACCAGCCATCTGAGACTCCATTTCGCGAGATGCTTGGTCTCGGGCTGCTCGCACCGTGTTGCTTATAATAATATCATCAAGTCCCTCAATGTACGCGACAATGAGACGAAACTGCTCTGGGCTCATATGTTCTTCATTATCCATCATGAAATCAACGAAACGCTGCTTGTAAGCGGCGTTAGCAACCTTATTCGGTCGTACTTGCTTCCCGTCCATAAGAGCTTCAATGTCGCGCTCTGCTTCGCTTATAACGCGGGCTGTCCCGTTCATATCGAGCTGTAGCAATTCGCGCATCTTCTCGGGCTTCACGCCCGCCACTTCTCCAAGCTCCTGAATGACAATGTTTTGATTGGCAAGCTCTGTGCGACCAAGGAGAGCACTATAGAAAGCCCCGAGCCCTCTGCGCTTCTGTTCTGAAAGAGCCAGCTCTGCGTTGTCTGACTCGACAATAACCCCAAAGTCCTCGTTCTTACGGAAGATGTCTGAGCGACCTATCATTTCCGTTTCAATACCATTAGGACCAATAAGGTCAACTGCGACCTTTTTTGTCAAATGCTCATCAACCCCAGCGACATAGAGATGCCCAAAGCGCCGGTACCCGAACGAGTAGCTCTTATTAAAGAGCCCGAATCGGTCAGCTACGTTTGCTTGGTTCCCCTCATAAATTGTTGCGCGACCGTCCGTATCTGCAACACCAAGTGCCCCCGCAGTAACACCAGACGCTGTCTGCTTGATATTCTCAAGAGTGCGGAACACCTCAAGAGGGGTGTCGATTGACGGAGTCTCCACAATGCGCAAAGCGGCGTTCGTTGTACCGGGACTCACCTGTATATGGCCGTCCCTGCGGTACTTGAGTTGTGACAGGTCCGTAATCGCGCTCACATCAACAAGGCGCTGGGGCTTGTTCACTCGCTCAGCGTTGTCAAGCATCTGGTTGATACTTGTTGCTTGCGCCATTATTAGTTCGCGGACAAAATCACAGGGTGACGGTGTCCAGAATTCAGTCAGGTCAGGAGACGCAGCATACGTCCAGAACGGCCACTCATTGTTCGCGAACAAGTCCGTAAGAGGCACGACGCGCAAAGCAATCGCCCCATCCTCAGAGAGAAGTAAGTAGTACCTCTTTCCTTCGTACGTTGTGTACCACTCCCACAGCTTGAATTTATCGTCTGAAGCATATTCCTTCTGACCGCTTGTGTGTTTGTTTGCAAATATTCGATTCTGCTTATTGACATCCTCCTGATTACGAGTTGTGTTGTTCCCCTTCCCCGACAAAAGGACACGCACGCTGTCCTTTATATAATCAGGGTTGTCCTTTATCTCAATCCTGTCCTTTACAACACCGTAGCGTCCCATAAACCGCGCCTTGCCAATGTCGATACCTCCAGCTGATGGGTCAATTAAAAAGTCATACACATCCACATTCTCGAGCTGTGGCTTGTACCCCTGGTCTGACGACGCAGCATAGCTGAATATCGCGCGACCGTACATAATCGACTGCTTCTTTCCCGCAACATCCTTTATGTCCCATGCATCCCTGTCCGCATCGTAGTCCTTGAGAGAGTTCAATCTCTCCACCCTCGAACGCTGTGACTCTTTTCTCTTTGTAAAAATGAAAGTAAGGGGGTTGTCAATTTTTGACAATAACGTATGCACGTGTTCTTGCATTTGTCCGAGATCAACATTCGCCCTAGCATCATCCGTTTTCTTCTTATCACCATAGTAAAGGGCCTCATTCTTCTGCCAGTTAGCAACTTTACCCTGCTTATAGCGTCTGGCAAACGCCATTTCACCGAGAGCCTGCGCTGTTATAGCTTCTCGAGTATCTTTACGTATTAGTTTTGTCATATATTCAGTATTATACCACACCTAAATCCCGATGTCTGCGTACAAAGGCGCGTCTTCCTGTGGCAACTGCCCCCGACTGAAGGTAATTTGCGCGTGCTCACGCATCTGCCACCCAATAACAACCGCCGTCAAGAGGTCAAAGTGCCTCGTGACGAGCCCAAGCTTGGTGTCTGTCAGGTCCATAGACGTATAACTGCGCATTTCCTTCAGCACGTTCTTGTCGTGTATGCGTATCAGACCATCGTTGTAGTCTTTCCTAAATTCAAAAAACATCAACGGCTTGGTCTTGCGGGTCGTCCTCCATCCCAATTTCTCCGTTTGTCGCACCTGTCGACCACTCACCTCGTCGCGCTGGCTATAGATGTTCGGATACCCGCGCATCATAGAGAGAGTGGCGTGCCCAGTATTGTTCGCCTCTGGGGCGATAATGCAATTACCAAACTCAGCACCGACCCGCACCAGCTCGCTTCCAAACAGGTCTGGAGGTATCTGGTTGTTGAAGTACGTTGCTACCAACGTCCCAATGTCCCCCTTGTGGGTCCCGAAATCAAAGAGAGCAAAGGTATTCGCGTCTCGCCCAACACCCTCACTCGTGTCCGCTCCCATACCATAGCTATGGTGCGGGACATAGTCCCCCCAGTATCGCACCCCAGCGCTCTCGCGATGTGGCTGTCGCGCTGCTTGCAGGTCGTTATCGACACGTACGCGGTCAAAGAACGAGGTCTCCGCCCGTGAGGGGTCGCACATATACTCGCCGTAGAAATCCTCAGCATCAAGTTTCAACAGCTCAATCCTCTCCTTATCATAGCGCTCTGGCCACGTGGGCTCCCCTACCTCATCCATAATGGGGATCTTATCCACAACCACGCCACCCTTATTCAAAAACCACTGGACCACTCCCTCCTCAGAAATATAGTTACCATTCATCATCCACGAGCCGTCAGATGATAACCCCGCTATCGCCTCGTCAATGCGCATAATAGTCCCCTCGGTAAGGGGAAGAGAGGAGATACTCTCCCGGTCCTCCACGTCGTCAAACACAAGCCAGTCGGGGCGAAACGCGCCTTGTAGGTGTCCACGCTGGGTAATACCAATAGTACCGGCAAGTAGCTTACGTGAGCCGTACGTCGCTGTGGTCGTGAAGCTACCCATTGTCTCCTCACGTTTCTTGTTGCTCTTCTCCTTCAAGAAGGGGTCGCCATATACGCCCTTCACTTCTATCATCATATTGTAAATGTCAGTCACCATCTGCTTGGCGTTGCCGAGGTTTCGAGTGAGTACCTTTATATACTTGCGTTTGTGGGTGCGGTCGTTGAGTAACACGAATGCAACAAAGAGTTTGGTGTACGAAGTCTTCGCGCAACCACGGAAGCCAAGGTTGACATAGCGGATGTCTCCAGAATATGACGCGATCATGTTATCAATGAAGTCGTCGTGGAACGGAGCCATGGGGCTTGTGAAGTATTCGGGGTAGAAAATCTGACCGAAGATTTCAAATTTAAAATGGAATTCTTCTTTGGTGGTTTTTTCTTGTATTGCAAAAAGGAATTGTCGGTCTGCGTTACTCCCGTTTTCTATCACATCACGGGCCATTTCAAGTAGCTCGGGGTCGTATTTTTCTGTCAAATCCATGTCTATTTAGTATACCATAGCCGATAAGAAAAAAGAGGTTTTATTACAACACACCTTACGCTTATATACATTGGGTCTTTTGACCCTCCCCCGCATGGGGGTCGGGTCTCTAAGACCCAGTATATAAGTTACGTGTCAAACTGTCAAGTTGACAAGCCGAAAAAGGTGTTTAATTAGTCAATGTTTTTGACTAAGATTAGCCCTCGTTTGGAACGCTTGACACATTAAACGCCCTTTTAAAGTTATAATACATTTTTCTCATTTGTCAAATCGTGCCTTTTTTCATTTCGTCAACGAAAGTTAGCCCTCGTTTGGAATTATTTTGCCCCATTTCCGAACAACCAACGATCTGTGGGGGTGTTTAATAAGTCAATGTTTTTGACTAAGATTAGCCCTCGTTTGGAACGCTTGACGACATTAAACACCCTAAAATAGCAAAATATCTGACAATTAAACGCCTGTTTATTTTGTTAAAAAAAGGGGGTAAAATGGGTAATTTAAATTGGTGCGGTATGATTTGTCAAGGAAGTTCTCAAAAATTGGTGCGGTGTGATTGGGGTCATATAGTATCTATCTCCACAAATAAAAAAAGAACACCCCCCACCCCCCACCAGTGCGCACGGGACGCCACGTACGCAGGCTATAGGTACAAACATAGCACCTCTCTGAAAAACTCTTTTTAGAACGCAACGTGTGACGTCGCACAATGTATATTGTGCGACATGCTATTCTACCCTCATTACACGGCTCAACCTAGCCGTGCTATTCGTGCTCTGTTTTGTCACTTGTCGCCTCTTCAACTGTGTCCGTGACATCGTGCTCTGTTTCTTCACTGATCGGCGCTTCAATCGTGCGCGGTGCGTCGCTCTCGTCGCTGGGCGCGAGGTACCGGCTGAACGTGCCTTCGATAATCGAAGCCCTATCACCACGCACAAATCCCTCATTATCGTCCACAACGCTCTCTGTTCTTGTACTGTAATGAGCCTTGGCGAGTCGCTCGGCCGAAAACTTTGTCATGTCCGCCTTAATCGTTTTATCGGTCTTATCTTGCGGCGTACTCGTTACATATTCTTCTAGGTTTATCTCCGCTTGCGCAAGGATCCGCGCGCGTCGCGCTTCTGCATCTTGGCTAATTGTATAAATAGAATCTCGCTGTTCTTGCAGTAAGTCTTTTATGTGATCCTCATGCTTCAAACGTTGCGCCGTTGACTCAGTATAGCCGGCTTTCAGTCCACTTCTAAATGCATTGTCGAAAGTGTCGCTAGCAGGGTCCGTATAAAAAGACAAAAATAGTAATTGTTTTTGCGTAACGTGTTTGCGCCGCCCCTTAACGCTTGTATAAAATGATTTTCCCACACCACGATTATATCACACTGTACACCGGACAAGAGCTATCCACAGTTATCCATTGACAAATTAAACGCCTCTGCTATGATATACATATTACAAGATAAACAAACAAAGCAATGATATACAAAGCAAG
>Ga0136601_1000480_pt1 | contig 16918 bp, 21 predicted proteins | sample AntRauMFilla2699_FD_181020 | JGI IMG/M metagenome (GOLD analysis project Ga0136601, IMG submission 181020) | Saline lake microbial communities from Rauer Islands, Antarctica - Metagenome Filla 2 #699 | ecosystem: Environmental > Aquatic > Non-marine Saline and Alkaline > Saline | place... | reverse complement strand
ATATCAAATAGCGACGTGCAGCGAGCGGTTACCAAGCTAAATAACCGCCCACGCAAACGTCTCAACTATTTAACGCCACGGGAATTCTTAGAAAAAGAAGGTGTGCGTTTGAGGTGATTATTTACGTTATGTAATTGACATTAATTTGTAGTGGTAGATAATATAGAAGTACGAAAGGAGGTGACTGAAATGAAGATAGAAGCTGTTCTTTACAAACCAACCCCTCCCCTTAACGACGAACGATGGCATATCATTCTGCAAGGACATCCCTTGGAGTTGCTCGATGCTTTGGAAGTGATCGCCAAGTATGAGCAGAATGTCATCCAAACTGCCGAATGGACCGCGGAAGATGTCTTAGTTATCTGTCTCAAGTGGATCGATGACGTTATTCCGCGGTTTGTCGAGCGTGATATCCAAAATGTCAGTTTGGACATAGTAATCAAATATAACGCAAGGGGAGCCTGTCATGGACATAACAATCCGTGAACAACTGAACCCCGTATGCAGCATGTATCGGGGTTCTCTTCCTCACTAATACAAATAATGTAATGCAAAATAAAAATCGCCTGCGATTGCTCGTGGGCGATGGTGGTCTACTGCTTTCGATTCACGACGCATAGTCGTGGTCGCAAAATCTGCTCTAGCTGTTTTTTGAGTTTGATCAATTCGCCGTCGGTTTTTTGTTTGTTTAGAAAGTACGTGACATTTCCAGGTGCGTGTTCACTCACTTGATGTGGACTATGATGTGAACTAAATATTGAACCGTAAACCCTGACAAGCTTGTGTGATGGATCTACGATTGCCAAACGACGCAAGAGTTTCGCGACTTCGTCAGCCAATGTGTCGCGGGAAGTGGATGGTGGTGTGGATTCGCTCATGCCTGTGCCTCATGCTTTGTATTTGTTTACATTTCTACATCTGCGAGTACTTTTGCATATTTTTATCTATTGATCAATCTTGGTACACTGCACGTATGAAGTACGAACAATTGAAATTAGGTGAAGTATTGCGCTTTTGGTTTGAAGAATTAAATCACGAACAGCGATTTAGTGGCGATGCTGAAATTGACGCCATGATTTGTGATCGGTTTTCTGACATTCGTGCCGAGGTGGCGGCTGGAGAATTTTGGAAATACCGGACTGACGGTCATGCGTATTTAGCGGAAATAGTGGTACTTGATCAGTTTTCTAGACAGCTGTTTCGAGATTCTGGAGAGTCGTTTGCGTATGACGGCATGGCTCTGACGCTGTCACAACACGCCATTGCTGCTGGTCTGGATCAACAGCTAGATCAGGCAGAGCGCATGTTTCTGTATATGCCGTTTATGCATAGCGAGTCTCGTTTGATCCACACCGAAGCGGTGCCCTTGTTTGAGTCTCTAGGAATAGAAGAGGTGCTCAAATACGAACACATTCATAAAGACATCATTGATACGTTTGGCCGTTATCCGCATCGTAACGAACGGCTCGGGCGCGAGACAACTAATGAAGAAAAAGACTACCTAGAAAATAACCACGAGGATTTTTTCTAAATTTTAAGTAAGCTACAAGTAAAAAGCCCCGCAAATTGCGGGACCTCCTTTGCTTCAAATGTGTGCTGAGATGATTGCTTTATCATGAGATGCTACAGCAACTACCTCTGCTTTTTGTTCTTCGATAGCATCTTCGATATCAGCCAGGAACTCTACCAAGAGATCTATGGTGTTCGGGCAGTCACTATCCTTGAGGCCGAGCCTAACCTTATAGCGTACTTTAAGTGCGTTGAGCGTACTGGCACCAATATGTCTATCCCAAAGTAGACGTACACCTAGTGCTACCAGAGGGTGTTCAGGAAACAATCTCTGTAACCTCCTGATACCGACACAGACTTCTTGGTGAACGTCGACTGGTTTTCTACTCAGCATAGCTTTTCCTACATTTATCCGTCCACAATATGCCCATTTCTGATTATTTTTGCAAGGGTTACGCGATAGTGTAATTCTATTTACGTTATATTTATGAACGAGCGTAAGACAATAATATTTTTTAAAGATATGTATTGAGTGGGCATGACGTTCACCAAAAGCAGGTTTGTTATAGTGAAAGATATGAAAACCGCACACATTGTTTACGTATTACTTGCAGTCGTAATCGGGGCTGGGTTACTATTTTTATTTACACAACCAGTAGCTGCACCAACACCAGCTGAGTTCGACGGTGGGTTGAGTGAAGATATAGCTCCATCAGAAGCAGGAGTTATGTGTACTCAAGACGTCATGGAGTGCCCAGATGGTTCATACGTTGGTCGAGTGGCACCAGATTGTAGTTTTGCAGCGTGTCCAGATGCAAACATATCTGAAACTAATGAAATGATTCAGGTGGTCACTCCGCAATCAGGACAATTGATCGACAGCCCGCTACAGCTCGTGGGCGAAGCGACTGGCCCTTGGTACTTTGAAGCCTCTGCTCCAGTTGAGTTGCGGGATTGGCAGGATAATGTGATTGCGCAAAGCTACATCAGCGCGCAGGGTGACTGGATGGTAACTAATTTCGTATCGTTTACCGGTGAAATTATATTTTCGTCACCCTACGCAACCGGAGATCCGGCTGAGCAACAGCAGGGTTCGCTAGTGCTTCAAAAAGCTAATCCCTCTGGACTACCAGAACATGATTCTGAGTTAGTGATACCAATTTTGTTTAGTCCACAATAAAGACAAAAGCGCACCAATTGGTGCGCTTTTGTGACATGATATACTAAAGATTATTTACTAAGTATCTACCCATGGCTATAGAAGGTATTCCTCAAAACTCATCGTCGGCTCCAGAACAAGAAAGTAACATCGAACAATTTTCTAATTGGAGAGAAGCGCGTGACGCTGCATACGAATATGCTCAAACCAGAATCGAAAAAATTAAAGGGTATGAAGCAATGGAATCAGGTGAGCGTGTATATGCCTTAAAAGATCTGCAGGAGACTTTAGTGCAAGAAGGAAATGCAAACCGTTTTATCGACCAAGCGATCGCCGCTGAAATTAAAGTTGAAATGGATAACATGTCAGATACAGTGCGTTTAGAGTATGGATTGCCACTTCGGACACCAGATGAAAGGTCAGGAGATAGGGTGGTTCCTTTTCCATCTGCACCAGATTACCCACTTTTATACAAACCCAAGTCTGGTGATGGGGTGAGGATAGATGAACATGCTGAGACACCACCTGGTGTACTTGAACAGATGACTCGGCAGGCTGCGTAGTATTTATAATTAGTTCCTTTGTACCTATGACCTTTGATTTTGATGCTGAGATTAAGCAACACCTCGATGTAGTAAAAACCCTCGAGCGAGTACCCGGAGTGTTTACCGCCTCGCTTGATGATACGTTTTATAACAAAGCGTGGCTGCGTGATATTTATTTTATTGTATTGGGATTCCTCGAAACTGGCGACGTCGAAACGACCAAAAACGCAGCCAAAGCCCTTTTGACGGTGTTTGTTAAACACAAAGACAAGATCAACTGGGCAATCGAAAATAAGCCAAACGAAGCGTGGCAATACATCCATGCCCGGTTCCACCCAGAAACATTTGAGGAATATTGGGAAGAGTGGGGCAATAGCCAAAATGACGCCGTGGGTGAGGTGTTGAACCTGCTGGTGACACTCGAGCTGATGGGTGAGAGTGTGATCGAAACACCAGACGAGAAGGACATGGTACAGAAAATCGTCGATTACTTGGTAGCGATTGAATATTGGCAAGATGACGATAACGGCATCTGGGAAGAAAATCTTGAAGTGCGTGCCTCATCAATTGGTTCGTGTGTGGCAGCACTCAAAAAAGCCAACCAGCTTGATTGGCTCGAGGTACCGGATGCGGCGATTGAACGGGGTGAACATGCTCTGCGCGCCTTGTTGCCACGCGAGTCAGTCACCAAGTTTACCGACCTAGCACTTCTGACATTAATTTATCCATTTGATGTTACAACCGAAGAGGAGACACTCGAAATTCTTAAGAACGTTGAGTACCATTTGGTGAAAGATCGTGGCGTTATTCGGTACAAATTTGACCGCTATTACAACAACAATATCGACGGCTTTAGTGAGGAAGCTGAATGGTGCTTTGGATTGGCTTGGTTGGCGATTATTTACGCAGAACGTGGTGACAAAGAAAAAGCCTACTACTACCTACGTCGCTCGAAAAACGCCGTGACTCCAGACGGAGTAGTGCCAGAGTTGTACTATTCAAATACTGACAAACCAAATCCCAATACACCACTTGGGTGGGCCGAGAGTATGTACGTGGTTGCACTGCAGAAGGTAAAAGAGCTTGAAGCAAAGGCTTAAATAATAAAAAACCGCAGACTTAGGTCCGCGGTTTTTTGTTAGGTAAGTGTATCGGTGACAATCTGGTCACTTATGCTGGGTGATATGCCCAAGGCGACCACGGTCTCTTTATTATAGAGTGCAATATGTGAAAGTTGCTCTGATGCCAAGGTGTTATAAATCAGTTCAACCTCGGCCTGCGGTAAGGTGTAGAGTGCTGTGCCTGATCCACCCATGCACCAGTCGGCTGTATCTGGATGGAGACACTCAAGTTTGCCTCGTGCGCTGCGGAGTTCTTTGGCAATGACTGCTTGGCTGATCTCATGGGTTTTCTCTACGAAAGTCTCTGGTGTAAAAGACTGCGCCCACGTTTCATCGATTACTAGCTGCAGTTTGGTTTTTTTCTTTTTCTTGTTGTCGATAAGACCGAGTGTCGGTCCAATGACAGCGAGTCCTACAATACCTAGTACGAGATTTTTAGGATCCTTGTAAGTAGAAGCCCAAGTGGTGAGTACGCCCCTGGCAGTATACGCTTCGGGCTGCTCTTCGAGTTCGTGCATGAGCCAGTGAGTGACCCTAATGGCGTCGTGTCGGTCAGCCGGTGTGGCGTACTTTGATGGTTGCTCAATTGGTAGGCTGACTGGGTGCCACAATTGGTTCTGAACATAGTGCGCCAGACTTTCAGCAAAGTCAGCGTCAATCGCAGCATAAGCGAGTAAGGCCTGCGTGTGATGCATGTGTTGTAATGCATTCTCGACTAAGGTTGAGTACGATTCTCTTTTCATGAAAGTGGCGTTACGAATAATCTCTTATCTTATACAGTATAAACGATTCTAAATCGTTTGTCGGTATTTATTCAATACTAGTAATACTCTTTAAAATTGATTCTATTTCAGCTTGGTCCATGTTTACAAAAACCATTTCATACCCGATCTCATTTTGGTCAAAAAAGTACGCAATAGAATCAGCTGAGTCGTAGGCAATGTAGCCAGATATTTCTGCTGAGCGGAAAGGGGCGATGCGAGTGGTCGCACTTGGTAGGTAGGTACTTTTGATGAGTAAGAACGTAGCGGCCGCATTTTTGCGCGCAGGATTAGAAAATAGCCCAGCGCTCTGGTGCGAAGTTTCCATGACAACGGTAAGAAATGAGGCATCACTAAGACATGGATTGGTACTAAACATATCTGTCAGTCTACGACAATGAGCCGCGCTTGCTTCTGTTGATGTGTTGGTTTGTCCGGTTACATACCCATCTTTAAAAGCGCCCATAGCTCCGATGAGGTAGTACGCGTTTGAATTTGGGTCAGAAAATACCGTCCGTACACCATCAGAGGCCGGTAATACGTCAGTTTCTATAAAAAAGTGTGGGGTACGGATCGAATCGTAGACAGTGCTGCTTGCAATGTCGGTTGCAACAGTCAGTTCAAGCTCTGGCTCAGGCGTAATCCTGGTCGCGCTGTGATCCTTAGTTTGATACAGAGTCAGAGTCCAAAAAGCAGTTGCGGTCAACGTGTTCCAAAATACTCCAATAATTAGTAGTGTAATTACTGTGCCAATACAGGCTTGCATGATAAACTTCCTCATGCCAGTACTGTACCATTACTTAATAATTACTTGCACTCATATCTGACTACGGTATGCTGTCTCCCATGAATCAACGTGATGGAATTATAGTTTTTAAGGATGTGTCATTTGAGCATGACGCAACCAAGCCAATTCTCAAAGAAACCAGTTTTGTCGTGCGTCGTGGAGCCAAATTTACTCTGATGGGACAAAACGGCGCCGGTAAGTCAACTTTGTTTGGTTTGATTACTGGTAAAACCCAACCAGATGAAGGAACGATCAATTTACAACCTCGTACCACTATCGCAGAATCAAGGCAGATTATTCCTCGTTCCGAGCTTGAATTGACGGTGCGCGCCTTTTTTGAAAATTGTTTTACCGAAAAAGTCTACGACATCGATCCCAAAATCGATGCTGTATTAGAAGTGGTAAATCTCACGCCACCAGCAACCCAAGCAGATACGTTTAAGGATCGTATTATCGGCAGTTTTTCCGGTGGGCAGCAAGCTCGTTTGCTACTAGCCTCAGCCTTGATCCAGAATCCAGATGTACTATTGCTTGATGAGCCTACCAACAATCTTGATACAGCCGGAATCGAACACCTGACTGAATTTCTACGTGAGTACAAGAAGACGGTCATCGTTATTTCTCACGATGCTGATTTTTTGAATTCGTTCACGCAAGGGGTGTTGTATCTCAATACTCAGAATCGTCAGGTTGAACAATATAACGGTAATTATCACGCGGTAATCAAGGAAATCGCAGCTCAAGTCGAGAAAGAAAAACGGCAAAACGCGCAAATGAATAAACAAATTCAAGCCGATAAAGACAAAATCAACTACTTCGCCGCCAAGGGAGGGAAGATGCGTTTGGTCGCCAAGAAAATGCGCGCTGAAATTGAAGAAGCAGAAGAAAACAAAGTTGATGTGAGGCGCGAAGACAAAGCAATTCGGCCGTTTACAATCGATCCGCACCAAGACATTCCACTAGAAGTGCTCAAACTTTCTTCCGTCACCGTTATCAGAAATCATGAACCCAAGGAAATGGCCTGTGATGTAACTCTCAAACGGGGTGAGCATTTACAGATTGTTGGGCCAAACGGAATCGGTAAAACAACGTTGCTCGAAAGTCTGGCTGGTGGCACAGCTACGGGTGAAGAGGTGACAGCCGGCGTCAAGATCGGGTACTATCGTCAAGATTTCTCTAACCTGGATTTTAATAAAACAGTGTTTGAAACCCTGATGGATAGTATGAAGCGCAAGCTTGAAGAAGAAATGCGCTCGGTTGCTGCTGGATTCCTCTTGTTTGGTGATGTGATGAAATCAAAGGTGGGTAACCTTTCAGAAGGGCAAAAAGGGTTGGTTGCGTTTGCCAAACTTAAAATGGAAGAGCCGGGATTATTGATCTTAGATGAGCCAACTAACCACATCAACTTCCGTCACATTCCCGTCATTGCCGAAGCGCTCAACCAATATAAAGGGGCGATGATTTTAGTGTCTCACGTTCCAGATTTTGTGGAGCAGATCAAGATCGACGATGTACTGGATCTCAGCAAGCTAAAATCCAAGAAGTAGATTGAAATAACAATAGTCGGTGGTGTATATATAAACGCCATCGACTTTTCATTGTGTGTACTTCGTGTACTATGTACATATGAAACAAGCACCTAAACAATTCCGCTTTGCAGCCCTCGCCGTTGACGCTATTGTGCTGGGTTTTATTGATGGTGAGCTACATGGGCTAGTTAGTACGGTTGATCGACCCCCTCATTATGTAAACGTACCTGGTTTTCTGGGTGGAATGGTTACAGAAAAAGAGACTGCTCATGATGCCTGTGAGCGTATCCTTAAAGAGAAGGGAGGTTTGACGGACGTCTACCTAGAGCAGTTGTATACATTTAGCGATATCGAACGTGATAAGCGGAATCGAGTAGTGTCCGTGGCATACGTGTGTCTGGTCAGGCCCGACACAGTTGCGACGTACAGTCATCCCGACGCTTCGTTTGTACCAGTAAAAAATCTTAAGCAGCTAGCCTATGATCATGACGAGATGCTGTCAGTCGCGCGCGCAAGACTGCAAGGTAAATTGTCGTACACAAACATCGCACAGTATTTGTTGCCAAGACATTTTACCCTCAGCGAATTACAAGAAGTGTATGAAGTTATTCTCAGGAAAGAATTCGATAAAAGAAACTTTCGAAAAAAGATACTTGCTTTAGGAATTGTTGCTGATACCGGTCGGGTGGAAGAGGGAGTGAAACACCGACCAGCTGCATTGTATAGGTTTAGTTCTTTGAAGTTGCAGGAACTACAGCTAATTGTATAAGACACGCATTATTTATTACAAAAAGCCCGGCAACTCTGTTGCCGGGCTTTTTGTGAGAGTGTTTGCTTCACTTTATAGAGAGGGAGAGAAAGCTCATCTAGACGTGCGTTACTTAATGTATAATTGACAATAATAAAGTAATAGTATATCTTAGTGTAAGAAATACACTATAAGAGTGTATGTTCATTAACAAGGAAAAATACTATGACTACACAAAAAATCTTGGGCAGCGTGTCTGCCTATCGTGAAAGTGCTGTGGTAGCACTTCTGATGCTGGTGGTGACTATTGTCTACGAAGTAGCAATGTCACTTGTGATCGCTGACTTTGCAGGCAACTACTATGAGTTTTTTGGAACGTGGTGTGTACTAAATGCCGTTTGGCTGGTGCGCACCCAAAATATCCAGACTTGGGCGTGGGGGATTGTTGGGGTTATCTTGCTCGGCGTTTTCTTTGGCCAAATCGGCCTGCCTGGTCAACAGTGGCTACAGTGGGCGTTCTTTGTGCCGGTGCAGGTATGGAGTTGGTACTACTGGGCCACTGCAGGAGCAAAACATAAAGCAGATGAATTGCCTGTCACTATGCTCTCAGGCACTGATCGAGCCATATGGCTGGGCGTCGTTGGACTGGGCACCATTTTGGTCGTCTACTTTATCGATACATTTGTTCCGGGTTCAAATTATCCGTGGCTTGATGGGTTGGTGGTAGTCGCCAGCATGACTGCACAGTATCTGATGGGTCGAAAGAAGGTTGAAAGTTGGTTGCTCTGGCTTGGTCCAGTCAACGTAGTTTCGATTATTCTTTTCTCCCTGTCGGGTGCCTATGTGCTTACTGCGCTGTACGTCGCTTTCTTGATACACGCCGCCTTTGGTGTTAGCTCATGGAGAAAGGCTGCGTTGGCCGGTTAACTTAGAAAGGAACTACTATGTCTACGAACCCAAAAGTTCGACATGGATTTGTGTTAGGCAAATTCATGCCGCTACATAAGGGTCATGTCCACCTGCTGCGCTTTGCAGCAAACAGTTGCGAGCACCTGACTGTTCTGGTTTGCTCGCAACCACATGATTCAATCTCTGGTGCACTTCGCTATGCCTGGGTGCGAGAAATGTTCCCAAATGCTACCGTAGTGCACGTAAGTACACCGATGCCTCAGGAGCCAAACGAGCATCCTGATTTCTGGAATATATGGCGGTCTACGATTGAACGCTTGGTGCCAGAATCTATTGACACTGTCTACGCTTCAGAGTCTTACGGATGGCGTCTAGCATCTGAACTCAGTGCAATGTTTGTTCCGGTTGATATTGCGAGAGCAATGGTGTCGACCTCGGGTACAACTGTGAGAAATGATCCATATCAAAATTGGCATATGTTGCCAGATGTGGTTAGGGCTCACTTTGTAAAAAGGGTGACAGTGCTTGGTCCAGAATCAGTTGGCAAATCGACCTTGGTAAAAAACTGGCTCAACACTTCTCAACCATAGCGGTTGAAGAGTACGCCAGACCAATGTTCGACGAAATGGTCGCAGTTGGTGTTCGAAGAGCGGGTGAGTTTCGTTATGAAGATTTAACGACAGTTGCTCAAGGCCAGATTGCCCTCGAGGATTCGCTGGCCTACAACGCCAACAAGGTACTCGTGTGCGATACGGATGTCTTGACCACTATGACGTGGTCTGATCACTACTTTGGGACGCACGAAGACTGGATCGAGGAAGCGGCGTACGTCAGGCAGTATGATTTAACGCTGGTGCTTTCGCCAGACGGCACAGATCATGTTCAAGATGGTACCAGAGTAATGACAAAGCAATCCACTCGCCAAACTTTCACCACTACATTGGAACGTAATCTGCAACGCGCTGGGAGATCGTACCTGAAGCTTACAGGAACACACGAAGAGCGGTATAATAAAGCAGTCATAGCTATTGAGTCGCTCTTTGAATAGTGCAGCCCCAAACACCCAACAGAGAAACTTGTTGGGTGTTTTATTATTGTATTATTAACAATAAGTAAAACGCCGACGAGGTATGCCTCGTCGGCGTGGTTGTTGTAGATTTAGAGTTTTGCTCGCTTCCGGATGGTCTCGAGATCTTCGTCGATCAAAAGTACACCATCTTTGTAGACCGTACGCATCACTTGATTGGCTGCCGGTAATTCTGCTGAGTCTGCAACAGAAATGGTCCGGTACCCACAGTGACCGATGCCACAGTCATACAGCAGCACTTGGCGACCTTTCTTGGACTGCTTCCCTGTATCAGAAATAGGGTCCTTGAACACATCACGCCAGACACCGTCGACCATGGCGGCACTCGTTTTCATGGCAAAATTCTGGGTGTCGCGGTCTACCTTTTGCAGTAGACCTCCACCCATACCAAACGCGATGTTGTCGACAGACAGCTTGCGGGCTTCCATTGAGGATATGACACGTGAAATGGTTTCAAGTGTCATGCCGTCGCCTTGGATGACTCGAATGCAGTCTGGCAATACTTTGTACCCTTTGCTGTTGGTACTGTATCCAAACATAGCCATCAAGCGATCGATAACTTCGATCGGAACGGTTACTGGGTCGCCAGAATCAGGCCGAACAACCATCGTGCCACCTGAGTTGATGATTTGCGTACGAAGTTTGCTACCCAGAATGTTGGTCACAGCATTCCAGATGTTGTAGCTGTCAGACACGTTTGCAAATACTTTGCCTTCACCACCGAATTGCTTCAGCATGTTGGCGTATGCCTCCGTCTCGTTGTCGCGGCCCCACGCAGTTATTGTTGAGTGTTCTGAGGCAGGAATCGAGAATCCTGCCATCGGAGCGTTGTAGTAACGGCGCGCAGCCATCAGTCCTGACACTGTGTCAGTACCCATGAAGTTAACCAAGTGAGCCAGGCCGCCAAGTGCCGCGGTCTCTTCGCTTGAAGCACCTCGTGCACCAAAGTCGTGCAGTTTAAACGGAATTTGCCCATCAGGATCATCTGAAGTCAGACAAAGTCCCTGATAGATCCGTTTTTTGGCTTCACGCGAAAGAGTTGCAACGGTAGACGGATACCAAATAGCGCGCAGGAGACTGGTTTCAAGAAACGAAGTCACCCAGGCTAGTTCAGGATCTGTATTGACCACCTGCACCAACACATTGCGGGTTGGTATCACCGAGCCTTCTGGCGCAGCTTCAATTGCCACTGGCCAAAATCCACCGTGTTGATTGATGATTCGATTTGCGCCAGCAACGTTCGGTTCGAAACCGTGCATTGCGGCAACATCTGCAAACTCGTCGACGTCGCCTCTGGTCATTGGCTGCAGCAGGTTCGCTTTGATCCAGGCCTGCAAGCCAAAAAAGACAACTTCATCAAACTGGCCACCGCGAGATTCGATATAACTCGAAACGTACGAAGTGCCCGGCGGATATTGCTTTGCATGCGAGAATTTGTAGCTGTCTGTGTTGAGTAACATGTTTGTCATTCTCTTGTTTCCTTACTGTAAGTGCTCGAGCAACATGCGCCCCAGCGGTTGGTGAGCGGTGATCAGTCGTTGACCCAGCTCGTCAATCGGACACCACATGATTTCATCAAGGTCGTCACTGGCACTTGCTTTACCCCAAGTGTGCGTCATGAGAAACAGATCGGTCAGAACCGAATCAGCCTCATCACGATAGCGGAAGTCATTGCACTGGTGTGATCCGATGTGAATCGGATTATCCAGCGCAATAGTCCCTAGTTCTTCTTTTGCTTCACGTAGAGCTGCTGCTGTACGTGATATATCGCTTGGGTCAACGAACCCGCCGGGGAATCGCCATAGGCCAGCATCTTCCATTTTTTGACCCAGCCAGACGTGTGTCCGGTTGGCATTCATAACAGCGACATCGACAGTAGAGAAAACGATTGAGTATCGCTCTGAAACAGCTGTAATGTACCCCCGACGAAAGTCTTCGCTTTGAGCACTGGCTGATTTGGATTGATGTACAATCGCTTCGCGCTGTTGTGTACCAGATTCTGAAGGAACTTCATCGATTACTTGCACCGGGAACCTGCCCGAGTAGTAGTCGACAAATCCGTCACGTGAACAAAACAGTGTGACAGTGTGGTCTGGGAACAGTTGCTCGATAAAACTATCTAGATGTATGCTCCAAACGGCGTCATCCGGTGTGTCAGGATGGATAGCCACGTGCGTTACTGTGGGGAATTGCTCTCGCACCATCGCTACACGTATGTAGCCAGGGAGCGGGTTTTGTTTGCCGGGAATTTTGTCCCGGTCACCGAGTAGCACTAGTGTGTTGTCTGATACAGCTTGCGCAGTTTGCACAAGATGGATATGACCGGCATGTGGCTTAGCAACCTGCATGCGAGCCATGACTACGCTAAGGGTTGGTCGCATTGTATATACTCCTATCTTTTCAAAGAACATCCTCCCATTCTTCTGGGGAGGTGTAGCGCTTCTGGTATTAATCCACAAGCGCTACACCTACCAAGAATTATAAAGTGTACTAGATACACTAACTAAAGTGTTAATTCTCCGCCCGGTTGTGCTGGTGGTGTCGTAATACATTACTCCGGTGTGTTGATTAACTCGATCTGTAGAAACTTAGTGTCTAGTATACACAAAGTAAAAAAGAATACCAGTGGTTTATAATGGACCTGTGAATACAAGTCAAAAAAACCACCACGTATACATACTGCGCTGTGCTGATGGAACTTTATATTGTGGGTATACGACTGATGTTGACCGTCGACTGATCGAGCATAATGGCGCCGGAAAAGTACCAGGAGCGCGGTACACATCTGGTCGACGCCCAGTGGTTATGGTCTACCGAGAATCGTTTGTAACACGTAGCGAAGCGCAAAAGCGAGAAGCAGAAGTGAAAAAATTATCCAAACTACAAAAAGTGCAACTGATTAAACAAGCGTAATGCCCGGTGCCAGGTCAATCGATATACTCCATATAAAAGCAGGAAACACAGGCCTGGTAGTATCCGTATTTTATTGGAGGGTCATTGCTGTATCATGAGAAGATATATAGTAATTATGGATCCAAAACTACAGCAACAAATTGATGAGATAGAAATAAAAATTACCGACATTCAACAGTCCACCAAAAAGACCGAAAAGTATATGCAGTGGACGTTTTGGGTGACTATTTTGATGGTCGTAGTACCGTTAGTCATAGCAGTAGTAATTGTCCCTATCATAATTAGTCGCTACCTGAATATGTTGGACGGCTTACTGTAAATTACGCAACCACACTTTCCACTGAAATTGATGCGTGTATACTGTCCCTCATATGGAATACAAAAAACTTGGAAATACAGACATTGAAGTACCAATAATTTGCCTCGGTACAATGACCTGGGGTCAGCAAAACACAGAAGCAGAAGCTCACGAGCAGTTGAATTACGCTGTCGATGAGCGCGGCATCAACTTTATTGACACGGCTGAAATTTACCCAGTTCCACCAACGGGTGAATTGCAGGGTACCACCGAGCGGTACATTGGCAGTTGGCTTAAAGGCCGAACTGATCGTGAGCAATTGTTTATCGCGAGCAAAGTAGCGGCGGCTGGCTTGATCACAACTCGATCAATAGGTGACCGACCGCGTCTTGATAAAAAAAGTATCACAGACGCGATCGACGGAACGCTCAATCGTTTGCAAACTGATTACATCGACTTATATCAGATTCACTGGCCAGAGCGCAAAACTAATTTTTTTGGTCCTCGCGCGTATGAACACGATGAAGCAGATGACGCGACTCCCATCAGAGAAACGCTAGAAGCCTTAAACGAGCTGGTGAAAGTGGGGAAGGTGAGACACGTGGGTGTATCGAACGAAACGCCGTGGGGTGTCAATGAATATTTACGACTAGCTCGAGAGGAAAATCTACCGCGAATTGTGTCGATTCAAAACCAGTACAGTTTGACTAACCGAACCTTTGAAATCGGTCTCTCAGAAATCGCAATCAAAGAACAGGTAGGCTTACTCGCGTACTCATCACTCAACATGGGTGTCCTTACCGGCAAGTATTTAGACGGAGCGCGCCCAGACGGTTCCAGGTTTGCCTTTTCTAATCGAAATTTTGATCGGTATAATCCACCACACGTCCAAGAGGTTGCAAAAAAGTATATCGACATTGCTCGCAAGTATGACCTTGCGCCAGCTGAAATGGCGTTAGCCTTTGTCGCCGCGCAGCGCTTTACTACCTGCGTTATTATCGGAGCCACTAATTTAGATCAACTAAAATCATGTATCGATGCCGGAGAAGTGCAATTGAGTGCTGACCTACTTGCAGATATTCAAGCGGTGTACGCAGTGCATCCCGACCCAACAGTGTAGTTCTTCGTAATAAATAGATTGCTCAAACTTTGTTCACACTTTGTTACGCCAGATTACTTTTTTGCGTGGGCATAGGCGTATAATTTAGATAGATCCTCCACTTACCAGAGGGTATAACAGTAAATTATTTTAATATGCCAACAGCCAAAAAAGCTGCCCCAAAGAAAACAGCAACCAAGAAGCCAGTTACAAAAAAGAAAACCGCCCCAAAGAAAACAGTCAAGAAATTAGTGGTCAAAACAGCTGCCAAAAAAGTCGCGAAAAAAGCTGCCCCAAAAAAGAAAGTAGCCGCTAAGAAACCAGCGACAAAAAAAGTAGTCAAGAAGACAGTTAAAAAAGCTGCTCCAAAAAATAAAACTGCTAAAAAGAAATAAACCATGGCCAAAGGGCAAGATAGAAAAAAGAAGTAAAGAAACCCAAGAAAGAGAAAATTAAGAAAGGGTAATAAAAAACCAGTGCCTATAGGCACTGGTTTTTTACTAGTAGATATTTATAGTGATTTGAGACAAGGCGCAAAAAAGAAAAAAGCCCGCCTGGCGACGCGCTTTGGTAACTACAGGATCGAGATCAAAACAGGAATTCGTCACCGCTGGTTGGTGTTGCATCAGGAAAGTTTTCAGCACCTATCCGTAGCGAACCCGTGTGGTCTGGGTGAGAAAACACATAAGTGCCAGATACAGGGTCATACACGCCGAATTTCGTACCCACAAGATTGTGTACATCAATCTCGCGGTAGCCAGTATCGATCAGAACACTATCGACCTGACCAAGCAGTATCGTGTCTGCATCAAACGCACCGCGTTTGAGTATGATCTCTTCCGCACTTACAACCGTGACGTCACCTTCGCCGGACTCAAAGATAAACGAATCGTCATCTGTACCGAGATCGAAGTGCGATGTACCCCTGACGCCAACTGCCGTCACTCTATCTGCAAGCCGTCCGGTGTTGACGGTGGTGTTTTCTCCACTGGCGGTTACGTCGATTTCTGCATAAGTGAAGTTGACCGTGACGTCTATAGAGTCAGGCGCAATTGTCACCAGTGATCCATTTGGATTGGCTTGCTCGAAGTTCAGTGTGACGTCCTGAGATCCTGAAATTTGTAGATCTCTAAACATTCTGACTGCGTCAAAGGTCGATTCGCTCACGCCGTTAAGCACAAGTTCGCCATAGAACTGTACAACCTCAACCCTTATGTTCGAACTGTCAGTAAAGGTAGTCGGCCCGATCAACACGTTGCCTTCGAGACTAGCTCCTTCGATTCTGGTCCAATCGGTATCGTAGGCCACGTCGACGAGTTTCAGTACACCCATTCCTTCGGAGACGTTGATGTTTTTGGCAGACAGGCTGGCAACCAGGCCTTGTCCAATGGTGAATATACGGACTCCGGTTTCGGGATCTCTGGTGAGGTCAGTCCCAAGACTGCCTGGTCCAGCCAGACCGATTACGAGGCGTTCACCAAGAAACGAAACCTCTGGTCCGTTTCTGGGTACAAAAGTGATACTTCTTGAAGTAGGATTCATGTGTTGCTTCCCATTTATTTCAAGTTACGGTTGAGCCATTCTTGGCACATTATTTTTGGATGTCAGGTTGCTGCTCAGCGACACCCTCTATCTACTGTAGTACCACAGTCGGGCTAATCTCCATAGTCATAAGTGTTGACATGCCATAAAAATAGATTTGTTCAAGTGCTTTGTAATAAGGGGTACGTACTCTAGTTGGTAGGTAGTAAGGTTTTAAAAAACTGTTGTAAACGTCCGCTTGGGTAGGTACAAGCCTGGCAGTTATTAAAAAGTTATGTTCACATAATTATTCAAAAGAAAAAAGTTTGCGTACATATTAATGTACGCAAGCGCCGGTAGAGATCGATGTAAATATTAAGTAAAAAAGAAACCCCCACCAACGTGTTGCTGGAAGGGGTTGGGTTGTAGCCGCGGGTGCGGCAAGGATCAGTTGGCGGTGCGTTCGATGAGGTCTGCCAAAACCTCATCGTAGGCAGCCAATAGCGCTGGCCCACCTTCCTCATAACGGCGAGCGATGAACTCGAGCGTCCTGAGGTCGTGGACTTTGGCTTGGAGCGCCTCCCGCTGTTGGTCGAAAGCGGACTTGCTCTCAGCCGTGCGATCGGTGTTCGGGTCGATCTGGTGTAGCTGCAGGTACATGCTCATAGCATTGTGCAGTTCACCCAATTGATCGGGCACCCCGTCGGTGTTGAATTCACCAATTGCAGTTTGCATATCCATCAGGATTTGCCGGAATTGCTGTTGTTCGGTGAAGAACAACAGCTGGTACTCGTCAACCACAGCGCTTAGATAATCACCCCAAACGCACAACCCCGTGCCAGAATAGTTTTGTTAGAAACCAATTCAAAAACACGGGGATATGCATCATCATCTTAAACAATCAGACAGAGCTTGTATAGCCGCTCTGCTGC
>Ga0136601_1000479_pt1 | contig 16944 bp, 7 predicted proteins | sample AntRauMFilla2699_FD_181020 | JGI IMG/M metagenome (GOLD analysis project Ga0136601, IMG submission 181020) | Saline lake microbial communities from Rauer Islands, Antarctica - Metagenome Filla 2 #699 | ecosystem: Environmental > Aquatic > Non-marine Saline and Alkaline > Saline | place... | reverse complement strand
ATGCAGTATTTAATAGTTACATGTCTCCAGAAGAAAAAAACACGTTGTATGCAGCAGCACAAGCTGAATATGGTACACATAGTTTAGAACAAGAAACAGAACTTAAAAAACTTTATCCTAATTTAAATAATACAGCAATAGAAAATATTTGGCTAGAAGAACAAATGGCTGAAGATTATAGAAGACATGTTCAAAAATTAAAAAATAGAACTACACGTCAAAAACTAGTTGCTTTTTTTAAGAAACTTTACAAAATACTTACATTTACTAATGATGAAAAGTATATGGATTCTGTATTTAAAAATATAGATAATGGTAAATATGGTAAAAGACCTGTAAATTTTAGATTTTCTAATGTGCCTATGTATAGTCAAAAACTAGGAAAACTAAATTTTTATGAATCTAGAGAATCTACTGAATTAATAGATCGAACTTTTCAAAGAGTTTTAGATGTATTATCTAAAAAACATAAAACTAGAGATGAAGTTAAACTTTTAAATATTGTAGGTGTTAATAAAGTATATGGTCAAGTTTTTCAAGCTATTAATGATAAAAGAAAAGACCCTGCATTATCTGGACCTAAAAAGAAATTCTTAGGTGAAACTCTTAGACATTTTAAAACAACTGATAATAAAATAGGTTCTACTATTTTAAATCATAAAAGATATTACAAATACAGATATAAAATTAATCTTGATAAAAATGAAGAATTAGAAAATTCTATAATAGAAACTGCTCAAGAAACAGAAGAAAAGCCAAATTGGATCACTCCTACGGTAGAAAAAAATGGAAAGGATACTTTATCTATAAAACTAAAAAGAGTTCTTTACAGACTACATTCTGATGAAACAGATGTTATGGGTTACAAAAAATATGTAGACTATGATTCTTTGTATAATACTTTAGAAAGAAAGTTAAGTGGTGTTTTTGATATTGATTCTTTTGAAAATCGTCTTAATGAAATAGCTGTTTTATTTCCTTCTATTAGAGAACTCAATACTAAATTTAAAAAAGATCCTAAATTATTTTCTCAATTTTATCATCATTTTAGTAGAGGTCAAAATCAATACATGATGCCTGCTATTAAAGTAGAAACAGATGAAACAACAGGTGAAGAAATGATTACTCATCAAGTTGCTAATCTTTCTAGGGTTAATGTTAAAAACGAAGTACTTAAAAATGTAGAGTCATTTATTCAAAATAGTAAATTAGTTAGAAAAGATGGTTCTGTAAATGTACAATCTTCTAAACCTTTATATACTAAATTTAGTAATGAGCTTACTAGGTTAAGTAATATGCAGAATAAAACTAAAATAAACGATGAAAGTTTTGAAGAACTATCTAGTATATTAAATAGTTATGGTGTAAAATTAACTCCAGAAGATCTTAAAAAAGAACTGACTTTGTTAAAGCCTAATGCTTTTATCAAAATGTTTCAAAATGATTCTGATGGAATTAAAAAAATATTTAAAGCTTTATCTGATGGAAGCAATCCTTTTACAGACGGCAAAGCTTCTACAATTAAATCATTACAAACATTAACTAATTTAGTTGCTGATTCTGCATTTGATTATTATCAATCTGCATTAACAACTACTGATGGTAAAACTATTCATTCATACGTAACTCCTAATCTTATTCATAGGTATACGGCAGAATTAAATGGTAAAGAGGCTTTAAATAGAATAAATTATTTACAAAGTGATCCTTCTTATAGACATTCTTTTTTATTAGAAAAAGCAAAAGAAAATATAGATAAAGAAGATCAACTAGATGTTGTAGTTTTAGATGGCTTAAATAATGAAACTGAACGTACTAATAATAGATATAGTAGTTTTAATGCTAAAGATTACAGTATATCTAAATTATTAATGTATTGGAATAATGGTAATAAAGATTCTTATTATGCTTTTCCTGAATTAGCTGATGCTCCAGTATCTTATTATATGCGTACTGATAAATTAAGTGATAAGGAAGATTTAATTGATAAATTATACAATTTATTTTTATTTGAACATAATAGAATAGCTACTGATACAGAAGTTAAAAATTATGATAATACAAAATTAAACACTTATGTAATGTTTCCTTTTTTAAAGGATAAAAAATTTATTAAAGAATATGAAGCTGCAAATGAAAAAAGTTTTAGTATTAACAAACCCTCTTCTGTTAAAGACATTATAAAGTATTATTATGATACAGTATCTTATCCTGAATTTAAAGAGTCTTTAATTAAATCAGGAACAATTGCTATAGACAGTGAAGGAAAATTAATTTCTCCTTATTTACCTACTAATTTAAAAGATACGCAATTTACTGGCCTTGATGATTTTTTACAAAAAGCTAATATGGCTTCATCTGTAATGCTTGGAGAAATTCAAGTAGTTTATTTAGGTGATCCATTATTTGCTAAACCTGATAATAATGGTAATAGAACTACAGATATAAACAAAAGGTCTAAAGAAATTAATGCTCCAATGAAGCCTTTAGATACAAGGACTATGGAAGAAACTTCCTTTACTGGAATAATTTTAGGAACTACTGAAGTATCTACAAAAGATACTGATTTTGTTAAAGCTGCTATTGCAGTAAATAAAAAACTTGGTAATAAATTAACAGGTACTATAGATAGGACTGATGGTCAATCTTTTACTAGTATACAAAGATTTAGAGCTATTGCTATTAATGATGGTAGTTGGTCAGAAGAAGCTGAAGAATTATATCCTAAATTATTAGCAGGAACAGAAAGTCCTACTGAAACTGGTGTATTTTTTAATAGTATTAAAGGATTTTATGCTGGTCTTTCTAGAGATGGAAATGGAAAAATAGTTCCACTTCAGAAAAAAGATTCTGAATTACCTATTTCTCCATCAATGGCTAAAAATAATCCTGTAGTAAAAATGATTTTAGACCGTTTAAATTCTGAAGGAGATTTTGACGGTTATCCTGCAATTAGTCAAATCTCTTTTGAGTCTACTATTAAAAAAGGGTTAAGACATGTAATACCTACCAATAAAGGTATGAAAGAAGCTTTGTTAGAATCTAATAAGCTTGAAAAAATTATTGAATATTCTTACGACAATTACGGTATTCAACAACCTTCTCCTGCTCACCATTTAGATGATAGAGTAAACTTTATGACTCAGTTTAGAAAGTTATTTATATCTAATTTAAGTGGTACTTATAAGTTTGATGATACATTAAGTATAGAAGATAATGATTTAAAAAGTTTAGTTAATGATATAGTTGTTAAAAACCTTGAAGAAGATTATAAAAAATTAGAAAGACAAATTTTAAATGCTGATAAATCTATTAACTTCAAAGAATTAAGAAAACTATTAATTGAAGAATTAGAGAATATGAATTATTCTCCTGATTTTATAGAAGCTTTAGATATTACTGAAAATGGTTTTAGATTAAAACCTTGGAATCCAAAACATTCTAGTAGAATTGAATCTATGATGAATGCTTTTATTAAGAATAAAATATCTAGACAAAAAACTAATGGTGGTCAATTTGTTAATGCTACTGATTTAATTGTTGAAGATAGTAGTTTATTACCTAATGGACAAAACTTAGAATTTAAAATAGGATATACGACTAATGCAGAAGGTGTTGAAGTACCTTATTTAGAACATGTAGAAGCTATTATGCCTGCATGGTCTAAAGCTTTAATGCAACAATATATGAATGAAGATGGTACTCTTAGTGATGATATGCCAGATTCTTTAAAAGAATTAGTTGGGGTACGTATTCCTACTGAAGCTAAATATTCTATGTTAAAAATTAAAGTTGTTGGATTTACCCCAGCAACAGCAGGATCACAAATTTATCTACCTGTACAAGCTATTAAGCAAACAGGTTTGGATTTTGACATTGATAAAATGTTTATGCTTCTGCCTAATTATAAAACTTTTTATGGTAAAGATGCTACTGATAATGGTTATAATTTTATACGTAATCAAGGTTTATCTAATGAAACTATAATAGAAGAATTAGTAAAAGCTGATGAAAATGATGATACCTTTTTAACATCATTACAGTATGCCAAATTAACGCCTAATAAACTTAATGATTTATTTGTTGAAAAAGTTTTATTAAATTCTGAATTTGATAATGATTATAAAGATATATTTTTAAATCGTTATGATAATTCTATTCAAGGTATTGAATATATTAAACCTGATTTAACTAATGTTGATAATTTAAAAAGTAAAGAACAACGAGATAATGCACTTTTAGAAATTGCTAAAACTATTTTATCTTCGCCTCAAACTTTTGAAGAGCAAATTAAATTTAATAATTTCGATAACTTAATTAGATTAAAAAAGAATTTATCTAAGATTAACGGGCTTAGTTCTAATGTAGAAAATCCTATATTGGCTAATACTCAGTTAGAATTATTTTTAAAGAATGCTGATGCTGCTAAATCAATAGGTGTAGCTGCTAATAATAATTCATCCCATGCTGCATTACAATATGAAAATATTACTTTAGATACTAACTTTGAAACATTAGGATTTAAAATAGGTAAATTAGATCCTAAAGATCCTAATATTGCTGAATCATTAGGAGAACTTATTGCCGCATCTGTTGATGCTATTAAAGACCCTGTATTTTATGAGTTAAATATTAACGGATTTACTATTAATATTTTAACAACTATGTTAAGAATGGGAGTTCCTTTAGATAATGCAGTAACTTTTTTAAGTACTCCAGTAATAATTGATTTAAGTCGAAATGCTGCTCTTAGTAATATTAATGGTTTTAAACAAACTCATAGATTAATTGCTGAAAAACAAACAGAAATTGCTAAGAAATTTACTAAAGGTAAAACAATTTCAGTAACAGACTATGCTACTGAGAAAGATGTTAAAGTAGGTAAACAATTATCTGCGGAAGAAGAATTTAAATTATTAAATACTTTTTATAGATTTGCATCTATATCTGATGATTTAAAAACTATTACAGCAGTTTCTAAATTGGAAAGTAATCCTCCAGGTTCTTTAATGAGTAATAATGAAATGGTATTTAGAAATGTTCATAAAGTTAAAACAAACGATTTTAAGAACTTTTCTAATGTTAGTACTATGTTAGACGCAAATTCTAATTATAAAATGATTCAAGGGTTTGATAAGTATACTTATGAATTACCTACTAGAAACATATTTAATAAAATGTTTCCTTGGTTAAGACCTTCATTTGTACAAATTAAAAATGTTTTAGAAGCTAACTATACAAAAGATTTAGATCCTTCTTTAATTAATCACATTAATTATAACTTGCTAACATATCTTATAGCAGATAATGAAAATACAGACAATGCATTAAACATTTCTGACGAAGAATTAACATATTTAAATGTTCAATTTCCTTTTGATGTAATTAATGCTAAAGAAAAGTATCCTAATAATAAATTAATTCAGCAATTAAAAGTTGATAATGAAAATTCTACAATTGAATTTAATAATTTAGGTGCTAAGTCTGTTGAAAAAACTATGGAGCTTGAAGAAAATTGGCAAGATTTAATAAATGATCCAGAAACTAGAAAACTTGGAGAAGATTTATTTAAATTTAATTTTATTTCTCACGGGTTTATTTTTAGCAAAGCTTCGTTTTATGATTTAGCTCCTGTAAAATTATTTGAGCAAATGATAAATCAAGAATCAATTGAAACTTTAATAGAACAAGGTAATTTTTCATTATTTATGGATCAATATTTAGCTAATACTAAAAATGCAGAAAAGGTATTTTTAAAAAGTATTACTTCTGCTGATGTTACTGAAGATGAAACTGGTAAAATTTATTTAGATGAGGATGTAAAAATGTCAAATTCTAAAAATAATCAAAGAGAGTTTCCATTGTATGTAAAATATAATAATGGCATATTAAAACTTGCTAATATTGCAGATGCTAAAAGATTAAATATGCCTGAAGCTCGATATGTTAAAATTCCTACTTTAGGAAATGCTAATAGATTAGAATATTCGTTTAAAGAGCCTATTTCTGAATCTAAGTATGTAACAATAGATGCAGCTATAAAAGATAACCAACCAGTTAATATAGATACTGAATTGAGTAATTTTTCAGATTCTTATGGGGAACAAGCATTAAATCAAATGCCTGATTCTTATTTTAGTGAATTTACAGAAGGTTCTTTTGAAGGTATGGAAGAACAAGATTTATCAGATAGTGTATTAGACCAACTTGGTGAATATGCTAATGTAGCTACTACAGAAATATCTTCTGAAGAACAAGCATTATTAGAAGAAAGTTTATTAACTTCGCAGGAAGATGTTAATATAGACCTTGATGCTCAAATAGAAGCATATAGAAACACTGGGGATTTAAATGTATCTCAATTAAATGAATTAAATAAAATTGATAAGATTGAAGATATGAATGAAAAAACTAATAAGCTTTCTGAATTTATTTTTAATTATTGTAACTAATAAATATATATACTATGAGTAATGTACTAAAATGTAAAATAATGATTTTCAATAATGAAAATGATGATGCTTATGATGAACAATTAGAAAAATATGAGAAAGCATTAGAATATGCTGAGAATTTAAATATTCCTTGTTCTGTAGAAAAACCTGTTGATAATCGAGAAACTAAATTAATTGATGGTGTTATATTTAAAAATAGATTAAGGAAAGATGGTTTTAGTCATTATCTAATTGATTGCAAAGAAATAAATACTTTAAATTTATGCTTTTCTGATAATTCTACATTGATTATTGGTAAGACAGATGAAATTATGAACGAATTAAATAAAATTTATGATTAGTTGCCCAAATAAATCACATCCAGATTTTAATAAATTTGTAAATAAGTACGGTGAAAAGAAAGCTTACTTAGTATGGAATAATCTTTATAATGAAAATATAGATTCTACTACATTAGATACTGTTCAATATAATTTAAAATCTTTAGATATACTGTCTTCTGATAAAGCTACACAAGTGTTTGCTAAAGGTTTAAAAAATGGTTGGGATTTAAATAAAATCTTAACAGAACTTGCTATACCTAAAGAGCAAAAACAAATTATATTAGATAAAGATATTAAAAACCCTAATATATTAAACAGTAGAGAAGAACTAAATAAAATAGCAAGTAGTAATTCTAGGTTATCTAAAGTAGCAAAATTAATAGCTAATAAAATAAGTAGTAATACTAATAGAATAGTTTACACTGATTTTAATATTATTAATAAAGCTAATGCAGGCGGAGTAGCATATACTTCTTTTGAAGATGGAACATTAAAAACAGATGTAGGATTAAATAAAAGTGCTATAGAACAAGTAATTAAACATAGAAAAGATTTATTAGATTTTAAAGAAGAAACTATAGTTCACGAAGAAATACATAGATTTACTAACTTATTATTTCAAATAGACAGAGAAAAAGGTAACAGAACATTAGAAGACATAGGATTTAATAAATCTGAAGCAGATTTTGTTGAAGAAGTAAAATCTTTATATTCCCAATATAAAGCCACTAATAATACTAATAATGATTTTAGTCAACCTAATACTTCTATTGAAGAATTTGTTACTTATGGTTTAACTCATGGTGATTTTATTAAACATATATCTAAAATTAAAGTAGAAAATACCACTTTATTAGAAAAGTTAATATCTATACTAACTAAGCTTTTTGGAAATAATATTTCTATTAAACAAGTATTAGATAAATCTTTTGAAAATTTTATTAAAGCTGATAGTATTCTGGAAGAAATATCAGAACAAGTCGATTATTTAACTCCTACAGAATATAATCTAAAAGATCAAATTATTACATCTTTATTAGCTGAAAATAGTTTTGTTGTTGAAGTTAATCAAGGTAATGAAAAAATAATAATATCTCCTTCAGATAAAGAACTTATAGAAAGTAATGGTAAAGCTATTAGTAAAGTAAGTTATAAATCTTCTTCTTATTATTCAAACTTAACAGTTCCAGGAGGTACTAACTATACAGAAAATGAAATAGCTACTCCTGCTATTATACCTAATATTAAAGGACACGCAAAATTTAGTACAGATAATGGTATTGGATGGTTTAGAAGTGATGAACAATCTGGTATAACTGATAATGAAAAAGGTTATACTTTTAAATTAAATGCAGATACTTATAATTTTTCTTTTAATAATGAAACAGGAGAAGATACTTATTTAAAAAATAGCAAATTAATATCTAAAAAAGAATATAATAATGCTTTAAATTCTTCAAATACAACTAAAACTCGTAGAATATTAGAAGTACAATCTGATTTATTTCAAAAAGGCAGAGATAAAAAAGATTTAGTTAACACTAAAGTTGATCCTACAAAACCTGATCCAATTAAAAGTAACCAATTTTTACAACTACTAAACAAAAAAGGTAATTGGGTTAATTTCTTTATACAGTCTATAGTACAAGATAGTGTTAAAAAAGGATATGAGAAAGTATTATTTCCTACAGGAGAAACTGCTGCTAAAGTAGAAGGTCATGAAACTATTGCTGATGAGATTATTAAAGCTGATGAGTTAATTAAAAATTATAAAGAACAACTGCTAATTTTAGATAAAAGAATAGAAAGAAATGTTTACAACCAAGAAAGTGAAATAGAAGCTAAAAAATTAGGATTAACATTTGAATCTACTACAGAAGATGGGGAAGCTATTTATAGTAATGGTATAAATCAAGGAGGACAAAGTAAAGAAAAAATTCAAGAAGCTATTTTATACAATGAAAATAGAAGGAATGATATGAAAACTCAAGGTTTAGAAAAACTTAAACCTGTTGAAGCTTTTTATACTAATAGAGTTACTAATATTCTTAATAAATTATATGATGTAAATCAAGTTACTGATGAACATGGTAATACTTGGAATGAAGTAGATTTAACTTCTCAAAAGAAAGATTTTACTAATATATTTTTAAATGCAAGTACTACAAATTTTAATAAAAAGAAATTTACTGAAGACCCTAAAGAATTAACTAAAACTAAGTTAAAAAGTTTAATGTCTATACCTTCTGGGAATGTATCTTTACAGCAAATAATTAATGCTAAAGAAAATATAAAGAAATTTAATGGTATGTTTGGTACTTCTCATAGTTTAGAAACTACTAAAGTAGGAGAATCTTTATCTTATAATATAAATTTTATTGTTAATACTGCTCCTAGAAATGAAAAAGCTTTTCAAGAAAGACAAAAAACAAGATTAAATCCTGATAAATTTAGTCAAGGTTTATTATTTAATAAAGAATCTCCTCAAAAAGAAGCAAGTAATAAACGACAACAAATTATTGATAAAACCAATAAAAGATTAAGTAAAATTATGACTAGTCTAGGAATAGACGTTCAACAACAAAGGTCTTTATTTACTGAATATGGAAATGGTATTAATGGTGTTGCTGATCTTTTAAATAAAGTTATTAAAGTAACAGATAAAAAATATCTTCCTGAAGAAGCTTCTCATTTTATTATGGCAATGTTAGATAGTAGTCCTTATAAAAAAGGTTTACTTAATTTAGCTAGGCAATCTAAGATGTATGCAGAAGTGCAAGAAGAATATATGAGGTTATATAACCAAGATGAAAACAAAGTTGCTGAAGAGGTTGCTGGGAAACTTTTAGCTCAATCTTTTATCAATGTAGAAGCTGAGAGTTTAAATAAAGAAAATCCTACTCTTAAAAGAAGATTAGCAACTTTAGCTGATATTATTTGGAATTGGTTACAAAAAACATTTAGTCCTTCTATTAGAAACGAAATTACAAACATATATAATGAATTAGCTGAACAAGTATATGCAGGAAAAATAAATCTTAATCCTGCTAATCTTTTAAATGGTGGTAAGTTTTTTAATGCTGAGTCTACTAGAAATATGAATAAAACTAAGGTATCTCAAGGTATTCTTAAAAAATCTATTGCTCGTATTCAAAATGAAATTAATATTTTAAAGAAGCAAGTTTCTAAATCATCATTAACAACTAATGTTGGTTATCAAGAAAAAGTAAATTTATTAGCTTCTCTTAAAGTTAAATTAAATGATAAGCAATATATTGATGGTATTTATAATTTTTTAAATAGTATTAAAGAAGATATGTTAGGTACATCTACTCCTGATATTGAATCTATGGGAAGTTTTCTTGATAAAATTGGGAAGCTTAACAAACAGATTCAAGAAGGAACAATTACAAATAACAATGCTGCAAAACAAATAAAAGAATTACATGATCATTTTTCTTCTTATTCTCCGGTATTAAAACTAATTAATTCTTCTTTTAATGATAAAACATTCTTAAAAGAGTTAGCTGATGCAGATTTATCTCCTGAAGACATTAATAAAATGAGAATTGAAGTAAATACTTTGCAAGGACAAATTGAATCTCTTAGAAGTGATTATTTAGCTATGTCTAAAAAAATACTTACTAGTCAGTATTTAACCTATAGTAAACAGAGTAAAGAAGATTTTGTATTTGATGAAGATGGGAATTTAAAGTTTTTATCTTTAGCTTTTAAAGATGAAAATGGATATACACGATGGTTAACAGCTATGGCAGAATCTCATGATGCAGGTTTAAGAATTACTGATGTAATTGTAAAAAATGCTAAAGAAAAAAGTAGGTTAAAAACTTTAGATGAAAGCAAAAATATTTTAAACGAGTTTGATAGATTAAGTGCTAAAGGTATTAAGTTAAATATTATAGAAACTGAAAAAGGTACACCAACAGGTTATTACATAAGTGATAGACACAGGGGTAAATTTATGACAGCTTTTAATAAACAATTAGCTAAGACTAAAGAAATGAAAGAAGCTGGTATGGATAGTTATTCTATTGGTCAAGAATGGGGAACTTGGAAACAAGCTAATGGTACTTTTGAAAATCCTGATGCAGGTAAATATACAAATCCAGCTTGGGCTAAATTAAGTGGGGAACAACAAAAGTATCTTACTATGCTTAGAGAAGAACGTTCTAAGAAGTTAGATTTATTACCTACAGGTTCTAGATCATATTGGATGGTTCCTCAATTTAGAAAAGATTTAGTAGAAAGAGTTCGTTCTTCAAACATATCAGGAGCTGTAAAAGTAATAAAAGATAGTTTATTAGATGCTTTGGTCATTAGAGAAGATGCTACTGAATTTGGGCAAGTTTATAAAGATATTTTGGGAAAAGAGATTAATTTTTTACCATTATACGGTAATTCTATGTTAGAAGAATTAGGAGATTTATCTGATGATATTACTTCAACAACTATTACTTATAATTCTTTTGCTACTGATCATATTGAAATGCAAAAAATTATTCACACAATAGAAATTGCTAAAGATGTTTATAAAGAACGAGATGTTTTAACTGGTAATGTTTCCGAAGAAGATTATAAAAATCTTGATATGGAAGACCTTCTTCAAAAATATTCACATACTTCAGGAGAAGTTTCTAAATCTTTTGAAAGATTCTCTACTTACTCAGAAATGCAAGTATATGGTAAATATAAAGAACGTAGTGAAACCTCATTTAAATTTTTTGGTAAAAAAATTAGTGTAACTAAAGTTTTTGATGTTTTAGCTAAATATACAGCTTTAAATACTTTAGCTGCTAACATTTATCCAATAATTAACAATGTAGTTTTAGGACGTAGTTTAGAGTTTATGGAAGGTATTGTTGGGGAGTATTTTGATAATAAGCATTTGTATTCTGCTGATAAAGAATTATTAAATCCTAACATTATTGGTGATATAGGTAAAAAAGTATCTAAAACTAAAGTAATGGTTTATGCAGAATATATGAATGTTCTTCAAGATCATGAAAAAGTTATTACAGATACTAATACTGATAGAAAAACTAGATTAGGTCAAATATTTAAAAACTCTCCTTGGTTTGCTGGTTCACATATGGGTGAATTTAATATTCAAATGAGAACTTCTATAGGATTTGCTAAATCAATTAAACTTATAGATTCTAACGGTAAAAAGACTAATTTATATAATGCGTTTACAGTTAAAGATGGTAAAATGTCATTAAATGGTAAATTTAAAGTGGCTGAAGCAAATAGATTGTTTTCTGAAAAAAGAGTAGGTACATTTATTAATCAAGGTGATATTACTGATTTTATATTTCAACAAAATAATTTAAACCAAAAACTACACGGAATTTATAATAAATTAGATCGTAATGCATTTCAACAAAAATCTGTTGGTGGGTTAGTAATGTTATTTAGAAAGTTTTTAATACCTGCTATTCAAAGAAGATATAAACCAGAAAGATTTAATGAAATGTCAGGTCAATTAGATGAAGGTTATTATCAAACTTTTTTTAAATTTATAAAAATGCTTAAGACTGATACAGATAAAGCTGCTGTTTTATTTAAAGGTACTTTTAATTCTAAAAATTTAAATAAAGAAGAGTTAAGACAAATTCAAAATTTACGTAGGGCTGGGTTAGATATAGGTTTTGCTTTAGCATTAATTGTATTTACTAATTTACTGTTAGATGATGATGATAAATCTGATGATAGTTGGGCTAAATCTATGTTAGCATATCAAGCTCATAGATTGTTTACGGAAATAAGTGCATTTATGCCAGCTCCTACAATATTTTCTGAAGGTACAAAGTTATTAGCTTCTCCTTCAGCAGCAGTAAGTCAATTAGAGTCTGTGTCATCATTTTTAAATGAAACGTTAAACTTTACTAGGTATGGTGAGGAAATTGAAGCAGGGCAGTATAAAGGCTATACTCGTTTGGGTAAAGGTGGTACAGCTTTAATTCCAGGATTTAAAACTGTAAAAAGTTGGTTTCATCCAGATGAAAAAGTTAAATATTTTTATAGAAACTAAAAAAAAAAGGGATATACAATTAAGTATATCCCTTTTTTATTTTATTTGTATTTAATGTACCCGTTTCTAAATAATTATTAATTACTTTATTTGCTAGTTCAGGATCTAAATCCCAAAGTAATTGATTTAGCTCTAATGTAGTTTTCATCATTCTATTCTGCAAAGGTATTAACCTATCAATAAGACTGGTTTTCTTTTTCATTTTTCCAAAGTAATTGTAAATCTATTGCTCTTTCCATAGTAATTAAATCTTTTTGTAAACTTACTTGTAATACATTATGAAAAGTTATTTCTGTACCTTTAAACTTTATTTTATTTTTTTTAAAAGCAGCTATAAATTCTTCATTTGTAGTATCTTTTATATTAATTTGTGTTACTTCCATATATTTTAGTTATTAGTTTTTTAGTAAGTTCAGGATTATTTATAACTTTATTTCCAAACCATATTAATGTTTTTTCAGTAATTTGTAATCTAAGTACTTCTTACCAAGTTGCTTTTATTGTTTTCATATTTTTATAATTTAAAAAAGAAATAAAGTAGACAGGGTTTGATACCTAGTATCTTTTTAGAACTTAATCTAAACGTTTTACTTCAACTACTACTTTATTTCTAATTGTTTATTTATTTAACATTTACTATAACCACATTTATTAGAACAAGATTCACATCCTTCTTGTTTAATTATAGTTCCTACTTTACATTCAGGACAATTACCTGTTTTTTCAATAGCAGCATATTTACTTAATACTCTACTAATGGCTTTACTAAAAGAAGTTAAATCTCCATGAGTTTTATTTAATTGTTGAACTATAAAATCAATTTTTGTTCCATGCCTTAAAGAAGTTGATACAAGCCTAGTAATAGTAGCTTCTTCATCTGACATATCATCTGTTAAAACTCTATGTGTTGAATTAGAATTTGTTAATTGAATAAAATCATATTCACTTTTACCTTGCTTAATAATTAAACCTTCTCCTTTTAATATTTTAGAAGGAAATGCAAAAACTTCATAAGGTTTATCATCTAATACTCCAACTATTACATTAAATTTAACCCCTTTAACGGTAGTAATAAAAGCATTACCTTTTAGTTCTTTAGGTCTTTTAGGTGCAGTAGTTTGATTAAAAGATTCTTTTTCTTTTTTATTAGAATCAATCATAACTCCAGACCTGGAACCTTCTCTATAAACCGTAACGCCTTTTAAGCCCATTTTAGAGGCTTTCATATAAATTTGATACACAGTTTCCTCTGTAGTGTTTTCAGGCAAATTTAGGGTACTAGAAATAGCATTAGTAGTATATTTCTGTAATACTTCTTGCATTTTTAATCTTTGTTCCCAACTTATATCATTTGCTGTAGCATTATACCAAGGTGATTTTTTAAACCAAGATTCTAATTCATTTTTTGTAAAATCTTCAAATGATTTCGTAAATTGCCATACTTTTCCATTTTGAAAATTTAGCCAATCTTTAAACTTTTCATGTAAAACAAAATATTCAGTCCAACAATCCCCATTATCATCTGTAAAATCAACTTTTACATCTTTATCATTAGGATTTACTTTTTTTCTTCTAGTATAATAAGGCATAAATACTGGTTCACAGCCACTAGAAGTTTGAGTAAGAATACTTACAGAACCTGTAGGTGCAATAGTACTCCAAGAAACATTTCTTCTTCCGTAATCATTAATTCTAGAAGTTTGTTTTGGAAATTTTTCTTGTAACATTTGATAAAAATTATTTTTACCTTTAGTTACTGAAAATTCTTTAGTCCAATCCCAACTATCAAAGCTACCTCTTAATATAGATAAATCAATAGAACAATCTAATTCAGCTTCCATTTTGATTTTCATTACTTTATCAGTAATTTCTAAAGCTTCATTTGAATCATATTTTAAATTTAAAGCTGCTAACATATCAGCTAATGCTGTAATACCACAACCGGTTCTTCTACCTTTTTTGGCAGTATCTTGAATCTTTTTCCAAAGGTCAATTTCTACTTGTTTAATATATTGAGGTTCTTCATCATTGTTAATTTTATCAATAATTCTATCAATATATTCAATTTCTAAATCTACTAAATCATCAGCTAATCTTTGTTGTTCATAAGCTACTGAATATAATTTCTTATAATCAATAGAAGCTTCATTTGTAAATGGATTATCTACAAATGAGAATAAATTCATACACATCAGTCGGCAAGAGTCGTATTTTTGAAGATACTGCTCGCCACAAGGATTTGAACTAATAGGTTGATACTGAGGGTATACACCATCAGGACTATAGTTTAATACATTATCCCAAAACATTATACCTGGTTCAGCATTATTTCTAGCTTGTTTTACTATTTCGTCAAAGTATTCTTTTGCTTTAATTTTTTTAACATACCCTTTCATATAAGGATATAATTTATTTAAAATTAGATCATCAAACTGCTCTATATCATGTTCATTATTACAAGGAAACCTTAATATATAATCTTCATCCTTTTCAACTGCTTTCATAAATTCAGCATTCAACTTAACTGAAATATTAGCTCCTGTCACTTTAGTTAAATCTTTTTTAGCTTTTATAAATGACAAACTATCTGGATGATTAATGTCTACTGATAACATTAAAGCTCCTCTTCTACCATTTTGGGCTACTTCTCTTGTAGTATTAGAAAATCTATCCATAAAACTAGCCATACCTGTTGAAGTACCTGCTGCGTTATCTACTACTGTTTCTACAGGTCTTAAATTAGATAAATCATGACCAACACCTCCTCTACGTTTCATTAATTGAGCTTGCTCTTGATCCGTAAACATAATTCCACCATAAGAATCTTTAGCTGAGTCAATAACAAAACAATTAGACAAACTAACAGGCTTACCTAATCCTAGACCATACATAATAGAACCTTGTGGTATAATGTATTTAAAATCTTTAAATAAATTATATATAGATTCTTCTGTTAAAGCAAATCTTTTTAAACCATAAGAAGAAATTTTATTTTGCAACATAGGAACTTCTAATTGATGTTCTTTATTTATGTATTTTTTTTCAACTCTAGCAAATTCTTCAGCTAATCTTTTATGCATATCATCTGCCGTTACCTCTCCTTCTTTAGCATATTTACTTTCCCATACTGAAGCTGCTAACTCATCTCCATTAAAGTATTCTTTCGTTTCTTTACTCATTTATTTTTAATTTTAAAATTTTTGCTATTGTATTTATATTATCTATAGAAGCATTACAAGAATCTTCATCATTATGCCATATTGCTCCATCTTTTAACATTTGAATATCTGAAAGTAAACAAGATAACTTACTTTTTATAGTATTTAATTCTTTTTTCTTTATTTCTTTACTCATTTTCTAAATTTTTTAGTATAATAATACATAAATACTTTATTCCAAAGTAAACCGGATATAATAAAATAAATTAATCCTAGTAATATTGAATTTACATTTACAAATTGTTTCCATACCATAATATCTATAGTAAATGAAAATAACGCCATACACATATTACTAATCATTATAGATTTATGTTTATGCCATCCATCAGTAAAAGCTACATGTATATTAAAGTATTTACCTAATATTTTTATTTGTTTTCTTCCTTCTTTAACATTACCATTTACATATTTATTTTTCCAGCTAATTATTGGATTCCAATATTTACTATTTTTTTCTGAAAATATAGAAGTAAAATAATGATGTGTTAAAATATCCATAACTGCATTACTTCTTGCAGCTATGGATATATTTATTAATGATAATATCATTTCTTTAGTTTAAGAGAGGTTAATTCTCTTATTGCAAATATTAAAGCATTTTTATCGTTTACAATAATGTTTTTTACATCATTTAAAGATAAACATGGTTTATTATGTAATACATAGTCTTCAACTTTTTCTTTAGTTGAAAACATGTTTTTACCAGAAATATGGGTATTGTCTAAAATAAAACTATAATAATCATAATTGTGTATTTTATTTAAAATCCAGCATTTTTGCCCTTTAAACATATCAACACCATCTTCCGTTGTAAGAATTTTCTCTTCTTTAGAATGAGAAATTATAGATAGATTACATCCTTTACTTCCATAATATGTATCATCAATTTGTTT
>Ga0136601_1000476_pt1 | contig 17024 bp, 16 predicted proteins | sample AntRauMFilla2699_FD_181020 | JGI IMG/M metagenome (GOLD analysis project Ga0136601, IMG submission 181020) | Saline lake microbial communities from Rauer Islands, Antarctica - Metagenome Filla 2 #699 | ecosystem: Environmental > Aquatic > Non-marine Saline and Alkaline > Saline | place... | reverse complement strand
AACTTAACTTTGATATATAATGTGTATTTTGAATATATACCAAAAACAAAAAACCCTTTAAACGTAATGTTTAAAGGGTTTTGACTTTTAAAGTGTCTTTTGACAACCTTATCAGCGGAGAAAGAGGTTCTTCCACCTACCTTGAAACATCAATGTTTATAGTACTTGCCAGAGGTTAACTTTTTAGGGTAACTAATAGGGTAACTCTCGCTGTTTTACTTCTAATTTCTTCAATGTATAATTGAAGTGCTAAGATAATATAATTCTTTACAATAATATCACGCGATACTTTATTGCATAGTTAGGAACAGAACCCCCGAAGATTTTTGGAACAGAACCCTCGAAGTCTTTATTGCTAATTTATTTCAAGTTTATCTTAAGGACAATTTCTTTAAATTTTCGATACCACTTTAAATATTATTTTCAGGGAATCCTTGGGAATCCCTCGCCATACTTGAGGTGTTGTTCGATATTTGCATCATAATTAATATAAACAAATTAAATTTTTACATTATGAAAGAAGACACATTAAATTTTAAGTTAACAGAAGAAAACGGTAATTACGGTATTATTTTTCAAGGTTCTAAACCAGTTGCATTTGCAATGTTTGAAAAAGAAGATTTAAAGTTATCGGTTGCATTTAAAAATGGTGAAGGTGATAAATACCCAAAATCAGAAGTACTATTATCAGTTTATGATAAAACAGATAGGTTCTATGGGTTTGGAGATAATAATTATAGCGTTACCGAAAACAATAATATACTTAATGCTCATTATGAAAAGTATATTTTATTAAATAATTAACCAATAAGTTATAATGTAATAAACCCTTTAGTGAACGTCTAAAGGGTTTATTATTTGAAGATAGTATTTCCGACTAATCTTGACACTTCTTAAAAAGTCTCTTAACTTGGATAGGATTAAATTGCTTACCTCGTATGGTAATGTATTGAAGTTTGTTTAATTTATTTGCTAAAACTTGGAATGTCATTTCTTCTTTACGAGTTGAGCAGATAACATCCATTTTAGAATTTAATATTTCTTATTTTAAAGTATCAACATGAAGTAAATAACTTCCATTTATAGTTATATTATAACCAGAACCATCAGTATAAGTTGCTACATAATTACCTTTAATTCCGTATGTTGCCTTTGTAGAGGTTTCATTGATTAAATTTATACTTTCTATGGTATTTGTGTTATTTGCTGAATCGTCTAAAGACACATTACTACTCTTATCAGAATAATTTATTTTTAAATCAAAATCATTTAGGCAGTCTATATATAAAAGACCGTTATCACTTGCTTCAATGTTGACTTGGCTAACTGATGCACTTACATTTTCAAATACAGATTTGTCAGAAGGATGAGCGATACCTAATGAAAAGGAGAATTCTGAATTTTCTATGTAAACTATTGAACTAGTATAATCCAATAACACGCTAGAATCGTTGCAATTGTCAAAACCAAATATTCCATAAGCTAGATTGTTTTCATTAAAAGTTTCCCCATTTCGAGTTATAGAAATGAAGTTTCCACTGCTGTTTGAATCAGAATCATCAGAAGAGCTACAGGAAACAGATAAAATGAGTGGAATGAATAAAAGTAAACTAAGTTTCTTCATAATAAATTTGATTTTTTAGGAACAAAGATATACTTTTTTAAAAAATTCTTCAACTTGAATATAATATAAATTGATTTCATTTCAAATATTCTTAGGGAATCCTAGGGAATCCCTAGTAATAACAAGGGTTATATGAGACATTTGCAGTATTGATAATTTTAAATATATAATTTATGTGTAAAAAAGCAAAAGTACTTAACGACTCAAATCAAAGTTATGACAATGAAGGTTTCAATATCATATTGACTCAAAATTTCAATTTTAATACTCTAATTGAAATAACTCCAAACAACAAAAACTATGATACTCTTAATAAGATTGTCTATTACTTAAAAAAACATAATAAGTCATGGGAATGGTTGTCAAAAAACAGTGGTATAAAGCAACCTACGTTAAATAGTTATCTTTTTGGGAAAGAATATGTAACTCTGCGAACAATTGAGAAAATAATTATATTGTTCAACGGTAAAATAAGTTCTCCCAGAGATTTAATTAACTTGAACTATCCTGTACTTAAAGGTGGTAAACATTTTGACCTAAATATTAAAAATATTATGGATAAATACCGTATTAACAGAGGTGACGTAACCTTAGCAACAGGAATAGATAATGGTAATATTTCTTGTTATTATAACAAAAAAATAAAACAAATTAGAATTGAAACTTTGACTAAATTTTACGATTACTTCAAACAGCGTGGAGTTCCATTAAATTACATCTCTGATTTAGTCTATTTTAAACATTCTGGAGAAACTCCATTTCATTTTATAAGTGAAACTGAGTGTGAAAAGATGTATTTAAACTATTTCCGAAATATGAGAATTCACTTAGATAAAAATTAATCCTCACACTTCTTAAATAATCGTTGAACCTGTATTGGGTTAAACTGTTTACCTCTTCTAGTTGTGTATTGCAGTTTGTTTAATTTATCTGCTATTGATTGGAAGGTCATTCCTCGTTTACGAGCTTCACAAATAATATCCATCGCTTGGATATTATTTTTGTTGTTTCGTGCGTTTTCTTTAATTTTTTCAACACCTAGTTTTTGGTATTTTCCAAAACCATTAGGGTTACCTAAGCGTACTTTACCATCAACAGGAGTCATTGTAGAACCATCTTTATTTGTATAGATACCCTTGTTGATTTTCTCTTTTTTGACCTCAAGAGCATCCTTTATACGGTTAGAAATGACCTCAGCTTCATGTTCTGCTATTACTGAGAGAAGTTGAATTGTCAATTTGTTTGCGCTAGGGTTATCACAACAAATAAATTCCACGTTAGCATTGTATAATGCTGAGGTAAATTCAACATCTCGAGCTAATCTATCCAACTTTGCCACAATAAGGATTGCATTGTTAGCTTTTGCTAACTCTATAGCTTTATAAATTTCAACACGTTTCTTTTTACGTGTCCCTGTCTCAACCTCAACAAACTCACCTATTAAGTTCCCTTCGTCGCTTATATGACGGGCAACAGCATTTTTCTGGGCTTGTAAGCCAAGCCCAGTACTTCCTTGTTTCTGGGTTGATACTCTATAATAAGCGACGTATTTTTTCATTAAGCTGCGTGTTTTCCTTCTATAAAATCAATAACATCCACGAGCATATCACAATAAACATCTTCAAGAGTTTTGACAACTTTACGATTTCTATTAGTGAAAACTACTGTATAAGTATCTAACCAGCTCAATTCTACAGTTACCCAGCCTTTATGGGTTAAACCTTTGACCTGGAAACCTAAACCACCTTTTCGAGTATCTGTTTCAGATAAAGCACAAAATGATTTAGCTCCCCATGCCTTCAATGCACTTCTATCTAAATATTTTATTTGGGTTAAAACTGTTTGAGCGATTTCCATTGCATTACTTTTCATGACTAATTTTTTTAAGATAATCAAAGATAAACCTTTTATAACAAATTGCAATCATTAGTTTGCGATTTGTTATAGATAAAAATATTATTGTTTTGGGCTAAATTTAGTTGAAGGCTGTCCTTTCATAAAAATTAATATTAGGATACCACTAAATGCTTTCAAGTAATTAATATATGTATTTAAACACCTGGTTTTCATTGATTTATATTGTAAAAGATTGTAAAATACCTTATCTTTCTAATTCAATATTTTAGTAATTTCAAACATTTATAATATGCCAAGTCAAGGAGAAAGACAGAATTATAACTGGAGACCCAATGATTATTCATCCACTACATTACATAGATATGATATGGAAGCAGAGCACTGGACCAAGGCTTTCAGGAATGCTTCTAGTAATCATACTATTGGTGATATTGTTACGCCTGTAAATAGTATGATAGGTGTGATAAATTTAATCCTATCAATACTAAGTTTGATATTGATAATCTTGATTCATTTTGTAAAGTGGCTGAGGTCTTTAATAATTAAATAATTCCTAAAAGGAAGCCAAGAGGGTATGTTTATCTAAGATGATAATTTAGAGCATTTAATAGACTCTTATTTATCCCAAATAAATCTATCTGCTTAAGACTTACCCTAATTTGATAAATTTTAAATAAAGTAGTATAAAAACTTTTTCTATATTGAACGTTTAATTAACTAACCAAAATCAAATATTTATGAAAATTAATCCTTATTTATTTTTAATTATTTCTTTTATTTTTATTTCATGTAGTTCAGATGATGAAACTTCGGAAGATGCATCAATTGACCCTATAATTGGTGAATGGGGTGAATATCAAGAATCAAGCATTAACAGTAATGGAAATGAAGTTTTAGTTTCAACGTATGAACCTTATTTAGGAACAATTAATTATAGTTCTGATGGCACATTTGAAGATAATGACGGAAATTCAGGAACATGGGAAAATCTTGGTGATGGTAGATATTCATTTGATTCACAAGGTTTCACTCTTTCTGGGACCATAGAATTTATTTGTGATGATAATGTACACAAAGCTTTTAGCCCAACAATAGAGGGAGAAATTTATTATTTTGAGCTTATTGGTTACGATAATACTACTTGTGACGAAGATAATTTGACTGAATAATCATATCTTATTTGAAATAAAATTCAATTTTTAAGTAACAATAAATTTTACTCAAATTTTTTTAAAAATTTTCAAGCACTACGGACCTAACGTATATACAAAAGCCTTTTCACCCATAATATAAGGGAGTATACGTTGAGGTATTTTATAAAATTTCAAATAATTGTAACAATTTAAACAGCGGTCCCTCCTCGGATGATTAAATGTCTTTAATGACGGCACTTCAGTTGAATGTATATACTATTAAACAGGTGAGAGTGTTATCCGTTCAAGGAACTTTAAAATACCATGTTTTTTCCTTGACTCTTATATATTTATATACAAAAGAGAACTATGGCAAAACTACCTTCAACTGAAAGAACAGAGGTTTTCAATATGAGAATTTCACCAAAACTTAAAAATATACTCAATGAACTTGCGAAAAAAAGTAAATATAAAAATGCATCAGATGTCGTCAGAGGATTAATAAAAGCTGAATACCGAAAGTAGAATTAAAATTTAATCTTATCTAGCAATGGTTTATCTGGGGTTTGCTTTATAATTTCAGCATTTATCTTGTCAGCAAATGATTCTACGTCATCACTAGGGTACGGGTCGATTATTAAAACCTCCTTATTTTTGTATTCAAAATTTTCAAGTATAATCTCGTTAATTTTTGAATCCTTACATCCATATCCTACAATTATTAATTTATCAGAGTTTTTTAGGTTTTCTCTAAAATGAGAAAACACTTCTTTATAATATCCTCCTTCATCATATCTCAAAATTTTATTTGTTGTTCCAGATAAGAAATCTGCATAATAATTAGTAAAATCATTTTCATAACTAAACCCACCCCTCTCTGTTTCGACTTCTTTATAAAAGTTAGAAATATTCACTCCTTTTTTAGTTTTGATATGCTCCGTGGGACTATCATCTTGATGACGAAATGGAAATTGGTCCAAACTTCCATGAAGTTTATATAATCTATATCTTGTATCATATCGGTTACTGAAATATTCAAGCCTAATCATCTTATTGTCATTTTCTCTACCATAAAACTTTGAACCTAATTCATTAAATCCATTTGATAATTCACCACCAATCCAACCTGTATGATTAAATGTTTCAAATAGTAAATCATGATTCAATGTATGCGCATGAACTATTGAATTCTCACCTAATTTTTCTAACATCTGAAGAAATCCTTTATACTCCTTAGGTAATGGTTTCATTAGATTAATAGGTTTATAAAAGTTTTTCCCAGACTTATCAACTAATAAAACTTCTATTAGTTGAATGAGTAATGTTATTGATTTTTCTAACAATCTGTTGTCTTGAAAATCAAAAGGAATTTCTTTAGAATCAATTCCACATTTTTTTCTAAATGCATCTGTTGTAGATTGGAACGCTTGACTTTCTTTTAATTTGGGATTTACTATATAATCATAAAATTTTTCATAATCAAACGGGCCTTCCTCATTTTCAAACAATTCAATTAATTTGACCATAAAATTTTTGCTTAATGCACTAGGTAAATAGCTAAATGGGTCTTCTTCAGAAGAATTTACTTTTGTCAAAGTCCCGTCATTTTTCACACTATAATTCTCAAGATTTACTTTAAGAATCTTCTCGTTTAGTTTATCAGCGGTTGGGTAACCCTTATTAACAGAAAATCCAGCACCAAGCAATAAACTTGAATGCTTATCGGGTAATTTTTTGGATTTATCTACCTCATCAAAATTTCCAAAAATAATTTCATCTTCATTATTATCAAAAAAACTCTTTTCACTCATTATACTTTTGATTTTAATTACGAATTAGTTTTAAATTTGATTCTTTTATTCTCGGTATCATATTCATAATTTAAAATATTTCCATTTAAAATAAGTTGGATGGCTTCTTCAATCACTTCAAAAGACACTACAAACCATTCTCTGGGATTCAATCTTTGACCTTTTTCATTGAACAAGTCAATGTCCAAACAGGCATTTGCAAAAAATCTATGCAAAAGGTTTTCGAGTTTGTCTGCATTCCTGTTATAGACCTTATAAGTTGCAATTTTCTTTACCTCAGCGAACAAATAAGTGGCTTCATTTTTTGCATTCTTTATTCTATCATCAACAGAATTACTAGCAAATCCAATTTTGTATAAATCATTAATCTCAGTTAGTTCTTTTTTAGTTGACTTTGATTTTAAAATATATATCCAACCCGATTGCTCATCTTCATCTTTTACAAGGCCCGAATTAACAAATAAATCTTGCTCGACTTTATCATAGGTATTAGTAATCAGCTTACCGTCTTTTTGAATTTGTTTACCTAATGAGCGAAAAAGCATATTGCTGTATGTCCCGTTTTCAAAAATCGTTCTCGTTCGACCTTCTTTTCTTACCCTGTTTCCAGAACTTAATTCCTTTTCTTCTGTCTTTAAATTAGCAGACTCCAAGTACAAAAGAACGCCATCCATTAAATAAAAATCGCCCACGTGTAGATTTTTTTCAATGTTTTTAAATGGCTTTATCTTTCTTTTTCCTTCTTTGATTTCCTTGTGAACTTGTAAAAACATTTTCTCGTAATTCTCAAATTCCTTTTCTTTCATTGGTTTCCTCTGAGCTACAAAATCTGCCTCAGCTCTATCTTCTGGCCTAGGTGTATGCTTAAATTTGAAAATTTCTAAATCATTATTAGCATCTAATAAACCTAACTCATCATCTTCGTTCAGAATATCGTCAATGGATTGTTTTTCCATTTCAACATAGCCTAATAATTTATGCTTGTCATAAGGCTTAAGAATTTTCTTCTGGTCCTCATTTTCTCTAAAGTTTTTGAGTTTTGCCAATAAACTATATTCTGACATGCTTGATTTGTTTGGTTCTCTACCATTTTTGTCAATGAATATATTTATTTCCTCAAAAGAATCGACAAGTCTATCTTCATCAGTTTTAACTGAAGAAGTTTTGGCTTTTGAATCTAATAATCCAAAATCATCATCATTAAAAATGTCGTCTATTGTTAGTTTCTTTTTAGCCATCTGCAAGTGCTTTTTTACGTTTAAGTTCTCTCAAAAACACTAACGCTTCTGCCATTCTTTTTTCCTTGTGGTCAAACGCTTGAATATTTGGTTGCAAACCTTTATTATTTTTTACCCATTCTTTGATTTTTGGCCATAATAAAATTGCTTCTTCCTCTGTCATTTCAAACTTGGTAGATTGAATATGTTCGTCAATTAGTTTTAAAACTTTCGTAGTTACTGATTTTGACAAAATTTCGAATGCTTTTTGAAATGGATTTACTTTGTCAATCAAGTCAATATGAATATCATCAATATTTACAAAACTTCCTGCCATTCTAATAAACTTTTTGTCGCCTTGTTCCTCGATTGTACTGTTTTTAATTACAGAATCTACAACTACGTGTTGTCTTACTGCTTCAACATCTTCATCACTTAAATCGGGATAAACTTCTCTAATTATTTTAGGAATTAAAACGGTGTTTATTACCTCTGGCTCAACATTTCCAGGCATTGCTTTAAGCATTTGTGGATTTTGCAATATTTTCGCCTTTAAATCATTCAAATCCGTTTCAATAATATCTTCAGCTCTTTTAGAAGTTGGTAATTTAAAACCTCTTATTTTAATGGTTTTGTCATCATCATCTTCATCTTCGTCATCGTCATCTTTTTTAATTTTGAATTTGAAGTTTGGTGCCAAAACTTGTTCCATTAATAAAGAAGCTGTAATCGCTTTAAGCATATTGTTAACAGATAGTTTTACTTCTTCACTTTCAGCATCAGGATTAGCAATTAGGTTGGTAAATTGAGCGTGTGTTTTATTGTTACTATCTCTAGTTGCTCTACCTATAATTTGAATAATTTCAGTTAATGAACCTCTATAACCTATGGTTAATGCGTGTTGGCAATAAGGCCAATCAAAGCCTTCTTTTGCCATACCTAAAGCAATAATGATATCTATATCATCTGCGGAATCTATTTCTCGTAAATAAGCACTTATTTTATCTCGCGATTTTGGATTGTCATTTACCAAATCGGCAACTTTTAAAATCTTACCTGTTTTATGACTTTTTATATGCAAAACTCCTGTAGTTTCATCTTGATAATCTAAAACACCTAAAACATCAATAATATGGTTTACTTCTTCATATTTTTCTTTTGAAGATTCTGCCGAATTTACACTCGGAATATGAATAATGGTTTTTTGGTTTTCGTCCAATATTTCTGCCAAAGCGGACATTTCCTTTTCAGGATGCTTTTTAAAATATTTTCCTGTGTAAAAATGATAACCAATTCCCAAAGATTTTAAAAACTCGTAACCATTTAATTGTTGGTAATATGTGTATGTTACTTTAGTGAATTTTGCTTCATCTTCTGGCATTAAAACAGGAACACTATCTCCTCTAAAATATGAACCTGTCATAGCTACGATGTGAGCTTCTGAATTTGCCATTATACTTTTGAGTACTTGACCTAAAATGTTATCTCCTTCTGCTGATACGTGATGAAATTCATCAATTGCAACCATAGTGTTATCTAATTTTTTTACATCTAAACCATCAAAAGCAAAACGTAAAGTAGCGTGAGTACAAACCAATATTTGTTCATCAGAATCTAAAAAGTTTAAGAAAGCCGATACTTTACTTTTTTCAACGCCTGGTGTACAAAGGTTATATTTTGGGTTTGGTTTCCAATCTGCAAAAAAGCCATATTTTTTTAATTCTGTAGTGCCAAATGATGCACCAATTGATTTTTCAGGAACTGCAACAATTACTTTTTTAATGTCTTTATTTTTCAATTTGTATAAAGCAAGAAACATTAATGCTCTCGATTTACCTGATGCTGGTGGTGCTTTTAGCAATAAATATTGTGCAGTTCTGCCTTCATATGCCTTTTCTTGCATTTCTCGCATTCCCAAAGCATTGGTGCTTTTGCTTTTTCCTGTTTGTTCGTAGTTTACGTGTACTAAATTTGGCATATTTTATTTTTTGGCTTTCTTCTTTCTTGTTTTCTTCTGCTTTGCAAAAAGCGTGTCTTTTTTTGTCATTTCTTCATACTGCTTAAACAAATACTCTAAACGTTCCGTATCATTTTTAAAAGGTTGTAAACGATAACATTGTTCAATTGCTGTATCTAATTCTTGATGTGCTTTTAACAAACCTTTTGGCATAGTTAAAGGATGGTACATCTGTGCTATTGTTTTGTTATGTTTTGCTCTTTGGTCTAAAATGGCGAATACATATAAATTAAGTGTCTCTTTTTGTTTAGTGGTTATTTCTGGGAATGGAAATGTATTATATATTAGACTTACTGAATATCTAATATCTTCTCTCATTTTACCTCCTACAGCTTTCGACCAAATCATATGTAATTTTGAGCTTAAAAGTCCAAATATGTATGGTTCAAAATTGTAAACTACCAACATACCATTACTTACTATAGTATCTTTTTTTTCTATGCCGATTGGTAAATATGTTCTATTGCCTGAACTTGTAAATGGTACAATCAACGATTCTTTTTCTTGATATTTTCTGTAAAAAAATCTATGTGGTACACTCGAAGCTTTACGAGCATCACGACCACCATTTAATCTATATATTTCACATTTATCGATTCTATCTTTTATCGATTCTATTTTGGATGCTTCATCTATTTTATTGTCATCTATCCATATACAATGTCTTTCTACTCCATTTAAGAAATCATTACCACCCAAGAATTTTTTAATGAATTTTTTTGAATTTGTGTTTCGGCATATGAATGATTCTTTTTCTTCTTTTGATAAAATTAAATTACCACCATCTATTCCACTACTGCCTAGAGCCATTATAGGTAATTGGGAAATAGGATTGTTTCTTTTTTTAATATAAATGTTATCGCCTCCTGTTAAATAAGGATTGATATTTTTAACGCTTATTTTTCTGTTATCAGTAAAAATAATTTTTTCATTTTTGTTCTTATTTGCCAAGGAAATGATAATTACAGAAACACCTGCATTTCCTTTTGCACTATTTGACCAACTAAAAGATGTGTAAGCAAAATTTATTTCAACATTTTTAAGAATATAAGGCCATATCAGACTTACTTGTTCTCCTTGACATATTGAATTTGTACTTACAAAGGCTAATTTGCTATTATTACCTTTTATATAATCTGTACCTTTTTTAAACCAACAACTTATAAAGTCTAGCCTATTAACTGTGTTGAATTCACTAAATACAAGAGCCATATCTTTTTTCTGTTGAGAATCCCAACCTTTGTAACCTAAATATGGTGGATTTCCAATAATATAAACTTCATCATTTTTAGCAATTGGGCAAACAGTTTTCCAATCTTCTCTTGTTGCATTGCCTTGGGTTATTTGTCCAGCTTCTTTTAATGGAAGAATAGGGTTGGACCTACCAAAGTCAAATAATGTATCTTCAAATACTCGGTTCATTTGGTGTTCTGCCAACCAAAGTGAGAGAATTGCCATTTCGTGAGCAAAATCATCTATTTCAATTCCATAAAATTGTGAAAGTTGAATTTGGGTAAATTCTAAAGTTGGATTTGGACTTAAATCAATAATTTTTTCTAAAATTTTAATCTCTAACAGACGAATTTCTTTGTAGGTAATAATCAAAAAATTTCCGCTTCCACAAGCTGGGTCAAAAAATTTAATTTCAGATACTCTTTTTACGAGTGCTCTTAATTGGTTTATTGTTGAAGCATTTTCAAATTCTTCGTACAATTCATCTAAAAAAAGTGGTTTGATTAATTTTAGGATATTTTCTACTGACGTATAATGCATCCCTAAATCACTACGATATTCTGGAATTACAACAGCTTGAATCATTGAACCAAAAATATCTGGATTGATATCTTTCCATTGTAACTCGCCAAGGTCAATTAATGTTTTTCTTGCCTTTGTTGTAAATACAGGTGAACTTATGCTGTCATTAAATAAACCTCCATTTACATAAGGGAACTTCGCTAAATAGTCAGGATATTTATCTGTTTTTTTATCGTTTAATCTGTCGAATAAATTGTCTAAAAAAGTATGAGTGTCTTTTCCGTTCTCTGCTGTATGTTGAGCCAAAGTATTCGTGAAAATGTTTTCCTCAAATATCTCTGTGTCTTCTGAAAAAAAGCAAAATAATAAACGAGATAAAAAAATATTGAGATTGTGAATACTTGCTTTTGAGTTGTAAATCTGTGGATTTTCTTCAATTAGTAAATCGTATAAATCTGCCATTTTGTATGAAGCGTTTCTATCTGCTTCATCGTCATTTTTGGCATTATAAATTTCACTTCCAGCTAATGGCAAAAAGAAATCGAAATAGTTCGGTAATTCTATTAGTTTAATATCTAAAGGAAGTTTATTTACTTTTAAATCTTTTGCTACTATTTGCTTATAGTCTGTAAGAATTACAAATCTTGGTTTGTGTTTTAAAATGCGTTCATCTTTAGAAATTTCTTCAATGCTACTCAATAGTTTATCAGTAGATTCTACCTTAAAGAATATTTTCTTTTTGTATAAAATTTCGCCATCTGCTTTGGCAAAATTATAATCGCCTTTTTTCAGTCGAGTTACAGAGGTTTTTGAAATTCCGTAGGCGATTAACAAATCATAGATAAACTCTTCGTTTGTAAAGTTGTCTAATAGGTTCTGAACGTTATGCTTTATTTCTGATGAAATCATTATTTATTGTATTCAGGTTCGTTAGATTTAAGAAATTCTATAACAGTGGTATAAGAATGGTTTTCACTTGTTTTGAGCTTTTGCTTAAAAAACGTTGCAGTTTTTCAATTGCTCAGCTAACCAAATTTGCTTGACTTTTACTGTCTAAACCTTTTTAATTTGTTCTTTTTTCTGTTTACTAAAGTAGAAAAAAGATTTTCCTTAAACTCATTTTACATGAATCAAATCCAAGGTGCTGTTTGAAGTGGTTTACATATAGAGATAACCTATCTGAATTTTGTAAGGCACAAGCAAAATTATAACTGCATCATAACTTTGTATTGAGTATTAAGCTGCTTTTTTCAACAAAGGCTCTAGAATATAAGAAATATCCAACGCACAGTTTGCACTTATACTCTTTTGGTGACCATTCTCAAGCTTATAACCATAATTAAGGTCCTTCACATAGCTTTTAAAGTTGTGCCAATACCTTTTAATGGTTGAAAGATGAAGCTCCGTCAAATCGGCTACTTTTCGTTGAGTAATTTTTCCTTCAAACTGAAAATCCCACATCTCAATACATTCATATATTTTTTGTGTGGTTTTTTCTGAAGCTATACTGCCCAACTCCTTATTTACAATTTTCATTTTGTCTTGAAAAGACATTCTCAGTTTAGGATTGAAAATTATTCTACGCTCTTTATTCAGATATATCTTTAATTCATTTGAACCCTTCATTTTGAATAAGCTATTGACGATTTTTAGAATCTCATTGTCTACTAGCTTTGGTTTCATAACATTTAAATTAATATTGTCTGCCATAGCAATCAAATAAGGCTTATTCATGTTTGGATTTAAAGCTAAGATTTGAGATAAGTAAATAAATAGATATTGATTTCTATTACCCTTTTCCACCCGTTTGGGGATATAGGGGTCACATATTTTTTCTTTATCACCGCTGAACACTATATACTGGTAATCATTATCAATAAAGTAATCATCAATATTATCGTATCTAAACTTAACATTTCGAGGGGTTGATAATAAGGTATCATCTCTTGTTAAACACTCTCCCCCCTTTTTTTGTTTAATAGGGGATGATACCTTTTCAATTTTTGGGTGTTTATAAATTTTAGAATTATAATTGATATAGATATCAGGGTCATAACTCTGGATAGTTTGTTGAGTAGCTTTTCTTGCACCAGCATCTGAGTTGATATTTAATATCGATGATATTTTATTGTAATAATCTTTAAAATTATCAAACGATAGGTTCTGGACTTTAACGAGTATGCAGTACCCAGTCAAGGATAGAGATTTCCATTTCGCAAAAATGAAATCACTTTGAGGTATTGTATCAATAAGGTCTGCATCTATATAAATTAAACCTGTCGGTTTTGTTATATTGTTATTTGCTGCTTTGTCTTTAAAAAGAAAATTAAAACGAAATGTTGGTATTAAGAATTTTCTAACCTCATCGTAATCAGTGCTGCCTTTTTCAAAACTTCTTGCATGTTTGATATGATTTAATTTTGAATCCCCTTTCTCAATTATTTCAAATACTTCTTCTATCATTAATGTATCTTGAATGATAGAGCTTTGAGCGTTTCTATATTTTGTTATCTTATACATCCTAACTAGCTTTATTTTGGAATAAGTTAGAGTTCGATTCAAGAATGATGTCTAATTGTTTAATAGGGTAGAGGTATATATCGCCAATCATCGTAAAAGGAATAACACCTGTGTCTCTATATTTTATAATGGTATTAGGGGATAAACCAAACCGTTCTTGAAGGTCTTTATTTCTGTAATAACCTAGTTTATTTGGTTTTGTTTTTTTGTTGAGTATAGACTCTATCATCTCCAGTCTGTTTAAAACTGGAACTAATAGACTTTCAAGTTTTCCTGTTGATACTAGAACTAATTGCGAATCACCGTTTTCCATAATATGGTTTTTAAATTATTATGGTACAAAGGTCTGGAATAGTGTTAGGTACAGCTAGGGATTCCCAGGGATTCCCTGTATTTTTAGAGCTCTTCAGATTTTATTTGGGCTACTTTTTCTTTTGACTTAATAATTAAATTTTCCAAGAATTTTATTTCTCGGTCTATATGCATCACCCTCTCCTTCTTTCCATAAACTTTGGAAAACTCCTTACTAATATTATTTATTAATTCTGCTTCGCCTTTTTCATTTAAATAATACATATTAGCATTATCTATATATTTTTTTAGTTGAGTAAATGGATGTTTTTGACCTCGGTTATCTACTTCAATATAGCCAAAATCACTAAGATTTTTAAACAATATTGAGACCTCCAACTTATTTAATTTTAATTCAAATTTTAATTTATTTGGGTCGCCTTCATTAATATCTTCTAATGTTAGCTTATCTTTTCCATAACCTTCTACCTTTTCAACAAGAACAATTAAATACTCCATATAATTAGCTAATCGCTCAAGCATACTCCTATTTGACTCTAAAAAAAGAGATAAATAAGCATACGAATAATATCTACCCAGCACATATTCTTCAGGACTCAACCCATAATCTTCATCAAATTCACCATCTAAACCAAATAAATTTTCTAAACCAAAATCATCTACTGTTGGCACAAGTTTTCCTAAATCTTCATTTTTTACGATATCAAGTAACTTTTCATCCATTACATTTTTATACTCAAAGAAACCATGAGTATCACCATATATATTAAAATCTTCTATTTTGAAGAGTTCAGCTAACTTTTCTAATATTTCCTCATATTGACTATCATCTGCTGAAAAACTAATTTCATTAGTTTTTTCTTTAGGCGCTTCAATAGACCTTATATATATTTTAGTTATCGATTTTAGATATTCTAAATCTGAAAAATTTAAACTGAGTTGCTCCTTGTATTTTTGTAAAATATCTTGGTGAAATATTTTCAAGAAATTAATCTTACCATTGCTATCTAAATCCGCTATTAAATCAATCTTTTCTTTAATGTGTTTTTCATAAACATCAAAATAACTCTTATCAATTTCATTAATCCAAGTTTGATTAATTGCAATATTTCCTACTAAATTGTAATATATAATCTCTGGATTAAACATTTTTTCAATTTCAATATTTAATTCTAAAATATTTTTCATAAAGCTATCTCATAAAAAAGCCCGCATAATTGCAGGCTTCTAAAATATATAAAATATAAGACTATTGGAATTTAGACCTCAACTTATCCATATCGGTCTTCACATTTTTGTCTAATACTTTAGCGTAATGTTGAGTCATGCTTATGCGAGTATGACCCATCATTGAAGAGACATTTTCAAGTGAAACACCATTACCTAATGTAACAGTGGTAGCGAATGTATGTCTAGCAACATAATGAGTAAGCTTTTTATTTATTTGACATAAATCTGAAATCTCTTTTAAATATTCATTAATTTTTTGGTTACTAATTTTTGGTAGTAATTTATCACTATCCAAGTCAGCGTATTTATCTATTATTCTTTTAACTGGTGGGAGTACAGGGACATTTGATTTAACGTTGGTTTTAGCTCGGTTCGTTTGAATCCAATACGAATCCTCATTGTCTTTAATAAGATTATTCTTAGTTAGTTTTTCAACATCAACTGGTGCATAGCTCGTATAGCACGAAAACAGGAAAATGTCTTTGACTTTATTTAGTCTTTCGGTGCTAAATTCCTTTGCTTCAATTTTTTCAAGTTCTTCTTTAGTTAAGAAAACGGCATCCTTGACAATAAGTTTTTCATCATAAGATAAAAATGGATTTGAAGTGATTAAATTTCTTTTTATACCATAATTGCAAACTGTTTTAAAGCATTGAAAATATTTTACAACTGAGTTATGACTAATTCCAACTTTAGTGTTGAATGAGGATTCGTATTTTAGGTAGGATTCTAAATTATAAACGAATTGATTATCTATTTCTAAAATACTGAAAGATGTCCTTCCATGTTTCGCTTTAATGTAGCAAGATAATAAGTCTTTAGCTCTATTATATTTCTGAAGTGATGCTTTGCTACGTTCTCCAGCTTGATATTTCTTCTTGAAATACTCATTATGTTTTTTAAACAATTTAAGTATGTCAATGTCCCCTTTTTGAGTTGTTTTACCGTTTAATACCTTTTTAATATCAGATAAAGAGGTGTCTGGATTATTTCGAGATAGTTCAAGAAAAATTGATTCTATTTTACTTTCCAATAAATCAAGGGTGAGTTTACAATTCTTTTCTTTGGGTAAACGAAGTTTATTTCTAAGCTTATTGGTGAAGGCCCATCGCTCCTTATTAATGAACTTACCAGTGCTTAAAGTTGTAGTTTTTCCTTGCAGCTTAATTTTAGCAAAAATAGGCGATTCACCCTCATTATTTTGCTTGTCTGTTTTTAGATAAAAAAATGTTTTAATCATAATATTACGGTTTTAGTTTTGTAAAATTATCAGTAAAACAAGGGGTTAGCTAGGGATTCCCTGGGATTCCCTCAGAAAGTTAGTTACCCTAATTTTGATGGATTTCGAGGGTAACTTATAGGGTAACTTAACTTTGATACATAATGTGCATTTTGAGTATGTATCAAAAATAAAAAACCCCTTAAACGTAATGTTTAAAGGGTTTTGACTTTTAAAGTGTCTTTTGACAACCTTATCAGCGGAGAAAGAGGGATTCGAACCCCCGGAGGTGTGACCCTCAACAGTTTTCAAGACTGCCGCATTCGACC
>Ga0136601_1000472_pt1 | contig 17115 bp, 18 predicted proteins | sample AntRauMFilla2699_FD_181020 | JGI IMG/M metagenome (GOLD analysis project Ga0136601, IMG submission 181020) | Saline lake microbial communities from Rauer Islands, Antarctica - Metagenome Filla 2 #699 | ecosystem: Environmental > Aquatic > Non-marine Saline and Alkaline > Saline | place... | reverse complement strand
TTATCTTGCTCTATTGAATTTTCTAATATTTTTATGCTTTCATCACTTTTTAGTTCACCCTCGTTATTATTGTTTTAAGTGTTCATGAATCTCGTACCTCGATTTGCCATCGCCGCAAAAAGTAATCAAAAAAGTCTAGGCTTATTTTCCTGAACTTAAAAACTACGAAAGTGTCTCCACCACGCAATGCCAACCGTTGCACTAGGGCATTGCTCCTCTACCTTTCATCACCACTTTCTTGTTTTTGTACTTTCATAAAAAGTAGGCCGTTTCAGATTTTAAAATTTATTTTATGTTTTTTAATGTGACGCTCCATTCTATTGTCTAATCCGCCAGTTACGCCGATGTAGAGCGTGCCGTTAGGTTTGTTGGTTAGAATATACACTGTGTAGTTGTGGTGAGAATGTTTAGGCATTGGTTGTTCTAATGGTGATGTGTATTAGATGCTGAAACGGGTTCGGCATGACACATCGTTCGCTTTGTTATCCTGTCCCGACGCTTCGGGAGTTTCAGGATCTATTTTCAGGGTCTAATTTAGAATCTAGTCCTTTCATTTTCAACAGGAGTTTATACTCCTCCAACAATGCCTCCAAACTACTTGCTGTTCATATCTAGAGGTAATCATTTTTCTAGCATTCGTTTTCAATTCTTGGTATAAGCCGTCATCTTCTATTAATCTCTGCATGGCTTCCTGCAAAGCTGCTGTATCTTTTGGTGGAATAATCAATCCATTTTTACCGTCTTCAATGATTTCATTACACCCATTAATATCAGTTACAATAGAAGGCAAACCCATGGCTCCCGCTTGCATGACCACATTAGGGAAGCCTTCGCGGTAGCTAGGAAAGGCTAAAGCATGGCTGATGGCGAAATAAGGACGGACATCGGGTTGAAAACCTGTGGTGATAATTGTGGGGTTGCTTTCGATTTTTTTAAGCGTTTGGTCTTGTAAAGGATCAAGTTCAGTTTCTAAAGGACCCACGAGAAGTAATTTGTAGTGAGTTGACCGGTTAACGGGTTGACAGGTTAACCCGTTAAAGGCATTTACCAATTCATTAATTCCTTTATCACTGACCAGGCGCCTCACGAACACAAACACAAAGTCTTCTTTGCTTATGCCTAGTTGAGCTCTAAGTTCCTGTTTTGTATCTTCTGTATATAAACTGGGATTAAAAAAAGTAGTGTCGATACCGTTGGAACTTCCATTGCCAATTATCTTCACCTTGGATTTGTTTGTAAAACGATGACTAAGTATAAACTCTTCCAAGCCCTTACTATTGGGATAAATCTTGGTAGAGCAAAAATAAGTTAATTTCTCTACCGTATCGAGAACAAAGCGTTTAAGTCCTTGAGCTTCCATGAGTGGTAAACCTGCTACGGTATGTAAACGTATGGGTACTTTTGCTAATCTAGCGGCCAACATGCCAACAATCCCTGCTTTAGGCGTATGGGTGTGTACAATGGTTGGTTTTTCTTTTTTAAAGAGCTTATATAATTCCCAAACTGACTTAAGATCTTTATGTGGCGTAATGGCTCTGGACATTTCCACCTGACGCACCTCAACCCCTTCTCGTTTGGCCACAGTCTCCAATTCTGAAGTCGGTCCTGAAGACACGCCTATAGTTTCAATCTTTTGATTCATAAAGTTCAGCTGCCCTTTTAAAAGAAAGTGCAAAGACATGGGGACGGTAGTAAGGCGGATGAGTTTAGTATTCTTCATAAAAATGAATCACCCTGTGATAATTTATCTTTAAGAAGACTCACTGCTGCTTGATGCTTTAATGGATTATTTTGCTTCAATTTTGCTAGATTATTTAATTTCCATTGTACAGCAGGATAATTTTTAAAATCATAAAACTTCCAATTGGGTGTTACATTTTCAAATTGGATGATAAAGTCTTTATCTGTTTCTGTAATATTCTTATGAATAAGAGATAAAAGCATAAGCCGAACATTTTCAAAATCTTTGTAAGTAAAAGGTAAAAATGTCATTCCTTCAAATTGATTTACAAAAGTTTGACTTTGATCAATAAAATTTGGAAAAAGCAATTCCACTATTGGTCTTTTGCTGCATAAGAGAGCAAAAATAAATCCAGTTTTAATTTCTTCTGTGAATCCCTCATTTTCAAGTGCATATTTTACATCAAACAAATCTCTTGGATGTTGCCTGTCCAAAGCTGCAACTATTTTCCCTCCGTATAACTGTCCTAGATTAATGACATTTATTCTACAAAAGACATCAAACTGCTCCTGTGCCTGTAGGCATAAAGCTCTTTTTTCAATTTTACCAATAACCCCTCGCATGCCTTGATTCACTTCTACTTTAATTTGAGCCTCAGCATTAGCTACTTGTAACTTCAAAAGCCCCTTTTGATGCTTAACTTTTGTATTTGGAATATGAGTTTCAATTCGGTCTTTAATATTTCCTAAAGCCAAATTGATGTTTTCAAAACTTTTAGTTCTATCTTCAATTGGAATATAAGTCAGGTCCAAATCGACCGATAATCGTGGCATATCCCTCACAAAAAGGTTGATTGCTGTACCTCCGTGTAACGCTAGACAGGCTTCCCTTTCAACTTCAGGAATAACATTCAATAGTAAAACAACTTGTTTTTTATACCGCTCCATAAAATGCTAATTCTTCTGGCAGGGTTATTTTATAGGTTGGCACATATATACCATTCTTTACTAAACTGCGGTTTCCTGAACCTAAATCTATCTTTAGCCTGTTTAGATAGTTTAGCCAGGGGTGTTGTGCTTTTTCGGCCATGTATAAAAACAAACGCTTTACCTTTACCGAGGAACAGGCCTCCAGTAATTGCTGGACGGTCTGGGGACGTAGGTTAGTTAATCCCTCCATCAGCTCATAGCATTCTATTAGGTCTTGTTTTTTTGGTGCGAGATACAGGCATTCCATCATAGCTCTTGCTGCTCCAGATATATGGATTCTAAAGTTATTGACTTCGTTATGAACGAGTCCTAAACGAGGAGGCAAAAAAGAAGAGCTAAAGTAGTTAAGTTCTACTCCCCAAGAATAATTGAACATCCAAGACGGCAGTTTTTCTTTAGCCTCTCCAAAAAGAATCACTTTTTTGGAAGCAAACTCTAAATAATGCGATTTACCCAACATGGCCAAGGCTGTTTTTCCTCCTATATGAATACTGCTATCGGACTGATGCTGCAAAGCATAAAGAGCACCTTCTACAGTAACTCTATCTCCAGATTGCTTTACTGCTCCTATCCCTATGCTTTCTATCCAATTACTGTTTTTATACCGATGTAGCAATTGATTTGAATAGCCGTTTGTAATTAGCCAAGATGTTAAGAAAACAGCTCCTTTAGGCCATTCTTTTAAAAGTTGATTTATTTTATATTTATTTTCTAAACTCATAGTTTAGTTATTCGATAAATTATAAACAAAAGTATGAATTTAGTTTAAATAATATTCCATTTGTAAACTATCAGTTTATCTTTTTAAATTTAAATAAATACTTTTTACTTAAAAGCATAGCTATTTATGAGTAAACTTGGAATTCTTTGTGGATTGAGAAATAATGGACGCAACTGCTACATACAAAAATGGCATATACATCATCTTGGTTCTCATAAACAAGCCTAAGTTGGAATAGCGTTCTATATATAATACCGAAGAAATGATGAAAAATAAAAGTGACACTTTCATCCATGTCGCAAACATCAAAGTTTTAAAGTGCTTAAAAGTGAGAAAAAGACCAAAAGTGACAAACAACAGACTAATTAGATTTTCAAAACTAGCTAACACTGTCATGGTCTTGTAAGTATCATAAAAAAGCGGTCTAAAATTTAAAGAAAATAATTTATAGAAATAATTATAATCCAGCATCGGCACATAACCTGAACTGTCTTTTAAGGACAACACTGAAAACGCATTATAATGCTGTATCCGGTCCCAGTCTAGATAGCGTATTTTTGAAATTTTAAGCATCAAAAAAAAGAGACCAGAGCCGACAAAGATTGCACCTCCCAAAACCAATCCTCTTAATTTGATAGATAAGTCCCTATCTAAAATAAAAACAATAAAAGCAGCAGAAAGCAACATAAAAGCCACGTGTGGACGGATCATGACTACTAAAAAGAGTCCTACTACTCCCAAAACCCACCTAGACCTGACCTTAAGGCTGGTATAAAACAAAGCAGAAATACTCCAAAATACCAGAGCTTCTTTACCTATAAAAGACGTCCAAAGGTGAAGGTTTGGTGACAATACAATGAAAGCTAGAATACCTGTGATTAAAATAGAGTTTGATTTTACCTTAAAACTTCAAACGCCCATTTAGCAAAAAGGTAAATTCCAAAAAAACCAATCGCAGAATAAAGAATGTGTCCGATCCAAAAGGGAGTCTCAAGCTTTAATAAAGAATAATTCAAAAACACCATAAACGGCGTTCCCACTTTATACAAATCTTCCCATTCAGGGTTATCTTGTTCTATCAAATTAATCTTCCATTGCCGATGCCAGTTTTATAATTGTTTTTCTCTAGTTATAGCATCTTCTATATATTGAAATTCTTCAAAATAAACGAGCCGTTTTAGTTTATATGTTGACGTAAATTTACTGCCGCAGCCTTTAAGATGGCGCTCCATTCTATCATCCAGCCCACCTGTAACACCTATGTATAAACTACCTTTAGGTTTATTAGTGAGAATGTAAACGGAATAGTTATGGTGGCTTCGCTTAGGCATTAGTGCTGTATAGATCCTGAAATAAATTCAGGATGACAAAAATTGGTTCAGGATCTTTTTCATGATATAAAGCTCATTACTATTTACAATTCACTATTCACTACTCACAATTCACTGCCCACTATTCACCAGCAACTGCTTATACTCCTGCAACAGTGCTTCCCACACTAATTTCTGCTCATACCGTGATGTGATCATCTCACGGGAGTTAGAGGCTAAGTGTTTATACAATTGCTCATCTTCCACCAGCCTCAGCATTTTTTCTTGTTAGGCTTTTGTGTCTTTAGGCAGGATGATCAATCCATTTTTACCGTCTTCAATAATTTCATTACACCCATTAATATCAGTTACAATAGAAGGCAAACCCATAGCTCCCGCTTGCATGACCACATTTGGGAAACCTTCCCGATAGCTAGGAAACACTAAAGAATACAAAGAGCTTATTTAAGGTTTTAAGTGTTTACTTAAACTTCAACCCCCTTCTTATTAACTAACAATTGATACTCTAGCAGTAAAGCTTGCCAAATATGTTCTGGTTTAAAATCTCGTATCACTCTCTTCCTTCCATTATTCCCATGCTGTCTTTTCAAATCAGGTGACTTATAATATTTGATAATAGCATTGAATAATTCATGAGTATCCTCAAATTTAACTAATAGTCCTGTTTCATTATTTTTAACGGCATCTCTAAATCCTGGAATATCATAACCTACAACCGGTATTTTCAGGGCATTAGCTTCGGCGCCTACCAAACCAAAACCTTCTCTTTTTGTAGGCAGAAGAAGTACATCAAAATAAATCATGAATTTTTGTGGCTCTAATTGCTGGCCTAGTACAATAACATCTTCATTTTCAATGAGATTGTGCTTTTTTAAAAGCGCTGAAAAGTCACCTTCACTTTCATCAGGACCAATAACCACACCGACTGTGGATAATTGATTTTCCTTACATTTCGATAAGATTTTTAAATAGTCTTCAATCCCTTTATCTTTTACTAACCTACCCACAAAACCAATTACGAATTTTTCGGTATTCATTTTATTGAAAACAGCATTTGTTCGCTGGATATTTTCAGGGTTGAATTGCTTTTGAAAATCAATACCATTAATAGTTCCATTTTCAATAACAGAAATCTTATTTTGTTTACAGAACTTGTGCTCTACAGCAAAATCTTTTAAGCTTTCTGAAACTGCAAATATGAGTGTTGATAGATTACATGTAAACTTCTCCATATAATATAAAAGTCCTTTTTGAACTCTATTGCCAGAAGCGGAAACCAAACCATGCATTTGATAAATTATATTCTTTTTCAGTAAGAATCTCGCAGCCAATGCACCTAATAGCGAAGCTTTGGGTGTATGTAAATGTATAATATCAGGTTTTACTTTTCTGAAAACTGTAATTAATTTAAACAGGCATTTAAGATCAACTTTTACGGAAATATTTCTTTCAAAGTTTACATTAATCACCTTTACATTGGGCTGTTTAATTTTAAACTTATTATTGAATTCTATATCAAACGGCATTATTACAGTTACATCCATTCCTTTAGAAATCATGTAATCTAATTGGCCATTCATGAAAAAATAGGCAGATTGTGGTGCGGAGAAGATGTGGATAAGTTTCATTTTCTATCGAGTTAATTATGAAACGGTAATTGGGTCGCATTTATTTGCTTTATAGCTTCTTGTAGTTTTAGTTTATTTTTTTCACTTATTAGAGTATTTGCTTTTAGCTTTTGAAGAGACTCTGTTTTCCCTAAGAGCATTAATATTTTAACAAGAATAAATTTAAAATGAGGCTTCAAAAAAGCACTCATATACCTAGGCTGCCCTCTTAACAGGTGTTGCAGAGAAATGGGAACAGTAGTAACACGTATGAGCTTCAAAATAATTTTCTTTTATTTTCTTCAAATTGAAGTTTTTCGGAATAAGTCGGAGATAGACCAACTCTTGACATGTAGATACTTTTAAGATTTAATAAGCTCAATATCCAAACTATAATATATTTAATCCTATTGTTAATAAAATAAGCAATATTAGCTTTAGTTCCAAGATTTAAATTTTTGAAAGATATGAAATTATAGTGCATAGACATTCGATATTTATACAATGAAAACGAATCTTCCCTGTTGTAGATGTATTGGACTTTTGGATCAAAAGCATATGTTTTATTTACTAATAATTGTCTAAGAAAATCTTGATCTTGAGAAAGCTTTAATTTTACGTTGTAATTTATATTTTTTTCAATGTTAGCTACTCTAATAATTGAACTTGCATGAGGTAATTTAATAAAGTATTTAAAATTCGAAAAATAAAGTCTTTTAAATTTTAAAAACGGTTTTATTACCTTAAATAAATCAAATTCTCCATTTGTTACCCCTATGGCAGATGACACTAAAGTTAAATCATGATTACATTCCATGATTTCAAACTGATGCCTTAGTTTGTCTGGATAATACCAATCATCAGCATCAAGCATACACATATATTTTAATTTTTTATTTTTTAATATTTCTAGTCCTTCTTGCCGAGCATAAGGCCTACCTCTATTCTTATTAAAGTGAACTATGTGAAATTGCTTTCTCCCTGAATATTTATTGAGTATTGATTTTGTATTATCAGTTGAACCGTCATCAATTATTATAGCTAACCAATCTGTATAAGTTTGTTGAAGAAGTGAACTAATTGATTTTTCTATTGTTTTTTCCCCATTATAAACTGGAATTATGACACCTATTTGATTCATATCAACTCCATAAAGATTGTGAATAATAAACTTCCGTAAATGACATAAATTATTTTCTTTTTGTTATTTGAAATTGAATCGCGTATATTACTAATGAAAGGAACCGTTAAAACAATAGGTATCAAAAACCAAGATAGATAAGCAACCCGATTTGTGTATGGCGCATATATCAATAATATCCACATTCCGTTAGCTATAAGATAAGTTCTAAAAAACAGGGTGTATAAAGGATTTGATAATTTTTTTTTAAAAATCGCCCAATACCCAACGAATACTGCTACACCACTATAAATTATAAAATCCCATCTAAATTGACCTGAAACATCATATTTTTGTCCTTCTTCAGAAAAATAGGTGCTCGCTCTATCATCTTGTAGAACAGTATCACTACTAAAGATTAATTCAGCAAAATTTTCTAAAATATCTCTAAACAATAGACTTATAGGTATTGTTAAAAGCCAAAAGTACAGTGCTTTTTTATTATCCTTAATTACAAAGCTAGATATTAAAAAAGCTACAAAAGGAAGTAACATAGCCTTATGAAAACTAATTGATAAAATAATGATGAAATAGAAAATCCATTTATTGTTTAAATAAGTAAAAGCAGATAAAAATATAGCCACTGCAAGTCCATTCCTTAACCCATTTATTCCAAAAGGTAAAAAGGAAAAAGAAACTAAATAGGCTATGAAAACATATATTGATAAAGGTCCAAATTGTTTTTTAAAGAATAAATAAGGAAGGTAGGTGTACAAAAACGCACACACTAAATAAAACACCTTTACAGAAGTAAATAGTGTAAATAGTTTCATGAACAAGTAGAACCCAATGTCTTTTGTAAATTCTGTCCTTTGACCATTTTTGATAGACTGAAAGGTCTTTGTGTATGAAGAAGTATCTCCCAGATATATAAAAGGCCCTGTCGGATCCCTTAAGCCTATAAATAAAACGCTTAGGATTATTAGTAATATGACAATAATATTATTTTGAAACTGAATAGGATATTCTATAGGTTTTCTAAGTAAAACAGGCAATAGAAACACAATTAGAATAAATGCTAGACATGTAAAATAAGCTGTTGTGTAATATTCAACTGGAATCATTGTAAGAGTCTAGATAATTTTTGGTTATAGGTTTGCCAAGAGGACTGTTTTATACATCGGTCTCTGGCCAACTTAGATTGCTCCTTGACCATCTCTGGCATGTCAATTAGTTTAGCTATGTGCTGGCTCAAACCTACCACGTCATTCTGCTCCAGTAGCCAGCCTCCGTTACCTTGTTCTATAGCATCCGGTATTCCTCCTGTTTTAGTGCCGAGTACAGGAATACCACAAGATTGAGCCTCTAAAAACACCAAGCCAAAACCTTCGACTGAATTTTGTTGAGGGATATCTTGAGTAAATAAAACAAATATATGGGATTGATTATAAAATTCAGCTAATTGATGATCTGGGATAAACCCCTTAAATTCAACATGAACCTTAGTATCTGTTACTTTTTCTTGAAATTCATTTAAGTAAGGACCTGTTCCGCCGATATGCCATGTAACTCTTTTTTGAATATCGATGGGTAATAGGCATAAGGCTTCTAAGACCTGATCAAAGCCTTTAAATTTATGAATTCTGGAAAGGCTGGAGATAATAAATTGATTTGAAGATTTCTTAATATGCAAAGGTTTAAATTGTTCAATATCAACACCTAGAGGCAAAGCTTCAACACTTACATTTGGAGCAATCTTCTCCACTAACGTTTTTGTAAAATGGCTGTTACTAATTATTCTTTTAATATGATTTAAGACATATCGCCCAAATAGTTTTTGCCAAATGTGTTTTCTGAATTTCGAATCCCCTGGCTGTAGTTCTGCTCCATGCGCTAAACTATAAATGTTTTTATGACCACTAACTAAAGCTAAGAAGGCTTCAGGATACCATAGACTAGTCAAAATTGTTGTTGATGATTTATCGAATCTCTTTAAAATTTTTATAGCTTCCAATTCGCATTTTAAACGTTGCGCAGGTAATTTAATTAATTTAAAATTAGATTGTTTAGTAGGTTTTTGCTCTCCTGATTTTTTTCTTGTCAAGACCACAATTTCATCAAAGTAAGGCTGTTGACCAAGGGCAATTTCATAACACAAACGTGAAATACCACCAGAAGATGGAGGGAAGTCATAGGCGAAAATAAGAAGCGTATTATTTGTATTCATTGATTAAATTGTAGTCATCAGCATACCAGAATTTGATTAACTTTTCTGTTTCTACGTCATAATAGTCTTCAATATTTAATTTTTTAAAATTCACACCACTAAATTTGAAATCTTTATCTAAAATAAAAACACCTAAGTTTTTGTCTTCAAAACCTTCAATCCATTTTTTTTGTGATAAAAACTCTTTGGGATTGTTTTGCATAAACTTATCTACATTTGAATCATTGAAACTAGCCTTGCACCATTCTTTAAAAGACATAGGATACTGTCGTAAAGCTGGTCTATGCTTAATTTGATGTTTATATTGTAATATTACACGTTCTAAGGGATTCCTAATAAATGTAAATATTTGCATATTTTTATCATTAAGATACATTTGATTATGCACCAACCAATCTTTAGCGGGTAATGTGTATTTTGGAATTGTAAACTTAGTTTTAGAAACTTTTATACCATTGTAGGTGATTTCAAAATAAATTGGCTTCATTAAAACGAATAATTGAAATAATTGATATCTGCTTTAAATGCATTTGCTATGATGTCACAAGATTCTTGGTTGTATTGTTCCCTATAGCTTACTTTTTGTGTTTTATTTAAGTGCGGCAATCCTTCATTTAAATTAAGCTTTTTTTGGATGATGCTAAAATCTTTATTTATATTTTCAAATTTTCCTACAAAATCTACAGCTACTTCTCCTTTGCTATTCTTTAGCCAGCTTTGTTGGTCTGTAAACTGAATTTGACGGTGGTAGTAGAAATAATCTTTTTCTTCACCAAAACATTTTTTAACCCAGGTATTGAAATCAATTGGGTTGATCTTCATTAAGTGTTGATTGGTTTTAATATTGTACTTATAATGTGAATACACTTTATCCCATGGATTTCTAACAAAAGAAAAACTGAATGCATTTTCAAATTTATCATCTCCGACTCGCCTTATAATTTCAGTAATTGGTAAATGCAATTTAAATTCTTGTCCTATCGCATTGATTACACTTGTTCCTGCTGTTTTTAATATGTGAACAAAAATTACATCTTGATTGTTAACTTGTATAATGGGATGTGGGTCTTTATGTTGCCTAAGCTTATAATTGATGTACGATTTTTTTAATTTATTTACAATTTCCATAACTCATTAAAATTTTGCCCAATGTGCTTTAGTTACCTGGTTAAATCTTTTGCTATCCTTAAATGTTTCCCTTAGTATTAAAAGTGCCTGACTAAATGTAAAAGGCTTGAGTTGACCTCTATTAAGTAATTTTTGAATTAATTTTAATACCAAAAACTTATACATGAAATTTTTGTAGCTCGTTTTGGAGAAATTACGTTTTACAAAAAGGATTCGGTTTCTATAGGTATTGTAAAGCATTCGCCCTGTAGTATGATCATGCGAGCGTCCTACTTTGTGATAAATAATTGCTTTTGGGGTATACATTAATTTATAACCTGCTCTTTGAGAGCGTAATGAAAACTCCCATTCTTCTGAGCCAAAAAAGTAAGCTTCTGGGAGCAGACCAATTCTTTTGAAGACTTCGGCTTTCACTAGAGCCAAGCAACAGGTTACAAAACCTACTTCGTTTACTTTATTAATATCTGGATGATTTTCTCGCCTTCTGATCCCTCGGAAAGATTTTTCACAAATGTAACCCCCTGCATCCCAAACAGATTTTCTATCATCGTTAAATAAAGTTTTACCTCCTACGATACCAATATCCGATTGGGACTCTGCTAGAGATAGCATTTCTGTAAGAAAACTATTTGTTACTATGGTATCATTGTTTAAAAGCAACACATATTCAAAGCCCTGATGCAAAGCTTCCTTAATGCCAACATTGCATCCACCAGAGAAGCCTAAATTTTCCTTTGATGCTAAAAAAGAAACCTCTTTATTATCGCTAAAATCTGTTTTTAATTTTGAATACGAATCGTCTCGGGAAGCATTATCAACTATAAAAATTTGATAACTAGATTCGTTGGTTTTTAAGATACTCTCTACACATTCAAAGGTGTCTTGGTAGGAATTGAAGTTGAGTAAGATGATAGCGGTTTTCAAGAGAGAATTTGTTTAATTTGTATTCGTTTTAGCTTTAAAAAGCTAGTAATTTTTTTTGGTTGTAAGTCATTATTATTCATTACTAAGTGCGGATAAATAATTGTCATTCTTTTAGCTTGGTAAGCATATGACTCTTGCTTTTTTTTTGCCAAAACTTTTACTTCATTATTAAAAATATTATCATTGGAAATATGTTGATAGATTATAGCATTCGCTTTTAAATTCTCAAACCTCTTCATTATAGCCATTTTATTTTCTTTTTCCAATTGAGACCATATCCCACCTTTATGTATTCGATAAACGCATGTGACTTCGTTGCTGAAAAAACCTTTTTTACTTTTTAAAGCATACAAAATTAAAAGCCAATCTCCAGCAGGGCTTTTATTAAAAAAGTCTGGTTTACTAATATCTTCTTTTCTAAAGCACAAGCTTGCCGTATAGGTGAAATTTTTTTTTAAAATATCTATTGCTGTAAAAGACCTAGACAGTTGCTTAGTAATAGATTTTTCTTTGTTTTTATAAATATTTGCATTCGTGGAGTGTAAAGCATAATCTTTATTTTTTTCCAAAAAATCAACTTGCTTTTGAAGTTTTAAAGGATCGGTCCAGTAATCGTCGCCTTCGCAGAGAGCGATGTATTTGCCTTTAGCAGAGTAAAGATTATACAGAAAATTGAAACGTCCTGTAGGTTGTCCTCCTATCTTGATATTATTTTCTCGATGATGGAGAAATAAACGGATTTTATCTGGATAGCATTTTGCATAGTCTTCACATAGTTCTCGAGTCCCATCAGTAGAATCGTCTTCCCCTAATAAAATATCGAACTCAAAGTTGGTTTCTTGAAACAAAATACCGTCAAGACATTGTTTTATATAATCAACGTGGTTATAGGTTTGAACACAAACTGAAACTAGTGGGTTTTGATTAACATTATTAAGGTTTTCTTTTACTTGCTTAACTTCATACTTACCTTTAAATCTTTCTAAATCCATTGAAACAGTTTATTGAGTTTTACAAAATCAGGGTCGTTTTTAATCTCTTTTTGAATAAAATCTGGTAAACTAGACTGCCAGCCGAAATCATTTGCCTTTTTTTTAAAAACTGAATAAGCATCGTCTGATTGATTCGATTTTGACTGCGTTATAAAATTAGCTGTTTGTGATGTAAATGTAATACCAATAAATTTGAACAATTGCTGAACTTCTTCAGTTGTATGAGTTAATAAATCATCATAATTTATCAAATGGAACTGATTTGGGTAAAGTGCTTTTAATTTCAAAAAGGTAAAGCATGCTTCTTTCCATTTATCATATCCAAAAAAATGTGTTTTTAAACCCTTATTTTTAAGGTTAGCAGTTTTCCACTCTTGACTAATTTCCCATTCTGGACTAAATTCTTTAGGGATATTTAACCAAGAGTTAATCACAGAAAATGGAGAACGTACTAAGCCAATAATTTTTGTTGGTGAAGCCTCTAAGAGGCGTTCCATAATGTTTAAATAATGGGTCTCCTTAAAACATAAAGTTGTTGGTTTTCTTTTATCAAAATTATAGTTTTTTTGTTGTCCGCTTATCGATATTCTCCCATTAACAAAATCATCATTAGTCTCATTTAAACTTTCAAAAAAATGTCCAATTTCCAACTTTGTAGAATTTTCTGATAATTCCTCTTTGAAACTATAAGCAAAATTAGGTTGAAATTTGTAGCTAACCTCAGGTGAGCTACAAATAAGCTCTCCCAACCATGTTGATCCTGACCTTGGTACTGAAAAAAGCGCTAGTCTATTCATCTAAAAATGATTTGAAACTATCAATAATATATAACATATCTTTTTCTTCGTACCTCTGATCGATTGGCAAGCAAACTAAATTTTCAATAAGGTTTAGCTCAAAATCTGAATTTTTTGAAAGATACTCTCTGATATCTTCCCAATAAGTAGGTATATATATTTTATTTTTAATCAGATACTTCTTCAATAATGAGCCGTCATCAATTAAAAGTGGGTAACACAAAGGGATACTCTCTTCATTAAACTCATCAACAATAATTTTATTATTTTCTTTAAAGAACTTGCTTAATATTTTAAAATTATTTTTACGCTTATTTATTACAGTATTAAAATCAACATTATAAAGTAAAGCCTTTGTCAATTTTGACATTTTTCCTAGAGCAGCTAAACTAACCAATGTTTCGTTATTGATATAATCGGTATATGCAGAATTTGCATTTTCTTCAAGCCTCGTTATTAAGTGTTTTGTACTGTAAGTTGTGGTGGATAATTTATTATAATTTGCAGTCATTTCCTTTGTAATGTTTCCGCCCAAAAATCCACCATCGGCCACACCAAAATATTTTCTGGGTGAATTAAAATAAAAACGATTTTTGGGGGCTATATAAAAGAAATCCTGAGAAGCATCAACGATTATATGAGGAGATAACTCTAATAGCTCATTGACCTGTGGATTATTTATGCCGAAATAAATATTTACAATTAATAGCTTCTTTTCATTTAATAGTCCAAAATCAATTTTTGGATGGAAATTTGAATCTATATTGTAAAATCGGTATTCTAATTTTAATAATTCTACAACTTTCAATACCTCAACGCAGGTGTAATAAGGTAAATAAATTAACGTGTATTTACTATTAACCAAAAAAAATTCAAGAGCTGAGGAACCACTATTAAATGCTAATGCTCTTTTGTGATATAAATCTCCAGTTGAATTAAGTTCGAGTTCAAAAAAACCACCTATCTCCTTCATTCTAATTGATAGTTTTTTATAAGCATTCTACATTCTTCTTTACTATTAAACATTAAGACATCGATGATTGATAGACCTGGCACAAAATGGTTATCAAATTGTTTATAAGGTTTCAAATTTGGCTTAAGAAAATATAAATCAATATCACTTGCTTTAAAATCTGATTTATTATATAATTCTTGTCCTCCCATCGCATTAATATAGCATGAGGCATTTTCATGCTTTACAATTTTTTTTAACCGCTCACTCCTTCCAAATTTTTTAGTTTCTGAAAAGTTTTCAGAAGAAGTTTTAAATTTAGTATTCAGATCCAAAAAGTTAGAAACCACTTTTACACTCTCAATATTCAAATCAGCTATTGTATTATAATTTTCATTTAAAAGACTTTCGATAAGTGGATAAACACTTTTAAAATAAGGACTTTTCTTATAGGCTAAAGCAATTGAATCTAAATTCTTGCTATACTGTTTATTAGTAGTGTCTATTTTAACTTCATTGATAAGTTTATTCTGGCTAGCTTTAATACATGGAAAACTTATTAAGTGTTCCTGTGCATTTATTAAAATTCTATTCCTGTTTACCCATCCTCGTTTTATGAAATTGACATCATCATAAAATACAAATTCGTCAACTGCATTAATCAACTGAAAATAACCCAAATACGGAAAAATATATGGCTGCATCACCGCAATAGATCTACCACGATCATCCATGATTAATTAGGTTTACAATAATTTCTATATCTTTTTCTTCTAAAGTCGTATACAACGGCAAACACAATATCCTATTTGCAATATCATCCGCTATAGGGCACTGTTTTGAATTGATATATGGCAAATCTTCTAAACTCGGGTGAAAATAGCGTCTTGGATGTATGCTATGCGCTGCTAAATTTCGCATAGTTTCCAAAAGCTGTGCTTCCGATTTAAAAATAACTGGATAATAGGCGTAGTTCCAATCTGTATGGTCTCTAATTTTTAGCTTCGACACCTTTGAAAAATCTAAATGCAGGTCATAATAGTCACAAATGCGTTTGCGTTCAGTCATAATATGATTCATATAAGGCAGCACGCTTAAACCCATTGCAGCTTGCAATTCACTCATCTTAGCATTTATTCCTAAACCATGGTATTTTTCTGGACCATCATGCCCAAAATTATGGCGATACCACATTTCTTGTCGGGTCTCTTCATCTTGGCAAAATAAAGCACCACCCTCTCCTGTATGAAAAATCTTGGTCGCATGAAAGCTACAGGTGCTCACATCTCCATAATTAAAAACAGACTGTCCTTTATAGTTTACACCAAAACAATGGGCGGCATCATAAATGACTTTTAAATTGTATTTTTTTGCAATGGCCTCAATAGCTTCCACATGGCAAGGGTTTCCAAATACATGTGTTGCTAAAATAGCCGTGGTTCGCTCTGTTATAGCCGCTTCAATTTTAGTTTCATCAATGGTTAAGTACTTGGGGTGGATATCGACAAACACCGGTGTACACTTTTCCCATACAACACATCCCGTAGTGGCCACATAGCTAAAAGGAGTGGTAATGACTTCACCTCCTTTACCATAAGCATTTAAAGCGATTTGCATAGGCAAGGTGCCATTCGTCATTGGGATGATTTGGTTTACCCCTAAATGATCCTGAAGCTTTCGCGTTAACTCTTTATACAATTCGCCATTATTGGTTAACCACTCATTTTTCCAAATGCGTTGGACTTGTTTTTGATAATCTTTTAAGGGTGGAAAAAAGGTTTTAGTGACGTTAATCATTTACCAATCGAATTTTTGATGAATGAGTTTAAAAAGTTCTTCATTGTAAGGCTTATAAAATGTTTCTAAATTAGATTTTGTTATTTTATCAATTTTAGATGTGTAAGGTCTTTTGTTATATGATTTATGACTACTATTTTTATCCCAATCGAAATTCTCAAGATCTAAAAAACTGAGAACATTATTAAGTGTTTTTGCTTTATTTGTCTGTAATTCATCAAAATCTAATATGAGTATTTGTGATTTATCAAATAAGCTAAATAAAAACTTGATTTGTTCAACGTACATTCCGCGCCTTATAAAAGAAGGTTCTGGACAATTAGAATTCTTACTTATTTTTTGAGACTCATTATCTATAGCTTGTTCAAAACTTGGAAAAGATTTGCTGTCATAGAGTTCCTCATATAATTGACTTGATTTATCATTAATTAGGGATTCTGGAATTCCATTTGGTCTAGATTTAAAATCTCGAAACATATTCCAAGCTGAGTATGCTCTACTAACAGGTTCTCTTAAAATTAAGATAAGCTTTAAATCTTTATTATAATTATAAATTCTTTCTAAAGCTTTTTTGTAATAGATGTATTCTGGCGTAGACTCGAAAAATAAAGTTTTTTTATTTGGAAAAGGGTTCCTAACATCCTTAAATTGAGAGTGGTACCAATTTACATCTAACTGAAAATTCCTTTCAGTTGAAAAAAAACTAACTTCTTTATCTAAAGCTCCTTGTAATAAGGGATGCTGATGTAGATAGTAATGCAATGAAGTTGTCCCAGCTTTTTGAGCACCAATAATTAGAAAATTCGGTCTGTGGGGTTGAATTAATTTATAAACAGAAGGTTTAACTAT
>Ga0136601_1000471_pt1 | contig 17180 bp, 11 predicted proteins | sample AntRauMFilla2699_FD_181020 | JGI IMG/M metagenome (GOLD analysis project Ga0136601, IMG submission 181020) | Saline lake microbial communities from Rauer Islands, Antarctica - Metagenome Filla 2 #699 | ecosystem: Environmental > Aquatic > Non-marine Saline and Alkaline > Saline | place... | reverse complement strand
TTATCTTCTTCTTTATCTTCTTCTTTATCTTCTTCTTTATCTTCTTCTTTATCTTCTTCTTTATCTTCTTCTTTATCTTCTTCTTTATCTTCTTCTTTATCTTCTTCTTTATCTTCTTCTTTATCTTCTTCTTCTTCGTTCTTTTTATCTTTTTTATCTTCATCTTCTTCGTCCTTTTCATCTTCTAAACAAATATTATAAAATTCTAATAATGGAGTTAAATCGTTATGATAATTTTTAAATTCTTTATTATCGAGAGTAATAAATGATTCATAATTTGTGTCTATAAAATTTTGTAAAAACTGGCTATTTTTATCATGTAATTTAATATTATCAATAATTAAAGGTTCAAAATAAGTTTGATATCGAATAATAAATATAGAATATTTATTAATATCAAAATTAATTTCGGTATAAATGGTTTCAATATTTTCTTTTTCGATATCAATAATAAAAATATTAATATTAAAATAATCCGAAACATATCTTAAAACATAATTATCGGTTATATATTGTGATAAACTATTTTTAATATTAATTTTTTTCCATCCTAAATTTCTATATTTAAATTTAGTAAATAATTGTTTTGATACATATTCACTTAATAAATGTTCTTTTAATAGTCGTACATTCATTAATTTATTATCTAAAAGAGTATTAATAATTGTATCATCAATTAAAATTAATACACTCATTAAAAAAGAACAGTTTGCAGATGTTGTTTTATTAATTTGTAAATAATGTTTAATACCAAAACGAATAACATCATTTGTATCACTAAATATATTTGAAATATTTTGAGAAATATTAAAAATAGTTTGTGTGCTATTTATTGATAACATTTTAAAATCAACATAGTCAATTTTTGTTATTTGATCTTTTGATTTTTGATCCTTTGAATTATTATCCTTTGATTTTTGATCCTTTGAATTATTATTAAAATTATTATCAATATAATCAATAATTTGTTCAATTGTAATTTTATTCATTTAATTACTTATTGTTTATTTAATATTGAATGTCTATTTAAATATAATTAAAAAATATCAAATTTTTTAAAATGCTTGATAATTTAGTTAAAATTTTTTTATTAAAAGGTTTTTTATTAAAAATTTTTGATAATTTAGTTAAAATTTTTTTATTAAAAGGTTTTTTATTAAAAATTTTTGATAATTTAGTTAAAATTTTTTTATTAAAAGGTTTTTTATTAAAAATTTTTGATAATTTAGTTAAAATTTTTGATAAATGACATCTGTATTTTCTTCATCGATACTATTATAATTTTTTCTTTTAATAATATTTTTTTCTTTATTACTAAGTTTATACTTAGGTTTTATATCTTTTTGATTAAAATCATCAACAACATAAGGTTGATAATCGTAAGATGTATTAGAATCTGTTTTATTAGATTTTTTCTTTTTCTTTTTAATAAGTTTAATAAATTTATTAATTTCGTCATAAGTTTCAGATTTTAGATTATGAAAAAATAAATTAGTTTTTTTACTAATTTCACGAGTTGGTAAATCATTATTATATTTTAAAATAATTTTATAAATAGTAATAGCATCTTTTTTATTTCTTATTTTTGATATTTGTTGAGCTAATTTTTTTTTATCATCGTGAGAATATTCATTCATACTCTATATATAGTATAAAATTATAAATATAAATATGTAAAAACGCAAAATAATAATATTAGAAAAAATAAATATCTTAAAGAATAATATAAAATGAATTCTGATAGTTTAGAAATTGAAACATTAATGAAACAAAATTATAATTATCCTGACCCGAATGATAAAGATTTTCAAACAAAAATTTATAAAAAGAGGGAATTTTATTCTAACAAAATTCCTAATAGAGATAAATTAGAAACATATGAAGATATTAAAGAAGTTCGTGATGAAGCGTGTACTGGTAAATTTATGATGAGAGATTATCAATTATTTCTTTCTAATTTTATAAATCCTGATACACCATATCGAGGTGTATTAGTTTATCATGGAACTGGTTCTGGTAAAACTGCGAGTGCGATATCAATAGCTGAAAAGTTTAAAGAAGTTGTTCAAAAATATAATACAAAGATATATATTTTAGTTAATGGTCCTATTATAAAAGAAAATTGGAAAAAAGAATTAATAAATGCAACCGGTGAAACTTATTTACAAGCCCCAACAAATAATAAAATATTAAATAAATATGAAAAAGAAAAAATTAAAAAAGACGCTTTATTAGAAGCTTCACAATATTATAAATTTATATCATATCGTTCATTTTATAAAAAAGTATTAGGTGAAAAGATATCTGAACAAATTGTAGATACTAATCAAAAATCAAAAAAAAAATATAGAAAAACGGATGAAGGAGATTTTGAAAGAGATGTTTCTGTTGATAGAATTTATGATTTAGATAATTCATTAATTATTGTTGATGAGGCTCATAATTTAACTGGTAATGCATATGGTGAATCTTTACAAAAAATAATAAAAAATTCAAAAAATCTTCGTGTCGTATTATTAACAGCAACACCAATGAAAAATTTAGCTGATGATATAATAGAATTAATAAATTTTATAAGACCCCCCGAATATCCAATTTTAAGAGATAAAATTTTTTCTCATGAAAAAAATTATTTAATGAGCATTAAAGACAATGGTCTTGAATATTTCAAAAATATGGCACGTGGTTATGTTTCACATTTACGTGGTGCTGATCCTTTAACTTTTGCTAAAATGATAGAAAAGGGAACAATACCAAAGGGATTAATATTTACAAAAATGACATTATGTAAAATGAACGAATGGCAAAATAAAACATATATTGATGTAACATCAAATATAGAAGATTCATTAGATAGAAGTTCAGAAGCAGTTGCTAATTTTGTTTTTCCTGTATTAAATGATAATAAAAAATCTTTAGTTGGTATGTATGGTAACGAAGGATTACAATTATTAATACAACAAATAAAAAATAATAATGATGTTTTGAATAAACGAATAGCATTAGATATATTAAAAGATAAAAAATTAGAAAATGACACAGATTTAATTTATTTATCAGATGTTAATAATAATATCACAGGTAAAATTTTACATGAAGATCATTTAAAACATTTTTCATCAAAATTTTATCAAGCTTTAAAAAATATTAATCGTTTATATTTTGGTCAAAGGGGTTCTCGTATTGCTTTTTTATATTCTAATTTAGTAAAAGTAGGTGTAGAATTATTTCAAGAGATATTATTACAAAATGGTTATTTAGAATATCAAAAAGAACAATCATCATATGTTATTCAAAATGATACAAAATGTTATTTTTGCGGTAAAAGATTTGATGAACATACTATTGTTAAAAAACCAACAAATGATTTAATTACAGAATCAAAAACTATTTTTTATGAAGTAAAATCTATACGAACGCCTACGCATGAATTTTTTCCAGCTACTTTTGTTACAGTTACTGGCAAAAGTCAAGATGAAGGAGTTGATATAATACCAGAAGATAAACATGAAATTTTAACATCAGTTTTTAATAATGATAAAAATATTGAAGGGAAACATATTAAATTTGTTTTAGGTTCTAAAGTTATGCACGAAGGTATTTCATTAAAAAATGTAAGTGAAGTTCATATATTAGATGTTTATTATAATTTAGGTAAAATAGAACAAGTAAAAGGACGTGGTATTAGACATTGTTCTCATTATAAATTTATGACAAAAGATAATCCATATCCAAAAGTGAATGTATATAAATATGCTGTAGATTTAAATGAAGGAATGAGTAGTGAAGTAGATTTATATAGGAAAGCGGAATTAAAACATTTATTAGTTAAAAAAATAGAAAGATCGATGAAAGAAATAGCTATAGATTGTCCATTAAATCGTGCTGGGAATATATTTCCAGAAGAATTAGATGAATATAAAGATTGTGGTGAAAAAGGGAAACCTTTTTGTCCTTCTAAATGTGATTATATGGAATGTACATATAAATGTGATGATGATATTTTAAATAGTCGTTATTATGATCCAGATAGAAATATTTATAAATCTATCGAAAAAGAAAAATTAGATTATTCAACTTTTACACATAAATTAGCTAAAAATGAAATAAATTATGCGAAAGAAAAAATAAAAGAATTATTTAGTATAAAATATGCGAATGTATTAGATAATATTGTATCGTATGTCAAAAAATCATATTCTAAAGAAAAAGTAAAATTATTTGATCCATTTTTTGTTTATAAAGCATTAGATGAAATGATACCAAAAACTGAAAATGATTTTAATAATTTTAAAGATACTATTTATGATAAATATAATAGAAGTGGTTATTTAATATTTATTAATAAATATTATATATATCAGCCATTTAATGAAAATGAAAATATATCAATGTTTTATAGAACAAATTTTAATAAAACAATTATAAGTAAATTAAGTATTGGTAATTATTTACAAAATTCAGAAGATTATAAAATTTTTGTCGGTGTTAATGATGATCAAGATGAAAATGAAGAACCAGGTGGATCATATTATGATTTTGAATCAGTTATTGATTATTATGATAACCGTAATGAAAATAAATATGTTGGTATTATTGATAAAGAAGCTTCGAGACGTAAAAGTAAACGTTTAGAAAATCTTAAAGATGTATTTAAATTAAGAGAAAAACGAAATAAAATATTAGATAAAAAACGTGGTACGGGTATTCCATCATTAAAAGGAGCTGTATGTCAAACTTCTAAAGATAAAGATTATTTAGAAAATGTTGCAAAATATCTAAAAGTAAAATTATCTGATAAAGATAAACGTTCTGAAATTTGTGTTAAAATTAAAGAACAATTATTAAAATTAGAAAAATATAATGAAGGTAAAGATAAAAAAACTTATATGATGATTCCTGCAAATCATAAAATTTATCCATTCCCTTATAATTTAGAAGATAGAGTAGATTATATAAAATCACAATTAAAAGATAAAGTAAAAATAAAATTAGATATTCGTATAAAAAAATCTAAATCTAAAGATAATTTAACACAATATGAATTATCATTTAAAAACTCAAAAGAATTAAAACAATATGATGATTTATTTTTAGAATATAAAGGTAAATTAGTTAATTCAAACTGGATATTTAGAATAGAATAAAAAATTGATATAAATATTTATATAAATATATTATATTAACTATCAAATTATAAATAATGGCTAACTTAAATTCAACTCCCGAAAGTCCTTATATTACTTCAACATTAGATACACAAATAATGATCACTCCACGTGATTTAAATAATAATATTTATAAAAGTATAAAAAATATTTTAAATAAAAAATTATTAAATAAATGTTATAATGAATATGGATATATAAATAAAATTTTTTCGATTAAAGAAAAAAAAAATCCTATTATTATGAATGAAAATTTAAATGCTTCAGTTTTTTTAGATATTAAATTTTCGTGTTTACTTTGCAAACCTTTAATAAATCAACAAATTATTGCTGAAATTGAACAAATTTCAAAAGTATTTATTAAATTAAAAAATGGACCTATTAAAATTTTTGTTACAAATGAAAATATTAATAAAAATATATTTTATATTGATAATCTTCATTATTTAAGATATAAAGAAAATAATACTTCGAAACTTTTAGAACCTTCACAACATGTTTTAATTACATTAACTACTAATTTAATTACTAATGGGGCTTCTGAAATTATTTCTATGGGTGTTTTAGATAATGTTGCGAATGAAGAACAAATTAAACAATACTATGATCAAAGATATTTGATATCAAATAATGATGAATCAAATAATGAGGAATAAAATACCGATTAATTAATTTATAATATAGAGACTTAAAAAAACCTTATTATTATATTTTTAGTTAGAGTTAAAATGAATAAAACTTATTTATGTTCAAATTGTGGGATTTCTGGACACAATTATAAAAAATGTAATATGGCAATAACAAGTTATGGAATTATATGTATAAAATTAGATAGTCAAGATGCTTATAATAAAGATGTTAAAAATAAATTAATTGAAAATATAAAAAAAAATATTAATAATATTAGTTCAAAACCTAAAAATATTTCATATATTGATTATGAAAAAGATTCATTCTCATTTTGTTTATATAAAGATAATATTAAGTTTTTACTTATTTGTAGAAAACATACACTTGGTTATTTAGAATTTATTAGAGGACATTATAAATTAAATAATTATGATAATATTGCTTTTTTATTTAGACAAATGACAAAAGAAGAACAACAACAAATAAATGATTTTGAATTTGATTATTTATGGAAAAAATTATGGAATAATAAAAATACCATTTATGATTGTGAATATAAATCATCATTAGAAAAATTTAATAAATTAAAAAATAATAAAACTTCTTTATCATTAAATTTTTATACTAATAAAATTAATCCTGATTATGAAACTCCCGAATGGGGATTTCCAAAAGGACGACGTAATAAAACACACGAAACTAATTTTGAATGTGCTGTTAGAGAATTTACTGAAGAAACTGGAATTTCGAAAAATTATTTAGATATTCCTGATGAAAAATATACTTTTGTTGAAGAATTTTATGGCACAAATGGTATTAAATATAGACATGTTTATTATTTGGCTTTTATTAATGATAATATTAATCCATCATTAGATACTAATAATATTTCTCAAACAAATGAAATAGGTAATATTGGATTTTTTAATCACGAAGAAACTAATAAAATCATTCGAAATTATCATATAGATAGAAAAAAAATAATTAATGAAATATATTTCTATTTTATTGACTGTATTTTAAACATTAGAAGAAATTTAATTTAAATAATATCTTATTAATATAATATATTATTTATGGACGAATCTACAAAAAATATTATCGATAATATCGATTATAATTTTTATAATAATAACTGTAAAAAGCATAAATTAAATCATAAAAAAAAATGTAAAAAACATAAACCTAAATGTAAAAATCATTCTAAAATAATTTGTGAAAAAACATCTACTGTTAATGATTCGAATTGTTCGAATAAAAACTGTTTAAATGAACATTGTTTAAATGAACATTGTTTAAATGAACTTGATCATAACCATAATGAATGTTTAAATGAAACTGATCATAAATATATTAAAAAATACAATAATCATATAAATAATAATTATTTGTTTAAAAATCATACAAGTAATCATAAATGTAAAAAATGTTTACGTGATGATTGTCATTGTGATATTATATTAGTTAAAAAAAAATATATTGGTCCAACAGGAGTTCGTGGTCCTCCAGGACCAAGAGGTTTAAATAGTGGTTTTACAGGACCTACAGGAGAACGTGGTTTTATTGGACCAATGGGATTACGTGGTGAAACAGGTCCAACAGGAGCGAAAGGTGATGCTTATACAAATATTTATGCTCAAATTTATAAAGAAGAACAAGTTATATTCTCTAATGAATTGGGTTCCATTAAAACAATTGAATTAAATGATAATATTCAACAATCAAATTCAACAGTATTAAATACAGATACCGATAATATAATAAAAATAAATGAAGGTGGAGTTTATAAAATAACATATAATTTAAATATATCATATATTAATCTTTTATCATCAACCAATAAGAATATATCAATATATTGTCAATTTAAAGATTTTAATAATATTTCTTATATAGATTCTTTTGGTGTATCAAAATATTTAATTAATGCAAATCAAAATAGAACTGATATTATTAGCTCTTCATTTTTAATTGATACGAATAATTTTTCTACTACAAGTGGTTTAATCATTTTAAATACTCCTATTGAATTATCTTTACGTTGTGAATTACAAATTGGTGCTACTATTAATAATATAACAATTGAAAATCAATTATTAAATATTATGAAAATAAATTAAAATATTTAAAATTATTTTTAAAAAGTTTTTATATAAATATAATATAATATTATAATAAATAATGATTAGAAGAATTGGCAGAAGACGTAATAAAAAACAAAATTTAAAATCTAATAAAAACTTATTAACAGAAGATGATAGTTCAAGTATTGACACAGCACAAACAGATAATGCTTCGCAATTAAACTCTATTCGAGATATAACAAATATTAATCAAGATAATACAATTAATAGATTTTTATATAAAAAAAATGTATCAAGACGTGGTAAAAGAAATAAAAAAAAAAATTTACACAACGATCAAATTAATGATAATCAAAATTATGATATTCAAATTGAATCTGATGAATTTGATAATGATTCTGATGAAAAATCATTAATTTATGACGAAAATGATATTGTTGATAATTATATGATTAATGAAAATTGTCCTATAAATGACATTTTAATTGATCAAAATGATGATAAAAACATTAATAATGATCAAAATGATGATAAAAACATTAATAATGATCAAAGTTTTGATAATGATATAGAAAAACTAATATTAAATCAATCAATAGATGAAAATTCAGATGATTTGATAAATATAAATGATATTCATAATAATTATGAAGATAAAAATAATTTAAAATATGATGAATTAATATCAATAGAGGATGGAATAAAAAAATTAATGAATAATAAATTATTATTAAATACTAAATTAAAACTAATGAAAAAATATTTAGATGATGTTGATAATGATATAATTGATGATAGATTATTTTTAAATATTGATAATATTACACATGAATTAAAAATTTATGAATAAAAAATAAATATTATTATTAAATATAATAATAATATATATAATGTCAAATGATAAATTAGAGTTTAATATAAATAAGAAATTATTTGATTTAATAAAAAATCATGATTATGATAAATTTATAAAAGAAATTGATAATAATAAAACTATTGATTTAAATATTAGAGATAAAAATAATAATTATTTATTAAATTATGCTATAATTTTTAATAAATTAGATTTAATTAAACTATTAGTATCGCGAGGTGCTAAGTTAGATATATTAGATAACGAAGGAAGAACAATTTTATATGTTCCATTATTATATAATTATTTAGATTGTTTTAAATTATTATTAAAATTAAATAGTAATTCAATATCAATTCCTTTAACAGATTTAAAAGATCGAAAAAATAATTTACCGATACATTATGCAATACAATTTGAAAATATAGAATTTATTAAGATATTATTATCAAATAATTCAAATTTAAATACAAAAAATAAAAATGGTTATAATGCTTTACATTTAGCTATTTATACAAAATCAATAGAAATAATTAAATTAGTATTAAATTCGGAGGTAAATATTAATAGTAAAACAAATGATGGTGAAAATTCTTTACATATTGCTTGTAATCTTGAATTATATGAAGTTTGTAACGAATTAATTAAAAAAAATATAGAAATAAATGTTCAAGATAAACATAATGATTTCACACCATTACACTATATTACAACAATAAATAATAAAAAAATCACAAAACTTTTATTAGATAATAATGCAGATCCAAATTTACAAGATTATTATGGCAATACAGTTTTACATTATACAATAATAAATGATTTATCAGACATATTTACAATTTTAATAAAACATCCTAAATTAGATAATATTTTAAATGTAAATTTATATAATATCGAAAGTAAAATACCATTTCATTATTGTTTTACAAATGAAAAATCAAATAATAAAACATATATTGAATATTTAATTGAAAAAACTAATTTAAATATTCAAAATAATAAAAAAAATACTGGATTACATTTATTAACTTATCATAATTATTGGCAAAATTATAAAGATATTTTAAAAAAAAAGAAATTAAATATATTTATTAGAAATAATAAAAATCAAAGACCGATTGATAATATTAAAAAAAAAGAGATTAATACATTTTTAGATATAGTTGCTCAAAGTTATTTAAATATATTAAAAAATAATCCGAATGAATGGAAAAATAATTGGGAAAATATTTGTAGTAAAAATATTAATATCGAAAAATTAAATGATAATGATAAATTAATATTAAAAAGAGCAAGTAAAACTAAAAATATGGAATTAAATAATACTGTATGTTATGATATTATTTTAAAAGAATTAAATAAAAATTATAAAAAAAATTCCAATATAAAATCTTTCCCTATTAAAAAAAATCAAGTTTGTATTGTTATTAATAATGAACCTAATATTAACTATTGTACATTTACTGGTTCTTTATTAGATATTTTATTTGGTTTAATTTATTTATTAAAAAATCATCAAGTATGTTCTATTTTAACTAAAAATATAATTGGAAATAGTGAAATAATTGAAGAATATAAGAAATTAAATATAAAATATTCAAAAAAAAATTTCTTAAATATTGAAATTTTATGGATTAATAAAAAACTTTTTTTACCCACTAATTTTTATTTAATTATTAATAATTGTATGAAATCACAATCAAGATTTATTATTATACCTATCGGTATTCAATTGAATTCTGGTGGTCATGCTAATTATTTATTATATGATAAAAAAACAAATGAAGTTGAACGTTTTGAACCTCATGGATCATCTATACCTTATGGATTCTTTTATGATCCTGATTTATTAGATAACAAACTAAAAAATATTTTTGAAAAAATAAATCAAGATATTAAATATTTTAGACCAAAAGATTTTTTACCAAAAATTGGTTTTCAAAAATTCGATTCTTTCGAAAGTTATTGTTCTAAAATTAGTGATCCTGATGGATTTTGCGCTGTTTGGGTTATATGGTATATTGATTATAGATTAAAATATTATGATATCGATAGAAAAAAACTCGTAAAAATTATGATTAAACAATTAAAAGAAAATAATATTTCGTTTAAAAATATTATTAGAAATTATTCACAAAATATTATTTCATTACGGGATGAAATCCTTAATAAAGAAAATATTGATATTAATGATTGGGAAAATAATAATATTACTGATAAACAATTTGAAAATATTACTAATAATATTGTTAATCTAATTTCTAAATTAAATAAATAATAAATTTATAATTTTTTAATAAAAATTATAAATTTTTGTAAAAATAAATAAATAATATTAATAAAATAATTATTAAAATTATAACTAATATTATATACGATAATTTATTATCTTTTGAATATTCATTATTATAATATTGTATTAATTCGTCATAAGTAAATATTCGTTTATTATTTATTTTATTTACTTCATTATGAATATTTAATAACCATAATACTACTTCTTTTTTATTTGATAATATTTGATCTGTTAAAGGATGTTTTATTAAATGTTTTTTAAAATTTTGTCTACATTTACCACATGGTAAAACTCCATCTAATGATAAAAAAAAATCTTTCATTTTTTCTTTATCAGTTTTATTTGGACATTCTGGATATGATAATGTTATTGAATGAAATAAAAACCATGCATGAGGACCCCATATTTTTGGATTTAAACTCATTGTATAATATTATTTTATATTTTAATTATTTTATTACGTTTTAATTGTTGTGTTGTAATTAAAGATACTATTGATATTGTATTATCAGTTGTTTCTTGATAATAATATATATATAATCCTAAAAATTTATTTGATACAGTTGTATTTTTTGAATTTATAAATTTTGTTATATTTGGTATTATTTGTTTATTTTTATTAAAAATATTAATATATTTATTATCTGTATATTTAGTAATTTTATAACGATTACTAAATATTAAACAATCTAATATTATTTCATTTTGTGTTTTTGATTTTGATTTTATTTTTGTTTTTATTTCGGATGTTTTTATTATGTTTAATATTTTTTGTGTATTTTGTTCTTTATTAAATTTTATATATATTAAATACTTTTCTAATATTTGATACATTGTATCTAAATTAAAATAATTTTGTTTACAAAATTTAATTATTTCTTTATTATAAGTTTTTTGTATTTTATCATAATTATATTCAAATAGTTTATTTTTGGTTAATATATTAATAAAATGTAAGAATCTTAAAAATATATCAATAATAGTTTCAAAATCAGATATACTTGATTTATAATATAATTTTATTTTATCTATATTTGTTCTAAATTTATTTTTTGATGTAAAATATGATGACACATAACTATTTATATTAGTTGATGTTAATAAACAACATATTAAGATTTCTATTTTATTATCTTGTTCATTTACTAATGACGCAAAATATAATAAAACTAAATTAAAATCAAGTCGTAATGTTTTGATACATTCATTATAATATTTTTGTATTAATAATCCATACTTAGTTTTTTCATAATCGTTATTATTAAAAGTTAATAAATATATATTTTCTAAAATATTAAAAAAATTATTAATTTTTATTAAATTAATATTTTTTAAATTTGTTATTTGACCAAATATATCTCTTTCAAATAATAACTCTTCTGGATGAATTATATAAAATTCTCCATTTTTATCATATAATGTTTTATAATCGTAACCAGATTGATAATAATCACTTGGAGCTTTTTGATTATCATAATCATAATATTTTTTATCACCATAATAATCAAATATTTTTCCATTTATTAAATATTGTTTTTTTATTTGATTATTTAAATTATTTATATTTATTTGATTAATATTATTTGGATCTTCTTTAATTTTTTTCTCTTCGATTATATTATTTTTTAATAAATTAAATAAACTTTGAGATATATCTGATATTGATATATTATATTGTTTTTTATTATTTTCCATTGAACCCTTTTTATATGTATAAAATACTACACCATTTGATACACGTCCCACTCGTCCACGTCTTTGTATTCGTGATGATTCTGATATTTTTGTTAAAACAATATCTGTTGTTTTAGTTTTATGATTATATTCACCAATTTTTTGTGTTCCTGTTTCGACCACATATCGTAATGTTCCTAATGTTAGTGAAGCTTCGGCTATATTTGTTCCTACAATTATAATACGATCATAAGTATTTTGTTTTGTTTTTGTTAAATCATCTTGATCTGCGACATCATAATTTACATTTTTATCTAATTGAAATTTAGATAAACTTTCTTTTGTTAGTGTTTCAATAAAAGTTTTTTTTTCATCATTCATTGAACTATAATAAGGAACTGCTATTATATTATTTTGTTTTATTGTTTTATTTAATTCATTAACTCTATTAATAATTTCTTGTTGTCCTGGTTCAAATATTAAAATATCTCCTTTTGTTGATGTTTGAATTATATTATTTACTATCTCTAATACCGTTTCATTTGGTTTATAAATATCTTTAATTTCAAATCTTGTTAATTCATTTGGTGGAGATATATGTATTCGTCTATCTATATTTATTCTATCTAATTTTTTTATTCTATTATCATTGTTTAATGGATAAAGACGATTATCATTTATATCTCTATAATATCTTCTATAGATTGGTTCATCATCGTCCATTGTAGCACTTACAATAAATAATCTAATAGAATTATTATAATAAGTTGTATATTTCATTTGTGTTAAAATTAAATCCATATTAGCATTATGTTCGTGAGCTTCATCAACAATAACTGCATTATATAAATTTTCATCTGATTCTTTATTATTTATTTCTTTTTTTAATAATGGTGATTTTAATTCTTGTAATAAAGTACCATCAGTTACAAATTTTATATTAGAAACTTTTTCGTTTGTTAAATGTTTACTACTTTGATGTTGATATTGAACTTGATAATTTTTATTATCTTCAATATTCATATTATCATATTTTATTGGTAATCCTAATTCATAACTTACACGAAAAGCACTGTTTTCTGTTGGTGGTTTTCGTGGCATTGATACTATTATATTACTTATTGTTTTATAATCAATTGATTTTGTTGCATATAAAACTAATTTAGGTATTTGTGTACTTTTACCAACACCTGTAGAACCAGTAACATATATAACACGGTTATTAATATAATGATGAAAAAAACCAATTTGAGAAATCCAATCCATCGCATAAGTATTAAACCATGTCTGTTTATTTTCACTCATATATTCAAAATAAGTTTTATTATTAGTTATTGTTTGGTTATATTTAGTATCTGATAAAAAATAATAACTATTATCATATATTTGATTTATTTTTGGATTTTTAAAATATAATTTATTTAATTCCTCTTTTAATAATTTAGGCTCTTTCTTTATTTTTGATAATTTAGCATTTGGTATAAATTTATTTAAAACTCCTTTATAAATTAATGTTTCGTATACAATCTTTATTAAATTATTTCTAATATTTTTATATAATATACCATGATATGTTTGATTATTAATATTTCTAAAAGCTATCACGTTTTTAGCATATCTTGAAATATTAAAAAATGAAATATTAGTTTGTCCAATTTCTTGATAGCTTTTAGTTTTATCAAGAACTAATTTTTGTTCAAATTTATTTTGAATATCATTATCAAAAGAACAAAAATATTCTGGAAATTTTTTAAATTCTCTCTTATCGTGTACTAAACTTTTTGATAAATTATATATATTTTCTAATGTTATTGAAATTGGTGATCCTTCTATAAAATTATCATCAAAATCATTTATTGTTGTAAATCTTTCTAATAATTTTTTACCATAATAAGTTTTTTTAAAATCATTTATACAAGATCTTAAATATTCATATAAATCTTCAAAATTAATTGATTGTAAAGTTTCATTAAAATTTGTTTTATTTTTATTCAATTTAATATAATTTTTATTAAGTTTAGTATTATAATTACTATCAAAAAAAATAATAAAAGATTTTAATAACTTTTCAATATTCGCATGTGTCAAAGTTAAATTTATTTCATTATAAGTTTTATTTTCAATATACAAATTAACTAAATTTTTCCATTCTTTATTAAAATTATTTTGTTTAGTTATTGGTAATGTTTCATATTTTTGATTATTAACACAATCGGTTAAATTAAAAATATTATGTAAAACTATTAAATATGGTATTTGTTTTATTTTATTATTGGTATTAATATAAATTTCAAAAATTAACCATTTTATAGGTTTTATAGAATTATATAAATCATGTGATAATGTATTATAAATTGTTTCTAAATTTAAAGTTTCAGGATTTTGATTTAATTCATTTATTAGATTATCGCTAAATAATTTATTTGTTAATTGATATTTTTTATCATTTTTTAATTGATCAATTCTATATGGCACTACATTAATCCAATTAACAAATAATTTATCTGAAACTTCAATTATTGTTTTTTTTAATAACTCAAATGAAATTTTTAAATGATCAACACTAAAAATTATTTCTTCTTTTGTTGTTCTATTAATACGACCATATTGAAGTGTACTGTAAATATATTTATTATTATCATTTTTTTGTATATAAATATCATTTAATGTACGAATATTATTTTTATCGGCATTTTGATTAATATATGGTAATAACATTAAAATTAATCCATGAATATTTTCATAATTATTTGATCGTAATTGATTATAAAAATCTTCAATATTAGTATTATCAAAAGAATAACTTTTAATTAAAGTAATAATAATTTCTTTTGTATAAAATTTTATTAAAGATAATTCTTTATCGATTAAAATAGGAAACATATTTTTACAAATATTATTAATTTCATTATTGAAAATATTTGATATCATCTATTATATAATAAAATTATAAAAAACTTGATATTTTTTACTTATAATATATAATTTAATTGTTTTTATAATTTAGTTAATGACCGATAATATTTTTCAAAAATTTTTCAATGAAGATATGATGAAAGATATTATGAATGTTAATTTAAATAAAGATATTGAAAATTGTTTATTTGATTATCAATGTCTACATGTAATTAATTTAATTGCTTCTTTATCCACTAATAATATTATTATTGATGGTTCTGATACTGGAACTGGAAAAACTTTTTGTTCAATAGCGGTTGCTAAACAATTAAATTTAAAACCTTTTATTATTTGTCCCAAAAGTGTTATAAATTGTTGGTATGAAGTTTGTGAAAAATTTAATTGTGAAAGTTATGGGATTGTTAATTATGAAACTATTAAAAATTTAATGATGTACGAAGATAAAAAAAATATTAATAGAATTCCTTGTAAATATCTTACCAAAAATAAAAATACTTATTTATGGAACTTACCAAAAGATGCTATATTAATATTTGATGAAGTACATAAATGTACAAATAAAAAAACACAAAATGGACAATTATTATTAGCTTCTAAAAATGTTAAAAAATGTATTCTATTAAGTGCGACATTAGCGGACTCCAATAAATCATTCCTAATTTATGGTTATTTATTAAATTTTTATAAAAAATTAAATCAAGGACGTAGTTGGTTGAATAGTTTTATTAAATCAAATAAAACTTTTAATTCTATGATTTATCCTAAATATGGATCTCGATTAATTATTAGTGATTTAAAAGATAAATTTCCTCAAAATCATATTACATCAAATTCATATAATTTAGATCCAGTTATTGAACAAGATATTGATAGGTATTTTAAATATATTGATGATAAATTAAAACTTATTAATGATAAAAAATTAGATAAAAATGAACAAAATAGAACATTAGCTAAAATTACAAAAGTAAGAATTAAAATAGAAAAACTTAAAATTGATATATTTGTTGAACTCGCAAATCAATATTTAAAAGAAGGTAAAAGTGTTATTATATTTGTTAATTTTCTAAAAACTTTACATAAATTAGCTGAAATTTTTGATACAAAATGTCTTATTTATGGTGATCAAACAAACAGCGAAAGACAAATAAATATTAAAGAATTTCAAACTAATCAAAAAAAATTAATTATTTGTATTATGAAAAGTGGCTCTCAAAGTATTAATTTACATGATACTAATGGTAATCATCCACGCGTATCGTTAATTTCTCCATCATTTTCAAGTATTGATTTAAAACAAGCTCTTGGACGTGCTTATAGAGCTAATACAAAATCACCTGTTTTACAACATATTATATTCTCTGCTAATAATTGTGAAAAAAGTATTTCTAAATCATTACAAGATAAATTATCTTATCAATCAAATATTAATGATCAATTATAAATTTTATAAAAAAAATTTATGATCAATTATAAAAATTTTTATAATTTATTATATCAATAATATATTATAAAATGAAAAATGATAAAAAACAAAAAATTACTACCGGACACGA
>Ga0136601_1000469_pt1 | contig 17236 bp, 18 predicted proteins | sample AntRauMFilla2699_FD_181020 | JGI IMG/M metagenome (GOLD analysis project Ga0136601, IMG submission 181020) | Saline lake microbial communities from Rauer Islands, Antarctica - Metagenome Filla 2 #699 | ecosystem: Environmental > Aquatic > Non-marine Saline and Alkaline > Saline | place... | reverse complement strand
CGTACTGAGTAATTGTGTTTTCAAGGAGTGCTAAATCACCTTTTAAATAATAGAATTTTGCGCCCGCAACCTTGGCGCCACGTTCAAAATCTACCCAATCACGAGCAGTTGCAAAATCGAGGTGATCGGTTGCACCGGTAGCTTGTTCACCCCATTGTTTAATTTCTACGCTATCCTCTTCACCACCAATAGGCACGTCGTCCTGCAGCATATTAGGAATACTATGGAGCAGTTCAAGGTAGCTGGCTTCGGTTTCAGTGAGCGTTGCTTCGAGTGTCCCAAGTTCTTCTTTGAGCTGGCGTACCTCGTCAATCACCGACTGTTCTGGCTTCCCTTGTAATTGACTGGAAAGCTGATTGCGACGTTCACGCAGCGCATCGATCTTTTGCTGTACATGACGGCGTGATTCATCACGTTGCAACAGTTCATCAATATCGACAGTGTAGCCTTTTTTGGCGGCGTGATCACGGACACGTTCGGGATTCTCCCTAATAAAGCGAATATCTAACATTCCTTCATTGTAACAAAAATCAGCCACGACCGGTATATACTAGAATAAATGGACCACTTCCCTACATTTCCGAAACTCAGCGAGGCATACGATGAACGCGCGTTGCTTCGTGAGCGACGTTACCGACGCACCCAAAAAGGCTTAGCGATGACCGCAATAACACTTGGTGTGCTTAATGTTGATGCGGCCTACCAGATCTACGAACAGTCTCAAAATAATGTCAGTGTCCGGGTAGTCAGTGAAGCAAGCGAGCCCGAAAATGACAATCGAGCAACAGTTGTTATGGCAGGGTTCGGAGGGCTTGATTCAGGCGCATCGGCACGAGCAATCGATGAAAGCCTTGGTGCAGCAGGTGAAACCTGGTCAGTACGGCTCGACAACCAGAATGTCGATACTTCCGCAATCGCTCGTGAAATTGGTGAATTTGCCGAGGAACGTGGAGTGAATGAAGTATCACTCTATGGCATCAGTTTTGGTGGCATATATAACCTCCCTATCGCTTTAGAGCTTGTGAAGGGTGATTATGGAATTACAAGCATCCCCAGTGCTATTTTTAACGACACGCCCAGTTCAGAAGCATGTATTAAACCTCGCTACACGGAAGATTCCCGAAAACAAGAGTGGGCGCATCGTACATTCCCTCTTATTTCCAAAAGTATCGTCGCACGAACAATCGCTGAGCTCTATATTCGAAAAGATCGCCTCTGGCCACCTGAGAAAATTCCAACTACCCTTGAAACAACCTGGCGTATTGTAAATAGCCCTAATGCTGCTTCAAACCAACTACTACACAACCAGTACAATGAATTTTTGAGTATCGACGCCGAGGCAACACTTCGCGACCTTAGGCATGAACAGCGAGAACGTGGCATGACACCAACCACATGGAGTTACATTGGAAACGAAAAGGATTACACGATTAACACCGATTGTGCAGTCAGAGAACTTCGATTAGCGATTGCTCGCACCGGGTTTGGACAAATGCACACCACCTACATTGAAGGTTCAAAGCACGGCGAACCCTACTTAACTCCTGATCTTTATAATGAAACATTGCCAACTGTACTCAATGAAGCTCTTGCTGCCTATCAGTACAAGCGTACAGCGTTCTCTACTCCGTCCGAAGCGCTTCAATAGGATCAAGCTTTGACGCTTTGCGTGCCGGGAAAATACCAGCTGCGATTGAGATAGCGATTAAGCCGATAATAACGACCGCTACTTGCATTGGGCTAAAGATCAATAAAGAAATGTCACCAAGACCAAGCGCTTCGCTAATAGACGGATTCGCGATACTCCCAGCCAGCACTGCGACCCCCGATCCAATCGCGCCACCAAGGAACCCAATCCAGGCAGCTTCAAAGGTAAAGAGCTTCCCAACATCACCCTGACTCATACCAAGTGCCTTCATAAGGCCAATCTGCTGCGTTCGCTCAAGAACACTTATATATTGTGTATTAATAATCCCAAATACAGAGGTCAGCACCGCTAACGCCCCAAAGCCAAGCAGTACACCCAAGAGCACATTAATAAATGTGTTCACTGTCCCAAGAATATCTTCTGCTGTTTGTGCAGTATAGCCTTGATCCTCTAATTCAGCCTTTACCGCTGCGGCGTTTGCCTCGTTATCAACAATAACCGACACAACAACAAACTTGTTATAGTTCGGCGTACCGACATTAACAAAGTCGTACAACTGCTCACTGGCTTTTTCGGAAATCAGTAACGATCCTTGAGAACGAAACGCCAAGCCAGATTCACTACTCACACCACGAACCGTATAGGTGAACTCCTGGCGATCTGGAACAGTAAATAGTGTCGAAAGCTTGGTCGCACCAAGGGCAACCGTTTTGCCTACAGCATCATTCGGATTACTAAAGCCAAGCGTTGTCGCATAGTCTTCTGCCAAAATAATCTCATCATCGGCTAAATCGCTGTTCACCGAACCAGCCGCATACTCAAGGCTGACACTCGGACTAAACGTACTCACCGATGCTTCATATTTTTTCTGTCCCTCTGTCGTAATATAGTCGATTGACGGAAGATAGCCAGGTGTCACTTCTTCAACATTTGGAATTGCTGTCATATCTGCAAGGTCATCCTGTGAGATAAACTCAAGCCCCTGCGCAAATGGGCCTGGGCTGTTTCCTGAAACTTGACCCGCACCATTTTCATCATATTCAGCAATTGCATCAGCGTCTTCAGCTTGTTTCGTGACAGCAACTTCTTTCACGTTAGTGTTTGCTGAAACGATTGCATCGGCATAATCACGACCACCTTGGCCACCAGCGAGGCTGAGGGTAATTGTAAACGCACCAACACCAATCGCAAGGCTTGTTAGAAGTGTTCGTGTTTTCGCCTGACGAAGGCTTCGGCCCGCGCGGCGAATAATATCAGTCGTTTTCATTACTTCTTCCCTTTCACTTCGAGGCCGGTCACCTTGCTAATTTTTCCGTCTTTAATTTCAATCCGTGCGTCACACTTTTTCGCCAAATCTGGGTCGTGTGTCACGACAATTAAAATTGCCTTGTTCTTTTTAATGTAATTAAACAAAAAGTCTTCAACCACTTCACCAGTTTTACTGTCCAGGTTTCCGGTTGGTTCGTCAGCAAACAAAATATCCGGTTCATTCACAATCGCCCGTGCGACTGCGAGGCGCTGCTTTTGGCCACCCGAAAGATCACGCGCACGTGATTTCTTTTTATCAAGCAATTCTACAGCGGTCAGTGCTGCTTCTACTTTGGCTTTTCGTTGCGCTCTTGGTACTTTGGCAATTTCAAGCGGTAATGACACATTATCAAAACACGATTCATTCGCCTGAATAAAAAAGCTTTGGAAAATAAAGCTCATCGTATTTGCGCGAAAGGCATCAACGGCTTTTGCCTTCATCGTGAGGATATTCTGACCGTCAATAATAACCTGGCCCTTTTCGGGACGATCAAGCCCGCTCATAGCGTGCATGAGTGTTGATTTTCCACTTCCCGACTTACCTAAAATAGCAATCGTCATCGATCCTGGAATCGTAAAACTCACATCGTCTATAGCTAAAAAAGCGTTTTGTTTGCGACCGTACGTCTTGGTGATATTTTGAACTTCAATCATATATTTATTATAGCAGTATTACGCACCAACGTGCTTAAGGAATGCAGTTACAAAATCTTGCGCATAGCTGGTGGCATCTTCCGTCAGCTCACCTGCTTCGTTAAGACTTGCGCGCGCGTTAATATACATTTCTGGTTGACCAAGCAGTTTTGTATTTAAGTGGAGAAGCACATTGCGTAGCTGTTGCTGCGCTTGAGTGGTGCCAAGTTGCCCCGCAACGCCAGCAATGGCTGCTGGTTTTCCATCAAATGAATTCGTTCCCCATGGTCGAGATGCCCAGTCGATTGCATTTTTCAATACGCCAGGATACCCACGGTTGTATTCTGGCGTCAAAAATAGCACACCATCAGCCTGTTCCGTCACATCTTTCAGCGCCTGTGCAGACGCCGGATAATCAGCCTCGCTGTCCTGATTATAAAGTGGTACGTCGAGGTTGGCGTACGTAAATGTTACCCCTTCAGGCAACAGTGCTTCTAGTTTTTGAGCATATTGTTTATTAATTGAGTCAGCCCGCAAGCTTCCTACAAATACGGCAATGTTTGTCATGTCTCTCCTTTATTACTATACTCAGTATAGCGTTTACGGTACGAGCGTGCAATATAAAAAAACTGTTTTTTATTCAAATGAAATATCAGGATACACGGCGCGTGTTGTTTCGTCATAGTCAACGCGCAGTTGTGGGAACGGTACACCTTCGCGGGCGGTGACGCCTTCAAAAATCCAGAATACTCGTTCACTGAAGCCCCATCCACAGGCTGGTGGCATACCGTATTCAAGCATTTCAATGTAATCGATATCAAGCATCATTGCTTCATCGTCACCGGCTTGGCGCATTGCTTCTTGTTCTTTAAATCGATTCAGTTGATCAAGGGGGTCATTGAGTTCTGAAAACCCATTCCCAAGCTCAGAGCCAGCAATAACTGGTTGGAATCGTTGCACTACCCGATCGTCTTCGGGATTGCTCTTAGCAAGAGGTGAAATGAATTTTGGCGTATTAATCAGCCACACAGGGCCGGCGACGTCTTTTCGAATATTCTTCCATAGCTTGTCGATTCCGCGGGCACGGTTTTCGGTTTGTTCAACCTCGAGCTTATTATCGGCGAGGGCCTTTTTTACTTCTTCAAGCGAAGAATCATACACATCAATACCGTAGCGTTCTTTAATAATGGTGGCGTAATCCCATACTTCCCATTCACCGTTCATATCAATTTCAAAATTTCCGAGAGTAAACTGAAGTGTCCCGAATGTTTTTTGGAGCACGTCTTTGTACATTGCTTCCATAAACTTCATGCCATCTTGCCAGTTTGCATAGGCCCAGTACCACTCCATAGCCACGTGTTCTGGAAGATGTTCATCGCTATAATTTTCATTACGGAATCGTGGACCAATATCGTACACCTTTTCAAACCCTGCGCCAATTAAGCGTTTCAGAGGCAGTTCATGACTAATACGAAGATAGAAATCTTGGTCGAGTGCGTCCATGTGGGTGACAAATGGTGTAGCATCAGCTCCCCCGGTTGTATGCTCAAGGACTGGAACGTTAATTTCGGTAAAGCCATTTGTGTTTAGAAAATCACGGGTGGCTTGCCAGAAGGTGCTTCGGCGAACAAACCGATCACGAACAGCTTGGTTGACGTTCATATCAACGTAGCGTCGGCGCATGCGCTCTTCTTTATTTGTGAAGCCATCTTGCGCGCTTGGCATCGGGCGCAGTGCCTTTGTCAGCAAACGGAGTTCTTTCACGAAAATTGAAACTTCACCACTTTTACTTTTTTCAATGGTTCCTGTTGCCTCAACAAAGTCGCCGGTATCTAGTAGTGGAAGATCGGCAATGCCGAGTCGATTCTGAGCGGCATCACGTTCAGCGACATCTGCTTCATTCAAATAAAACTGCACTTGGCCGCTAAAATCTTTCACGACAATAAATGCTAATTTACCAAATTTTCGAATCGCCACAATGCGACCTGCCACGGTTGCGGTTTGCCCCTGCAACTGTTCAAAATCGGCCACCACAGCGCCTGCATCATGGGTACGATGTGCTTCGGCGGGGTACGCGTTAAATCCAAGCTGTTGCAGCTCTTCTAATTTTCGAAGTCGTTCGTCGCGAAAGTCTTGTAAGGTTGCCATACTGCTAGTAAGTATAACAGATTACTTGATTTGAGAAATCGTGTAGGTCACTTCACCTTTTGGTGTCGTGATGGTTGCGGTATCATCAATTTTTTTACCGAAAAGCGCAATGCCAATTGGTGACTCGTTGCTAATTTTTCCTTCAAGTGGGTTTGCTTCCACTGGGCCAACCAGTACATAGTTCACTGTCTTGCCATCTGTCGTCAGTTCAACGCGACTACCAAGCCCAATTGTCTTGCGGGCGCCAGGTTTAATAATGTCAGCGTTATTAAGAATTTCTTCAATTTCTGCGATACGTGTTTCAAGTAAACCCTGTTCTTCGCGGGCTGCGTCGTATTCTGCGTTTTCACTGAGGTCGCCAAAATCACGTGCTTCAGCAATTTTATCAGCAACGTCACCACGACGAGCTTTAAGCTCAACCAATTCGTTTTCTAGTTCTTTTTTACCCTCGTTTGTAATTTGGAATCTTTTTTTCATCATTTCATTTCCTTAATTAATACATCCCCGCCCTTTTTGAAATAGCTGCCTACGCTATATATAGCGTAGGAGTGCCCTGTTCAATCTCAATTTAGCCTAGTTTAGCAAGCACTTCGTCGCGCGTCAATACCTCAGTATCACCACCGCTTCGTGCTGCGTATTCTAACTGATTTTCTGCAAGCAATCGTTCACTAATGGTAATACGGTGCGGAATACCAAGTAGTTCGGCATCAGCAAATTTAGCACCTGGTCGTTCATCGCGATCATCATAAAGCACCTCAACGCCTTTTGCTGTCAATTCATCGTACAGTGCATCGGCCTGCTCGGTAATGTCGCCAATGCTCACAAGATACACTCGGTACGGTGCAACCGCTTCTGGCCACACGAGCCCTTTATCATCCGCAAAGTGCTCGGCAATTAATCCCATAAGACGACTGGGGCCAATTCCATAGCTCCCCATAATAACTGGTTTCGATTCACCGTTTTCATCTGTAAAATTCAACCCCAGTGCATCACTATATGTCGTTCCTAATGTGAAAATGTTGCCCACTTCAACAGCGGTCACTGTTTCAAGTTCATCTTTAGAAACACCCAGTTCACTCAACACTTCGTCGGTATAGACTTCTTCATTAATTGCGATATTTTTTTCTTTATTCACATAAATCGTATCTTCACCCACCGGGCTGATCGTTTGATATTCGTGACTATACTTTGCGAAACTACCACCGCTGGCAAACGTTTTATAGGTTATTGCGCCAAGACCAAGCCGATCAAACACGCGAGAATAAGCATCTGAGATTGTTTCATAAAAGTCGTCATGCTCTTCTTGTGTCCGGCTAAAGCTATAGAGGTCTTTCATCCAAAATTCACGACCACGCATTAAGCCACTTTTTGAACGAAGTTCGTTGCGAAACTTAATCTGAAACTGATAAGGATATACAGGGAGGTCTTTATAGCTATGAATAAAGTTCTTCATGAGCTTCGTGAGTGGTTCTTCGTGCGTTGGCGCAAGGCCCAATTCGGTCCCATTTGCTAACTTCGTCTTAAACCAAACATCGAGTACCTCGTCGTTCCAGCGACCAGACGTTTGCCAGACATCGCTCGCCTGTAGCGCGGTCATGCTTATTTCATTCCCACCTACTCCGTTCATTTCTTCGCGAATAATTTGTGTGACGTTTTCAAGAACTTTTTTTCCCAACGGTAAGTAGGCGTACACGCCGGCCATTTCTTTGTATACAAAACCAGCCCGAATCAGTAGTTGCGCGTTTTTAGCAACTTCATCGGCCGGAGCGTTTTTGCTCGTTTTAGTAAATAGTTGTGAGACTCTCATATAAATTACCCTCCTAGTGTAGTCAAAAGATACGGATTAATAAAGAGGAAGTAGAATGCGATGCCATTTTTTATCATATGAAGAAGGATCGGCGCCCATAAACTTTTCGACCAAACGCGGAGCAAACACAAGATAATACTGAGTGCGAATACGTCTATGCCGACGTTCCAGGCACCATGCACCACAGCAAACAATAGGCTCGTGATAAGAATCGCTATCCACAGCGGCGCATGTTTGCGAAGTTTGCCAAACAAATACCCGCGAAATAACACCTCTTCAGCAATTGGGGCGATAATCACTAACGATAAAAATGCCAGAATATATTCGTAGTTTTGGGAAATTGTATCAAACCCGGTTTCCTGCACTTGGTCGAGGTTAATCGTGGTGATATTTGCGGCAATTAAGGCCAGTACGGCCGATAAAATGAAATAAATAATAAATCCAGCAGGCGCCAAAAAAATATCTGTCCATGATGGCCAGCTTGTCAGCCCAATATCTTCGCGCGATGTACGGTACTTCTTAATCCACCATGGCACACCAATCGTAATCACAATCGAGAGAACGTATACAACAACGCTAATAAGTGTCGAGAGGACTGCCTGATTCATTGCCCCGAATGGTACTTGCAGCGCGTTTAAGCCCGTAATAACACCGAGGGTGACCATTTGTGCTAACGCAAAACTCACCAGCACCCAGGCCGGGAGCGCTACTATCAGCCACTTGCGCGACTGCACAAAAGAACTATGAGAAAAGTTTCGCCACATCGCCAACAGTCACCACAATAATCAATCCCATCAATACCAGGAAGCCAGTCCCCTGAATACGCTCTTCACGATCTTTCGTGAGCGGCCTCTTTAAGACTCGGAACAATGCTGTCACAAACCAACGGCCACCATCGAGTGCCGGAATTGGCAATGCGTTCATTACTGCAAGGGTTAAGGAAATAATCGCCGTCAACAAGAGCACTTGGCGTGGACCCGACTCACCGGCTGCCGGGAAAATAATCCCTAATATACCGATTGGACCCGCAACACTATTACTAGCACGATCTAACCGCTCACCAGCGTCTGTGCGCACTGCTTGGTCGGGACTCAGCTGTAAGAACAACCCGCTAAAGAAGTCGCCAACAAGTTGACCAAGACCTTGTAGCGTCACCCATGTAAACTGCGCAGTACTCACCACTCCAACGATTGGAGCTGACCATGTTGCTTGAATCAACTCTTGTTGCCCTAGTGTGACACCAAAGACACCCGATTCAGCATCACGAAGCGCGACATCGACTGTTTGCTCAACATCATTACGTTCGTAGACAATTGGTACCGTTTGACCGGCAAGTGACGCGGTGACGTCGGCAAGTTCAGAGGAAGTATCGATTGGCTCGCCTTGCACACTGACAATAATGTCACCTTCAGCAATCCCCGATTGTGCCGCAGGGTAGTCCTCGATCACCCCTGTAATCACGACAGGACTGGCAACAATCGTCGTATCAGAAGCAACTGTAAATTGATTATCAATAATTCTTGGCAATCCCGTCCATGCAAGAACAGTTAACAGTATGGCAGCAACCAGCCAGTTCACAACAACACCAGCAAACAAAATTTTTGTTTTTTGCCAGAACGTCGCATTACCGTAGTCGCCTTTTTTCGCAGCAGAATCGTGCTCGCCTTGCAGTCTAACAAAGCCACCCAACGGAAGCCAGTTCACACTGAATAAAATACCGTTTTTGAGTTTTTTACCCCAAGCTCGTGGCGGAAAACCAATACCAAACTCTTCAACCCCTACACCGTTTCGTCGTGCCACAATCGCATGTCCTAATTCGTGCAATACCACTAATACAACAAGAACAATAAGCCCCAAGATTACACCAAACAATATGTCCATTTACCCTCCAAATCGTCGATGTCGACGCGAATATTCTTTCATTATAGCCTTCACGTCACCTTTTGTCATATCAGGCCATGGCTTATCAATAAACATAAACTCACTGTACGCAGTGCGCCACAACATAAAGTTACTCAGGCGGTGCTCTCCACTTGTCCGCACAACCATATCGAGTGGCGGAATATCTGGTGCATATAAATTGTCGGCAATCATCTGTTCGTCAATTTCGTCGGCCGATACGCCCGATTGAACAATTTTTTTAACCGCGGAAACAATTTCACGCTGTCCACCGTAATTAAAACAAACTGCAACAGTTCCATCGTCATACTGCGCTGTTTCTTCTTCGGCACGGCGTAATGTCGCAAGTACTTTTTTCGGTACATGTTCTTCTTCACCAAGCACGCGAATGCGAATTTTATTGGTATGAAAAAGCTTCAAATCATCGCCAAACACTTTCATAATTAATGACATCAAGCGACTCACTTCATCTTTGGAGCGTTTCCAGTTTTCAGTACTAAAGACGTAGAGAGAAAGAAATTCAACACCAGCTTTATGAAATTCAGGAAGAATATCAAGCAACGTATTGTGGCCTGCAAGGTGGCCCTCATACGATGGAAGGCCGTGCTGTTTAGCCCAACGGCGATTACCATCAACAATAATGCCCAAGTGGCGCGGGATCAGTAGAACATCATCAACCATTAGAGTGTCAGGATATCTTTCTCTTTGTCTTTGAAGGCGGCGTCAATGTGGTTATTAAACTCAGCCACGCTGTCATCAACTTGCTTCTCAATACGTTTCATATCATCTTCGGTCACTTCTTTGGCGTCTTTTAGTCGTTTGGCTTCTTTTAAAGCATCTTGGCGAACGTTACGTAGCGTGATACGAGCATCTTCAACTTTCTCGGAAGTTTGCTTCACAAGTTGGTGTCGTCGTTCTTCCGTTAGTGCAGGAATTGGCACACGTACCAGCCGACCATCGTCGCTCGGGTTCAAACCTAGTGACTGATCGGTACGAATAGCTGCTGCAATTGCCTGAAGGTTCGCTGGGTCGAACGGAGTCACGGTTAATAGTTGTGCTTCAGGCGCTGTGACGTTCGCCACTTGGTTGAGTGGCATGCGTTGTCCATAGGCCTCAACCTGAATGCTATCGAGCATACTCGGATGAGCTCGTCCGGTGCGAACTTTTTTTAATTCTTCTTGAAAGTGCGCGACGGCCGCACTAAATCGATTTTCATAAGGGGTATTGTCAAACATTTAATTCACTTTCTTTACTCCGACTATTATACCAGATTAATCCTCAGTAATGAGAACCGAGCAGTAGACTGAGTATTGTTCTTACTGCACTAAAACAACCCTCTCTTAAGGGTTGTTTTAGTGCACTTTATGACTAATTAGTCGTTGACGCCAAGTTCAATGCGCTTGAAACGACGAATGATCAGGTTTTCGCCTGTCTTCCCGATGTTTTCCTTCAGGAAGTTTTCAACAGTCATTGAATCATCCATAATGTACTGCTGATTGAGAAGTACCTTGTCGGCAAAGTATTTCTTTACTTGACCGTCGATAATCTTTTCAGCAATATCAGCTGGTTTGCCATCGGCAGCACCACTTTCCTGCGCTTCAGTACGAACTCGAGCCAACTCTTCTTCAGGAATGTCCGCTTCAGAAACGTAGGTTGGAGACATTGACGCAACCTGCAGTGCAATGTAGTGAGCAAATTCTTTGAAGCCGTCAGTACGTGCAACAAAGTCGGTTTCACAGTTTACTTCTACCAGCACGCCAATTCGGCCACCGTGAACGTAGCTGTCAATCACACCTTCTAGTGCTTCACGGTCAGCCTTTTTTTCAGCTTTGGTGAGTCCTTTTTTACGCATTGCATCAAGTGCCTTATCAAAATCACCATCTGCTTCTACTAGCGCAACTTTTGCGTCGGTTAGCCCAACACCAGTGAGCTCTTTTAGTTTTCGAATGTCATCAATAGATACGGCCATCGATTATTTCTCCTCACCTTTTTCTTCTGTTGCTACTTTTGCGGCACCCTGTCCTTCAACAATTGCTTGGCTGACGTAATCAAGAATAAGAGTGACACCCTTAATTGCGTCGTCGTTTCCAGGAATAACATAGTCAACCCGAGACGGGTCAACATTTGTGTCAGCTAAAGCAACCACTGGAACTCCAAGTGTTTTCGCTTCGTTAATCGCGTTTTCATCACCAAGTACGTCAATAATAAAGACTGCCCCAGGCTTGCCGGTGAGGTCTTTGATACCACTGTACTTTACGTTCATTTCATCGATTTCTTCTTGGAAGCGTTGCACTTCAAGTTTGTTGTAGCGCTTTTCAAGATCACCTGCATCCATGCGACGTTCGAGATCTTTCAGCTTTTTAATTTGCTCTGAGATGGTCTTCACGTTTGTGAGTGTTCCCCCAAGCCAACGTGCAGTCATGTATGGCTGCTTCAAGTTTTCAGCAGTTTTCTTCACGACATCTTTGGTTTGCTTTTTGGTCGCCACAAACAGAATTGGCTTACCAGCTGCGGCTACTTTTGTCAGAAACGGAAGCGCTTCTTCAAGACCAGCAACGGTTTTCGTCAGGTCGATAATATGATTATCTTGACGCTTTGAGTGAATATATGGCGCCATTTTTGGGTGCCAACGGCTTGTTTTGTGTCCAAAGTGAACACCGGCTGCAAGCAACGCCTTAATATCGACAGAAACTGCCATAGTTGAACTCCTTTTTCCTCACCCGCTGCCCTGATTGTTCAGGAGTTGTGCTGCGGGTTGTGTCGTTAATATATTGTTACAAATACATCGTACCACTGTTTTATACAGAGGTCAAGAAGTAAAGGAGTTGCAGCGGTAATTAGGGAGCTTTAGAAATTGTGAATTCAGAAATATAGTCACTCATGGTTGCCTCATACAATTCATGCATGCTTCCGTTAATAACATCACTACTTAGGTAATCCCAGCCCGATTGATTATCTCCAGACTCGGTGCGACGATGAAATTCAGAAGCCTGTTCATTATTCATCATTTCGCTCACAAGGCTCATTAAGCGCATCTCTACGGTTTCACGCGCACTATCAAGCACGCGTTTTTGTATCTCTTCAGACGCAACGCTAAATCCCAGTGCATCAATTACTTGTTCGTCAGTCATATCCTATATATCCCCTTCTATTGCCACTAAATTGACCAGCCAGCGTTTGCAACGCCCCAGCTTTTAATTGCTTCTGCAACACCAGGTGCAAACGATGAGTTCGAATCAACAAACATACTATCGGTTGGAATACCTCTGTTAATAATATAGTCGGTTCCGAATTGGTTTGTCAGCGACTTATGTAGATTCCAGTATTGATCAGGTGTCAAATCGTACCCAACAGATTCAAGTGCGTTCTGGATTCCCTGTGTCATACCGTCACCAGATTCAATAGGGAAGCTTTCGGGCACCGACCAGGTCGACTCAGGTGTCACTTCTACCTCAGGAAGCGGTTTGTCAATCGACGATTCGGCAAACCCTCGTTCGACAGTAGGGCTATTATTGAAGTTATCGCCGAGTGTCGCCCCGAGCCCTCCGGCAGCACCACCGATAGCAGCGGCAGACTTTATACGAGCCCGGTTTCCTACTTTTTCGGTGGTTGTACGGTCTTCTACGACATCCGTTAATCCTCGTGAAGTGATGAAGTCTTCGTTCTCACGTTGTTGTTCACCATAGGCCTCCACGCGCGCAACGTCTTCGGCGGACTGACGCTCTGCTAACGTTACACCCTCCGCATCAACCGATTTCGCTCTGCGTTTCGTTACATGATTAGCGATAGCAGCCCCGGATGCACCACCAAGAAGAATCCCAAGAGCCGCTGGCGCTCCTAAGCCACCAGTCGCGAGGCCAACTGCAATACCAGTTCCGCCCACAATTAATGCTTTTTTAATTTTACCTTTAATGCCCTCTTGATTTACCCACCAGTTAACAAACTTATTTGTTTTCTCATCACCAGAAAGACGCTCTGTGACTACTTTTGCCTCAAAAGTACCGGCGTGTTCAATCGCGAACATACCTGCTGCGACTTGAATCGCAAGATCACGCTCTGGGCTAGCTTCCATCATCGCTTCGTATTGACTATGAATACTCCCTTGAATCTGGTTAATAACTCCTTCGTATTGCGTCCGCGCTTCTATGATATCTGCATCTGTATAGTCGTTAATCTTTTCAGCCAGAAACTTCATACCAGGAAGTTTAACGATATATTTTGAATTCTTTAAGAAATGCCCCAAATAACCCTTACGGTGTTTGGCGGTGAGTTCAGCGTATTTATCTGTTACTTGATCGAGCATGAGCTGCAATTCAGGTGCTACTTCAGGGGTGAAGTTGTCCACACCTTTGTATAACTCAAGCTCCTTACCTGGCACTTTTTCTTTTTCAGTAGGTTCTTCTTCAGCTTCGAGCACATCATCATCTTTATCTACGGAAGATTCTTCACCCGGCTCTCCTGCACCCTCAATGACATCTAGCTTCAAACGATCCTCAAGCGCCTTCAAGCGTTCTTCGAGTTCTTGAATTTTTAAATCTTTTTCTGCAAGTGTCTCCTTTAGCTCGCCCATCTCTGTATCGTGTCGTTTATCGGTCTCACCAAGATCATCAATATCACTGACAGCAGCCTCAACAGCCTTCAAAACCGTACCAGTCCATGTCGGATCGGCCTCTTGGTTACTCGGTTCACCCTCGTTATTTTCTACCGATTCAGCTTTACCTTCATGAAAATAATTATACGGGTCTTCTGGCCGCACACCACTCGTGTTATAAGTTGTTGATCGTTCAGCAGTGTTCGCAAATTCCGTTTTTTCACGAATATTACCAACAGGTGTTCCCGCAATCACCAGTTCGCTAGCACTTTTAGCGCTATGACTACTTTCTACTGGTATTTTCCGAGCAGTGTTTGATTCGCTCATTTTTTTGTTTTCCTATTATAATTAAGACTACTTTAAAATTACCACAAGCATTTTACTACTGTCAAGTAAGCCCGTTGAATAACCATTCAAGAACACCGATAAAGAACAAAAGCCCCGCGTAGCACACGGAGCATCTTGTTACTCAACGCGTCGCTACCGGGGCTATCAAGAGAATGTAGAAAAGATAGAGGTTTGTATGCAAACGAGTTCTTAATAATCACACCTCTACCTCTAGACAAATCAATCAAAAACAGATACAATGGTGCAGATTATGAAAAGCAATTTACACCCAACCGAATATCGCCCCGTCGTATTTAGCGACGATGTGGCCGGTTTTGCCTTTTTGACCCAGTCAACCGCGCAAACCAACGACACTATTGCCTGGGAAGACGGCAATGAATACCCTCTTATTAAGATGCACATTTCAAGTGCTTCTCACCCGTTCTTTACTGGAGAAGAGAAGATTATCGACACCGAAGGTCGTGTCGACCGCTTTAAGAACCGTGCTGCTGCTGCCGAAACTCGTAAGATTGAACTTGCGAATAAAGCTAAAAAAGCCGCTGCGTTGAAAGCAAAAAAGACAACTAGCGAAGCCTAGCGCCCCGCTTCAAAAAGAGCCTTGTATCTGTACAGGCTCTTTTTTGTTAGAATAAAAGAAAGAACTCATCGCTATGCCTAAAATTAACCTCAACATTCCTGAACTACAAGCCGAGAAAAAAGCGCTCGACGACTTTTTAATGCAGCCGAATGCCTATAGCGATCCCGACTTCCAGCAAAACAATAAACGCATCACCGAACTACAAACCATCCTTGAAAAAGCCTTGCTCCGTGAAACGCTTGAAGCGCAGCTCATTGAAGCTAAAGACCTTTCTGGTGGCAATGATGAACTGGCTGAACTCGCAAAAATGGAAGTTGAAGAAACAAGCAATCAACTGACATCACTAGAAGAAGAATTATTCGCTATGTTGGCGCCAAAAGACCCGAACGACGAAAAGAATGTCATTATTGAAATTCGAGCCGGCGCCGGGGGTGATGAAGCAAGTTTATTCGCCGCTGAATTATTCCGCATGTATCTTCGTTACTGCGAGGCTCATCAATTGAAAACCGAGCTACTGAGCGAAAGCGCCAACGATACCGGTGGGTATAAAGAAGTAGTATTTGGTGTAAAAGGTAACGCGCCGTATGCGCAGTTAAAATTTGAATCTGGTGTACACCGAGTACAGCGTGTTCCGGCCACAGAGTCTCAGGGACGCATTCATACCAGTACTATTACCGTCGCTGTACTGCCCGAAGCTGAAGAAACCGATATTGCCATTAATCCGGGTGACTTGCGATTTGATATCTACCGCGCGGGTGGCCACGGTGGACAATCGGTCAACACCACTGACAGCGCTGTCCGTATCACCCACCTCCCTACCGGACTGGTTGTTACCAACCAAGACGAAAAATCACAACTCAAAAACAAAGAGAAAGCAATGAGCGTCTTACGTAGTCGCCTGTTACAGCAAAAAATCGACACAGAAAACGCCAAATTAGCCAGCGAACGCCGTAGTCTTATTGGCTCTGGTGACCGTTCTGAAAAAATCCGTACGTATAACTTCCCGCAAGACCGTATTACCGATCACCGTATTGGGTTTAGTCGTAGTAATATTCCTGGTGCAATGAACGGTGCAATCGACGACTTAGTGGAGAATCTTCAGGCATATGAACGAGAACTTGCCGCTGCCAACGCCAGCAATTAACAAGTGGATTGCCGACGCTACTCGTCAGCTTATTGCTGCGAACGTGCCCAGCGCACAACTTGATAGCGAACTCATTCTTGCGCACACCCTCCGTCAGTCACGCAGCTATCTTCATGCGCATTCCGACGACATCCTCACTCCACGCCAAGTTGAAATTGCCGATGCACGGCTTGCACTCCGAATTGAACGAGTGCCGGTTGCCTACATTATTGGCCACAAAGAGTTTTATGGCCGTCGTTTTCATGTCACCACCGCCACACTCATCCCCCGCCCTGAATCTGAAGCAATTATGACACTATTAAAAAAAGCAGTTCCCGACAACCACTCACTCCTCAACGAAACAATACGGCTGATCGATGTTGGCACCGGCAGTGGTGCACTGGGTATTACCGCGAAAAAAGAATTTCCTGAACTTGACGTCACCATCAGTGATGTCAGCCGGCATGCACTAAAAATTGCCTCTCGAAACGCTCAGGTGCTTGAAGCTGATGTTAGCGTACTGCACAGTGATCTGTTAACCGCCTACCCATTTACCGCCAATATTATTATCGCCAATCTCCCCTATGTTGACCCTAGTTGGGAACGCTCGAAGGAAACTAACCACGAACCGGAAATGGCGCTCTTTGCCGCTAATGGCGGTACATCAATTATTTATAAACTCCTGGGCCAAACCAACAGTAAACTGACAAACGGTGGTTCATTACTGCTTGAGGCTGACCCTGAGCAGCACCCTAGTATTATCGCTGAAGCAAAAAAATATGGGCTTCTTTTACAAGAAACCCTTGATTACGGCTTACTGTTTCAAAAAATTAAATAGCCGTTCCAACGCTGTTGAATACAAAAATTAAGACCGCAATAATACTCAGGCTGAACAGTAACGGTAGCATAATATCAGCCGTACGAATTTTTTGGTGATGGTGAAACGAGTCATATGCTTTGTAGGCCACAAAACTCACCAGCACGGCAATAATGGCGACTTGTGGCAGCAGGAGCGTACTGACAAACGGAAGACTATAGGCGATTGTCCAGTGATACGCCACCCAACCAATTTCAGCCATAATAAAGCCCCATAAAATTGAAAGAAACAAGCCATGGGTTTCATCATTGTAGGTGCTCAGCACATGGTTCGCGAC
>Ga0136601_1000468_pt1 | contig 17244 bp, 20 predicted proteins | sample AntRauMFilla2699_FD_181020 | JGI IMG/M metagenome (GOLD analysis project Ga0136601, IMG submission 181020) | Saline lake microbial communities from Rauer Islands, Antarctica - Metagenome Filla 2 #699 | ecosystem: Environmental > Aquatic > Non-marine Saline and Alkaline > Saline | place... | reverse complement strand
CGGGATCACTTTTACTACCAAACTAAGGTAATTTCTGCTATATTCAACGTCTATGACTGGCAATGAAATTAGGCAAAAATATTTAGCGTTTATGGAGAAAAATGGTCACGCCATCGTACCTTCATCCGCACTGGTTCCTGACAACGACCCGACGACCTTGTTTACCGGCAGCGGCATGCAGCCGCTTGTGCCGTATCTGTTGGGAGAAACTCACCCCAAAGGCACGCGGGTGACCAATAGTCAAAAATGTTTTCGCGCCGAAGACATCGAAGAAGTTGGCGACACCAGTCACACGACGTTTTTTGAAATGCTGGGCAACTGGTCTTTGGGCGACTATTTCAAATCTGAACAAATCGAGTGGATTGCCAGTTTCTATCTAGATGAAATCCGTCTAGATCCGGAAAAGTTTTATATTACCGCGTTTATCGGGGACGCGGACGCTGGTGTACCCAAAGACACCGAAGCTGTCGAGATCTGGCAAACAGTACTTGCACAACGAGGACTCACAAATGGCGTCGCCGAACTAGGTTCAGCTGAGGAAGCCAGCAAATGTGGAATCAAGGAAGGTGAGCGTATTTTCTATTATGATGCCGCTGAAAACTGGTGGAGCCGCGCTGGAGCACCTGAAAACATGCCGGTGGGCGAGATTGGCGGGGGAGACAGCGAGATGTTCTATGACTTTGGGACTGAACATGACCCAAAATACGGCGAGCACTGCCATCCAGCCTGTGATTGTGGTCGGTTTATGGAAATTGGCAATAGTGTGTTTATGGAATACGTCAAAACCGACAAGGGATTTGAACCGCTGCCCGCTAAAAACATTGATTTTGGTGGGGGACTAGAACGAATCGCAGCCGCCGCTATTGATTCGCCGGATGTGTACAAAGTAAATTTGTTGTGGAATGTTATCAAACAAATTGAAGATCTGTCCGGAAAAAAATACCAAGACAACTTCGAAGCTTTTCGCGTTATCACCGACCACATCCGCGGGGCAGTATTTATGATTGGCGACGGTGTGTTGCCAGGCAATACCGAACAAGGTTATTTCGTCCGTAGATTGCTACGTCGAGCGGTCCGGTTTGCTGATATCTTGGAAGTGCCAGCCGGAGAGTTTGCCAACTTGGCTAAAAGTGTCATCAACACCTACCAGGATCATTATGTAAACCTATCTGAAAAAGAATCGGGGATTATTGCCGCTATCAGTGGGGAAGAAACGCAGTTCCGCAAAACCCTTGAAAACGGTCTCAAACAATTTAATAAAATCTCACTGCACGTTCATGTCACCAAGGAAGCGTTGACACACGCCAAAGTAACCGGCGAAAAACTTAAAACAACCGGTATTAAAACTATCAGCGCCCAAAATGCGTTTGATCTCTTTACCACGTACGGATTTCCAATTGAACTGACTGAAGAAATTGCGACCGAGAAAGGCTTGGTCGTTGACCGGGCTGGATTCGCAAAACTAATGGAAAAGCATCGCGCCCAGTCCCGCGCCGGTGCCGAGCAAAAATTCAAAGGTGGACTGGCAGACAACTCAGAACAAACCGTCAAATACCACACCGCGACCCACTTATTATTGGCTGGATTACGCACTTTTTTAGGTGACCACGTCCACCAAGCCGGTAGCAACAACACCGCCGAACGATTGCGGTTTGATTTCACTCACACAGAAAAAGTTGAACGCGAGCAACTTGACCAGATCGAAGCGTGGGTGAATGAGCAAATCACAAACGGTGGGGAAGTGACGATTGAAACTATGGCTAAAACCGCTGCCGAGTCAGACCCGACGGTTGAAGGGAGTTTTTGGGACCGGTATCCTGACGAAGTTAAAATCTACACCATGAAACGAGCCGACGGCACCGTCGTCTCACGCGAGTTGTGCGGCGGTCCGCACGTAGAAAATCTCACAGCACTAACTCCCACCTTTACCATAAAAAAAGAGGAATCTTCGTCGGCTGGAGTGCGTCGGATCAAGGCGGTATTGCAGTAATCCACGCATGTATTGGAGTTGGTAGCGGCTTGCGTGCGATGTAGCGTATACTAATAAGCAATGCGCTCGTTACGAGAAAAAGTTCGCTACGGACTCCTAATAGATATTGGTTCTGGTAGTATTGGATTTGCTATCGTTGAAAGTGACGCTACGAAAAAAGCCCCCAAAACAATCTGGGAACAGCGGGAACATCTAAAAGTAAAACAGATTGATTCTATTTCTGATGCCAGTCGCACTCTATTGGCTACTCTGACTGATGTTGCCATGACGGTTCCAAATACTGGTTTGGCGGCTTTATACGCGCACACCGGTTCCAAACGTACCAAACTAGCTAGTATCCAAGCCACAATCGCGGCTCCTTGGTCATACACGGTGAGCCGTACGGTTACCTATGAACAATCAGAACCATTTGCGGTGACTGACGACCTTGTGTCAGACCTAGCAGTCGCCGCCAGTGAAGAAGCGATGAAAACATTTACCGGTCAATACAGCAACTTGTTGCAGGACGTGTCAGAAACCAGTCAGTGTGTGCTCGATACCTACGCCAATGGATACCGTCTGCCAACCTTAAACAAACAGCAAACAACTCACTTGCAACTGACACACACCACGACCTTGGTGTACAGCACACTACTGGATGCGCTTAACGAACTAAATGCTAAACTGTTTTCGGACCTAGATCTGCATTGCACCTCTGCCATGTTAAGCTTTTACTACACGACCAGGGAACTAAAACCCCACGTGTATGACGTGTGCCTGGTCGATATCACCAACGAAGCCACCGAAATCGGCATTGTGCGCGATGGGTCGCTTAGATATTGTACCCACACGCCCTTTGGTAGTATTTCAATCGCACGTGAAATTGCCGCGGCAGAACAACGACCGTTGTCCGAAGTTACCAGCCGACTGGGTGAGATTCTAGAACAGAAGCAAACCAAGACAACCACCCCGGTGCTAAACGCATACGGTACCAAAATCACCGAATTGTTTAAGGAAACTGGTGATGCGTTGTCTATTCCGCGAACTATTTACCTGATGGCCGATAGCGCTGTCTACGCAGCCTTACTCCCCAGCATCACCACCGCCGCCAAGAACGCAAGCAAAACCAACGCAACTGTCTTACCAATTACCGAATTGCTGCAGAAAAAACCACCGGTGCAGAATGATCTGATGCTCGAAATCGCCGCGCGCTTTTTCCACACCAGTACCAATCGGCAGCAATTTACCTATTTATAACCGCTATACTAGTTACATATGTCGCAAAAGTGGAACCTACAAGATATTCGCCCAGCTGGTCAACCCCGCAAGGAGCGTCGTGCTGCTATCACCAAAAAAGCTACTCGCCCAAACGCCCCCCTGCGTTCGCAATCAACAGAACAAATACCCAGCATCGTCATCACAAACGGAAACAAGCGCGAACGTCGCAGTATTTTGTGGGCAATCGTGTTGTTTATTTTTGTGGTCGGTGGTGCAGTAGTACTAAGCAGCACCCTCGCCAAAACTGAATTAACCATCTACCCAGAATTTCGTGATCGCAATATCAGCGCCGAATTTACCGCCTTTACACAAGCCACTGGCACAGCACTCAGCTATGAAATCATGACCCTTGATGCAGTGAGCGAGAGTCAAGTCCAAGCCACCGGTAGGGTACAAGTCGAGGAGCAAGCAGCCGGTGTAATCGAAATCAGAAAAAGCACTCCTGGCGCCGAACGTTTACGGGCTCAAACCAGATTTCGTACTCCAGACGGGCTAGTATTTAGAATTCCCGAATCAGTAGTCGTGCCTGGCGCCGTCACCAACAACTCCGGCGAACTAGTTTCCGGCACTATCCAATCAGACGTGTTCGCCGATGAAGTCGGCAGTGAATATAACCTACCCGCGGGTAGCTCGTTTGATGTGCCCGGTTTTCAAGAAGGTGGTTTTACCGCTTTGTTTAATTCGATCTCTGCTACCAATGCAGCCGAATTTACCGGCGGTTTTTCCGGAGACCAGTTCCAGATCGATGACGGCGAACTTTCGACCGCCAGACAAGCGCTTCAGATTGAACTGCGAGACCAATTGCTGGAACAAATTGAAGCCAATAAACCAGCCGGCACAGTTGCGTTCCCAGGAGCAGTGGCAATCACCTACACACAACTACCAACGGTTGAATACGGCAGTGATTTAGTAACCATCAAAGAGAGAGCTAACCTGCAAATACCATTATTTTCAAGCTCCGATCTTGGTGCATTTTTAGCTCGCGAGGCAGTCGCAACGTACGACGGCGGACCGGTCCGAATTGAAGATCCTCAAGTTCTACTCTTCAATTACGTATCGGCTACAACGAGCAACAGCGTTATAGCCAATCAAAACTCCTTGACGTTTACCCTAACAGGTACGCCACGTTTCATTTGGGAATACGACGCGGAAAAACTTACTGCTGACTTGGCAGGGTTACCAAAGACAGCATTACGTAACGCGATTGAAGCCTATCCAGGGATTGAAGGGGCGCAAGCACATATCACTCCATTTTGGCGTCGGACGTTTCCCGAAAATGCTGAAGAAATCGCTGTCATAGAAGTCTTGCGCACAGAAACTGAATAGGTGCCATTGACGTTTGCGGACGGGTTTGTTACACTCATCGCGTTCTAATGGATCAAGATATAAGTACCGAAGCTGAGGAGCTAACCTATGGAATTGTTGCGGAGGCTCTCCCCAACACGCGTTTTCGCATTACCGTAGAAGGTGAACCTGAGCCAGTGCTTGCGTATCTCTCTGGTCGCATGCGCCGCTTTCGCATCCGCGTTCTCGTGGGTGACAAGGTAGGGCTTATGATTGATCCATATGGCGGACAGGCGCGCATTACTAAGCGCCTTTAAGAAACCAGCATGAAAGTACGATCATCTGTAAAACCAATGTGTAAAGATTGCCAAATCATTAAACGTGAAGGCGTCGTTCGTATTGTTTGTAAGAATCCGAGGCATAAGCAGCGACAAGGCTAGATAAAATTATGAGAATTTCAGGTATTACGATTCCCGACGAAAAACAATTAGCGTACGCCCTTACAGCGGTGTATGGTATTGGTTTGCAACGTTCACAATCGATTCTAGAAGAGTTGAGCATCGCTCACACCATGAAGCCAACCGAGCTCACTACCGAGCAGGAAAACGCTATTCGAGAGAAAGTTGAAGCTTTTACTATCGAAGGTGAACTGAAACGACAAGTTTCGGGAAACATCAAGCGGTTGAAAGACATCGATTCATATCGTGGATCACGTCACACAAAAGGTCTACCAGCACGCGGACAACGAACCAAAACCAACTCTCGTACCCTCAAGGGAGCGAAGAAGACTATGGGAAGTGGACGACGTAAGCTAGAGAAGACGTAGCAGTCTTTATCAATATTGTAATCACATATGGGTAAGAAACGAAGTGTAAACAAGTCTGGAGGATCAGACGTTCAAGGAACATCACGAGCCTTGAATCGAATTCCAAAGCGCAAACTTGCGTCAGGTAAATTAAACATCCTCGCGACATTCAACAACACACTCCTGACACTAACTGACGCCAAAGGAAATGCAGTGATGGCTGCATCTTCTGGAGCACTCGGTTTTAAAGGAGCGAGAAAGAGCACACCATTTGCCGCTGCAAAGGTCGGTGAAATCATCGGCGAAAAAGCACAGCAAATGGGCATGAAAGACGCTGAAGTAGTTATCAGAGGAGTTGGAGCCGGACGAGAGTCTGCCCTCCGAGCTTTCTCTGGTAAAGGCATCGGCATCACCCGGATTACTGACCGTACTCCGGTACCCTTTAATGGACCACGACCACCTAAGCCGCGTCGTGTTTAGTATTTGCGTATGATAATTGGACCTAAATTCAAAATTGCAAAGCGACTCGGAGCCCCGATCTTCGAGAAAACGCAAACTGCTAAATTCGAACTTTCACTGCAACGTGGAGGCAACCAAAAGCGTGGTCGTAGGCCAGCGCAGATGTCTGACTACAAACGTCAGCTCGTCGAAAAACAAAAAATGCGATTCACCTACGGTATTACTGAAAAACAACTACGAAAGTACGTTGATGAAGCCGTTGAAAAAAGTAACCAGCCAGTGGCACTTTTGATGAATCGACTAGAATCAAGACTAGACAACGTCGTCTACCGAATGGGATTGGCAAAAACACGACAGATGTCACGACAAATGTCATCACATGGTCACTTTTGTGTGAACGGTAAAAAACTTACCGTCCCTTCTCATAAAGTAAAACCCGGAGATGTGATTTCAGTTCGTGAAGGAAGTCGCAGTTCAACCCTTTTCCAAACACTCAAGGACAATTACGAAGTAGCTGGTATTCCAGCCTGGGTCACGTTTGACATCAAAAAGATGGAAGGGACAATGAAAGACGCACCTGTCTACGATCCAGCAGCCTCGCTGTTTGATCCGGAACAAGTGATGGAATACTACAGTCGATAGGAACAGAGGATCATCAGAGGTTTACAAAGCAAATAAGTACAAAAGTATGTTGGAAACAAACATTACACTCCCATCAAAACCACGAGTAGTTAGTGAAGAAGGCTTCAAAGGTATCTTTGAAATCGATGGTCTGTACCCTGGGTACGGACACACACTTGGTAACTCATTGCGTCGAATCATCCTCTCTTCACTTCCTGGAGCTGCTATTACGCAAGCCAAAATTGATGGAGCGGAACACGAATTCTCTACACTTTCAGGTGTAAAAGAAGACGTGGTGACAATTCTTTTGAACCTACGACGAGTCCGACTACAACTGCACGGTGATGAGCCGATGACTGTTTCCATCAAAAAATCTGGACCTGGTGTAGTAACGGCAGCTGATCTTGTATGTCCATCACAAGTAGAAATCCTCAACCCAGAGCAAGTGATTGCTGAAGTTACTGCCAAAAGCGGTAAACTAAACATGGAATTCACAGTTGAAAAAGGACTGGGTTATGTACCACGAGAAGTTCACCGAAAAGATAAAGTTGAAATCGGTACCATCGCTATGGATGCCGTTTTCACGCCAATCCGCCGCGCAAACTACGAAGTAGAGAACATGCGGGTTGGAGACCGGACCGACTACAACCGACTCCGAATCGTACTCGAAACGGACGGAACGTTTACCCCAAAGGAAGCGCTCGAAAAATCAATCGAGATCATGATTCACCAACTAAAGTCGATTATCGGCTTCCAGGAGGAAAAATCACCTGAACCAGTAGTCGAAGCTGTGGCTGAACCTGCAGCCGAAGAACCAGACCCAGAAGTACTCAAGACGCGAATTGAAACGCTCGACCTGAGTGCCCGAACCATGCAAGCACTTGAAGAAGCGAGCATTCGAACCATTGGAGGACTTGTCAGAAAGAAAAAAGATGATATTCTATCGCTCGAAGGAATTGGCCCGAAAGGAGTCGAGGAAATTGAGACTTTGTTGAATAACATGAATCTCGCACTCGAAGCATAAATTTACTATGAGACACGCAAATAAAAACCGAACCCTCAGTAGAACCCGCTCGCAGCGTACGTCGCTTTTGCGTGGACTCGCGGTTTCTCTGATCCGAGACGGTCAAATCAAAACCACCAAAGCCAAAGCCAAGGAGCTACAACCACGTATCGAACGACTAGTAACACTCGCCAAGAGTGACACTGTTGCAGCTCGTCGAACAGTAGCCTCACGTCTTGGGGAACCAACTGACGCCACTATCAAAAAGCTTTTTACAGAAATCGCCCCAAAATTCGCCGAGCGCGCTGGAGGATATACGCGAGTGGTTAAGGTTGGACAGACGTCTGGTCGAGAAGAAGCGGTAATTGCATTTGTTGCCTAACGCCTATGACTACAGAAACTACTAAAAAGAAAATTACCACCAAAGACAAGAAAGCGCAAAGCTTTACTGCTTCGACTGGTCGTACACACACTATCGATGCCGCTGGCAAGCGAATGGGACGAGTTGCCACTGAAGCTGCTACCGTTTTAATGGGCAAAGACCAAGCAGCATTTGCCAAGCACATCATGTCTGATGTTATTGTGACGATCGAAAATGCTGACCAACTCGATATTCCAGAAAAACGACTTACTGAAATTTACCAGTCCTTTTCTGGGTATCCAGGTGGACGAAAAGAAGAAACCCTTGACCATCTCAAGACGCGACTTGGTATTGCAGAAGCGATGCACCGAACTATCGCCGGCATGCTTCCTGCGAACAAGCACAAAAAGCGACTTTTAAAACAATTAATCATTACCCAGTAGTATGGCAACAGCAATCTACATTGAAGGCATCGGGCGCCGCAAAACAGCAACTGCCCGCGTACGCCTAACTCCGGCTGACAAGACAACAATCGTCGTCAACGAAAAACCGATGGTTGAATACTTCCGTAACGTCGGTGCCCAGAAAGTTCTGGAAACAGTGCTCGCCACACCTGATGCTGGCATCGAAAACTACACCATCACCGCCCGAGTGTCTGGTAGTGGTATCGCCGCCCAGGCAGAGGCTATCCGACTCGGTATTGCACGCGCTCTGGTAAAAGAGAAAGCTGACCGGCGCGGAGTCCTCAAAGCCTCAGGTTACCTCAAGCGAGACCCACGTTCAGTAGAACGAAAGAAACCAGGTTTGCGGAAAGCCAGGAAGCGACCAGCTTGGTCAAAACGATAACAATTTATCGTTTTGTCCGATCTGGACGTGAGTCCAGAATTCTCGCTGTAGCAAGACAAGAGAATAGGAGGGAAGAACGTAAGATTAGTGACAGGTGTCCAGCGCAAGTCACCATCAAAACAAAAACAGCCCGAAAAGGGTTGTTTTTGTGTAATTATATGATATAAACATTGAGACCAAACAAGGAGAAGTTCCATGCCCTACAGGGAAAAGCAGTTGACTATCTCACACTCATGCCCAGGAACAACTGCACGTGTGAATATTTTTACGCTCGGTACAATGGATATTGTCTTGCGTATGGCAGCTCATGTTGGCGGCAAATGTGATCTTGCATCCATAGAAGACGGACCCGAAGAAAAGATCTTGTACATCACGTTTCAAAACGAGGAAACGCTGGAAGTGTTCAAGAAGTTGTGCTTCTAAACGCCCAAGAGATTCGCCCCGCGAACCTGGGGCGTTTTTCATTTTAACTCCACACCTTTACACAAACCGCATTCGGATTTATAATACCCTCGTATGGTGAAAAAAGACATTGAAAACAACGAGGAAATTGAAGAAATCACCGACGAACAGACAGATACGATTGAACCGGAATTAGAAGAAATTGAAGATGCGACGGAGGACAAACTCCAGCAATTACGAGCTAAACTAAAGCAAGCTGAAGCAGACAAACGAGACGCCCTGGAAGAACTCGCCACCGCCAAGGCTGACTTCCTTAACGCCAGACGTCGACTGGAGGAAGACAAGCAGCGTGGTATTGAAAGACAGAAAATTAAAGACGTAGAAGCCTTGCTTCCCTTGTGTGATAGTTTTCACCTGGCAATGGCAGACCAAAAAGCCTGGCAAGCTGCCGACGATCGGTGGCGAAAAGGAGTGGAAGGAATCTACGGTCAACTACAACAAACCCTAGTCGGCTACAATGTAACCACAGTAGACCCAACCGGTGACGCATTTGATCCAAACCTGCACGAAGCGATGGGAACGATTGATTCAGACCAAGACACAGACACCATCGTCCAAACACTGCAACTGGGATACACCATGGGAGACACTATTATCCGACACGCAAAAGTTATTTTAAGCAACTAACCTAACCAACATTCATATGGCAAAAATTTTAGGAATTGACCTCGGAACTACCAACTCAGCCATCGCCGTTATCGAAGCTGGGGAACCAACTATTATTGAAAACGCGGAAGGAAACCGAACGACCCCGTCGATTGTCGCTATTAGTAAAACTGGCGAGCGACTAGTCGGACAAATCGCCAAACGCCAAGCAGTCACAAACCCAACCAATACCATCTACGGTATCAAGCGCTTTATGGGGCACAACTTTGAGGACTCGGTAGTCCAAAAAGACAAAGAAGTCGCACCATTTGAAATCAAGAAAGGCGAAAGTGGCGGCGCAGTCGTCGTCATGGACGGCAAAGAATACCGACCAGAAGAAGTGTCAGCCATGATCTTGAGCAAACTAAAAGCTGACGCAGAAGCAAAACTAGGTGAGAAAATCACCGAAGCCGTGATCACGGTACCAGCCTACTTTAACGATTCACAACGAAAAGCCACCCAAGACGCCGGGAAAATTGCCGGTCTTGAAGTCCGCCGAATCATCAACGAACCAACTGCCGCCGCTCTCGCCTACGGATTCAACAAAAAGAAAGACGAAAAGATCGCTGTCTACGACTTTGGCGGAGGAACGTTTGACGTCACGATTCTAGAAGTTGGCGACGACGTGGTTGAAGTGCAAGCCACCGACGGTGACGCCCACATGGGTGGACGTGATATCGACCAAGACATCGTTCGACACCTAATCGAGGAATTCAAAAAAGTTGAAGGCGTTGACCTGGGTAAGGACAAGCTTGCCTTGCAACGACTAGACGAAGCAGCTGAAAAAGCCAAACTTGAACTCTCAAGCACAACCGACACTGACATCAACATTCCGTTTATTTCACAAGGATCAGACGGTCCACTGCACCTCGACATCAAATTGACTCGAGCAAAATTGGAAGAAATCGCTAGTGAATTCGTCGAGAAATCAATCCAAATCACCAAACGAGCGCTCGAAGCTGCCGGAGTAAAGAAAGAAGAAATTGACGAGATCATTTTGGTTGGCGGACAAACTCGTATGCCCGCTATTCAAGCGGCGGTGAAAGAGTTGTTTGGCAAAGAACCAAACCGATCAATCAACCCAGACGAAGTCGTCGCCGCCGGAGCAGCCATCCAAGCCGGTATTTTCCAGGGTGATGTCCAAGACATTACGCTCGTTGACGTGATCCCATTGTCACTAAGTATCGAAACAATGGGTGGAGTTGCAACCAAACTGATCGAAAAAAACACGCACATCCCAACCAAGAAATCGCAAGTATTCTCGACCGCCGCTGACAACCAAACATCGACCGAAATCCACATCGCCCAAGGCGAACGACCAATGATGAACGACAACAAATCCCTTGGTCGATTTGTACTAGACGGTATCCCACCAGCACCCCGCGGCGTCCCCCAAGTTGAAGTGACTTTTGACGTCGACAGTAACGGTGTGCTAAACGTGACCGCCAAAGACAAATCAACCGGTAAAGAACAGTCAATCAAAATCGAAGCCAATTCTGGATTGACCGAGGAAGACATCGAGAAAATGAAACAAGACGCCGAAGAACACGCCGGTGAAGACGCCAAGAAAAAAGAACTGATCGACGCAAGAAACAACGCCGAGCAAATGGTGTACACCGCCGAAAAATCCTTAAAGGACCACGAGAAAGAAGTACCAGCCGACATCAAAACTGAAATCGAAGAAAAGATCAAAGCGGTCAACGAAGCGAAAGCCGGCGAAGACAAAGACGCCCTCGCTAAAACCGTTGAAGAACTAACAACTTCATTGCAAAAGATTGGTGAGATTATGCAGAAAGCCGCCGAAGCAGCTCAGAAAGAAGGAGAGGCTGGAGACAAAAAAGAAGCAGCTGAAGGAGACGGGGAAGAAAAAGTACACGAAGGCGAAGTGGTTGAAGAAGAGGGAGAGAAAACTGATAATAAAAATGGGTAAAGACTATTACAACATCCTCGGAGTAGAAAAAGGCGCCAACAAGGACGAAGTGAAAAAAGCCTTCCGCAAAAAGGCTTCGCAATACCACCCCGACAAAAAAACTGGTGACGAAGAAAAATACAAAGAAGTCACCGAAGCGTACGCGGTCCTCGGCGACGAGAAAAAGAAAGCCGAGTACGACACCTACGGACAGTCTTTCAACGGTGGTGGCGGGGGAGGTAACCCATTTGGAGGTGGCGGGTTTGATTTCTCTGGCTTTCAGCAAGGCGGTGTGGAATTTGATATGAATGATATCTTTTCTCAATTTGGCTTTGGGGGTGGAGGGCAGCGACAAAAACGCGGACGGGATGTGTCGATTGATATCAACCTGAAATTTGAAGAAAGTATTTTTGGTGTTACAAGAAAAGTACTTTTGACCAAAAACAACGTCTGTAAAACCTGTGACGGTAGTGGCGGCAAACCTGGTAGTGAAATGAAAACGTGCACCACCTGTAGTGGTCAAGGGAAAATTCACGAACAGCGCCAAAGCCTGATGGGAAGCTTTACCACCGTACGTGAATGCAGCACTTGCGTCGGCAAGGGTAAGATCCCTAGCGAACGGTGTGGCACTTGTGCCGGCGCAGGAGTGGCGCGAACCGAGGAAGAAATCCAAATCAAAGTTCCAGCCGGCATCCAAGACGGTGAGGTTATCCGTCTAACCGGGCGCGGAGAAGCCATCCCTAGTGGACAAGCGGGAGACTTGTATATCAAAATCCACGTCGAACGACACCCAACAATCAGGCGAGAAGGTACGACTCTTAGTTCGGCGCTTCCAGTCAAACTAACCGACGCGCTGCTTGGCAGCACCTACAGCATCGAAACCCTCGACGGTAGTATCGACATCAAAATCCCCGCCGGCGTCAGTCACGGCGAACAAGTCCGAATCAAAAACAAAGGCGTACCCGGGGACTACGGACGCGGAGATTTTATGGTGCGAATCTCAGTAGAAACTCCCAAGAAACTATCCAAGAAAGCCAGGAAATTAATTGCTGAACTACAAAACGAAGGAATTTAAAACGTACAACCTTGTAAACACTCCACCTACATTTTATACATTTAGGTGGAGTTTTGCTTTATACTTGGTCCATGGACTGGGGATTTGTGTTTGATTTTATGTTTGAAATATCCTACTTACTTGGAGTGTTTTCACTGTTTTTCTTGTGGACGATTTTCAAAGGTCGCCAAGCAATGATCAACGTTATTTTTGGACTATATCTGGCACTTCTGATCTCGATCTATTTTCCATTCACGGCTTACCTAACCGAAAACCTCGGTAGCAGCCTTGCGCAGTCAATCGGGCAACTGACGATATTTGCAGTCTTTACCGTTTTAACCACGCTTTTGTGTGGTCGCATCATGCCTGATGAATTTCGAGAAAAGAAGTTTGAAAGTATCCCTAAAAAACTATTACTTTCCGGCGCTGGTAGCGTTCTGGTACTTGCATTTAGTTTCAATGTCCTACCTGTGACTGATTTTTTAACTCCGGGGACACCAGTGCAAGCGTTGTTTGCCCCTGAGGGATACTTTTTCTGGTGGCTGTTGCTGCCTTTGGTGATTTTGTTTTTAGTGTAGACTACAGACTTCTTGGGTCAGTTTGCTTGCTATACTATTTGTACTCATGTCACGTCTTTTCCGCCACACCTTTTTCAAACTGCCATTTTTAGGTTATCTCCTGTTGATAAAACTGACGATCATCGCTCTGATTGCCAATGTGATGATGAACCCCACCGGGCAAAATGTTGCCTGCACCACCTCTTCCGACACCACTATCATCGCCACCATCTTGCTGTGGATGCTCGCCCTGCTCGCTAGCTTGGGCGCTCTGACGGCAACGGTTGGCAAACTAGGTTCACCCTCGACCTACCAAACCATGTTCGTGCGCGGACTCTATGTCGCGAGTGTACCAGCGCTCTTACTACTTCCCAGCAGCCCAAGCATCTCAAACGTGATCGAAGCGTGTGCCACTAGCAGTTTTTTCAATAACCTAAGCTTGTATGTTGTCAGTCTGATTGGGCTGGCAATTCTCACTAGTATTCACCTGCTGGTAACCGCAGTCACACACAATCACAAATCACGGGCACTTCATACTGCAGAAAACCACGGACTTACGCACGGTGTGTTTGGCAGTCAACACGACGCCACCCAGTTGCTGTGCGCCCTAAAACAGTTACGCACACCACTGACTAAATTCCGCCTGGAAATTGAATCAATGCTGGCTGACGACGCTCCAAAACTATCCGAGCCAACTGAACTAAAACTACAGCAACTCAGCCAAGCAGTGCGCACTATGACCGCAGGAGTTGAAACCCAACTAGAACTCGCGAAAGTAGAAACCGGGACACACAAACTAGCCTTCACCGACATGAACTTGCGCGACGTAGTCGAAGAAGTCTGCGACCACCAGCGACCAATCATTCTAAAGAAAAACCTAATTCTCTTGATGCGTACAAACGTGACTGGACGCAATATCATTTGTGCCGATCAAGAAAAAGTAAAACAAATTCTCCGCACCCTGATTACCCAATCCGCTCGCATGACAAAACGCGGCACGATCACCGCTTTTTTGCGCGACGATATTACCAAAAATAAAATCTGGGTTGATATTCTTGACACTGGGCAAGGCATGTCTGATCGAGAATTGGACGCATTTTTTACCCTCACCACCGAATCAGGTACCGAAGCTGCGCTATCTGCCACCACGCTGTGTCTGGCGTACAAACTCGCCGACGCGATGGGCGGCACCATCACCGCTCATTCAGCTGGAAAAGGAAAGGGTTCACGGCTGACGCTTGAACTTCCGCTCGTACTATAAACCAGCCGCTCTCGCAATTGGGGCAACCACTATATTTTGCTATACTAACCATTATGTCAGACCAAAAACAACGATTACTCACCGGACTTCAATCATCGGGATCTCTACACATCGGAAATTATTTTGGCGCTCTCAAGCCATTTGTGGATATGTACGAACAATACGTTAGCTATCTGATGGTGGCGGATTATCACGCGCTTACTTCGCTGCGAAATCAAGAAGAGATGCACGCCAATATCATCAGCGTGGTAAAAGACTACCTTGCCGTTGGCGTCGATCCAGAAAAATGCGTCCTGTTCCGCCAATCCGACAACCAAGATCACATGGAACTGGCGTGGGTATTTAACTGTATGGTAAAAGTGCAATTTTTAGAATTGGGGCACGCGTACAAAGATAAAGTCGCCAAAGGACTCGAACCAAACGCCGGACTCTTTACCTACCCAATGCTACAAGCAGCCGACATCACGTTGTACGATATTGATGTCGTCCCCGTCGGGGAAGATCAGCGACAACATCTCGAATACGCGCGTGAAGCCGTCGGCAAATTTAACCGCGCATTTGCCCAAGACACGTCTGAAAGTGGACACACTTATACTGACGACCAAATAATACCCATTCTAAAAGCACCCGCCGAGAAAATTATCGACACCGTCGGCGTCGTCCCTGGAACCGACGGCGGAAAAATGAGTAAAAGTAAAGGCAATACCATTCCGCTATTTGGCACCGACGAGGAAATCGAAAAAGCCGTCATGAGCATCGTCACCGACAGCGACGGATCAAAACCAGAACACGTCTATGCGATCCACAGACTCATCAAATCAGCTGCCGAGCTTGACCCGATCTATGAAGCCAACCAAGGACGATATGGCGACTTGAAAAAACTATTGGCAGCCGATCTGCAGGCGCTCATCGCACCCATGCGAGAGCGCCGCAACGCCATCACCGACGAACACGTCATGACTATCCTTAAAACCGGAGCAGAAACAGCCAAACAAACCTCACATCGCACTATCAACAAAGTCCGCAGCGCTATCGGCATTAACTTATAATCTATGGAACGAACACTCATTGCAGAACTAGCAAGCCACAAAGGAAGAGAAGTTACCATTAACGGCTGGGTCAGCGTCGCCCGGGACCAGGGCAAGATGGCGTTTTTTGATTTCCGTGACCGCACCGGAACCGTCCAAGGGGTCGTGTTTGGCAAACCAGAAGTTCTAGAAATCGCCAAAACTGCCCGCGTTGAATCTTCGGTCGCAATCACCGGCGTTGTCAACGCCCGCCCAGAAAAAATGGTCAACGACAAAGTCACAAACGGCGATATTGAACTCGAGATTACTGACATTAAAATCCTCAATCTGGCAGCAGAATTGCCGTTTGATTTGCAAGCGGAAATGAAACTTGAGACCATCCTTGATAACCGTCCACTAACCGCTAAAACGCAGCGCGCTCGAGATATTTTTAAAGTTTCAGCTACCATTGTCCAGGCTTACCGATGGGCGCTGATCTCACGTGGGTTTACTGAATTTCAGGCGCCAGCGCTGGTTGGAAGTGATGCAGAAGGTGGAGCTGAAGTATTTAAAGTTGAATATTTTAAAGGTCGCACCGCAAACCTTGCTACGAGCCCGCAGCTTTATAAAGAAATCATGACTGGCGCGCTGGAGCGAGTATTTACGATCGCCAAAATATTCCGTGCCGAGAAAAGCGCTACCACCCGTCACTTGTCGGAAATCACCCAGATGGACTTTGAACTAGCGTTCATTAACGACCACAACGACGTGATGGATGTACTCGAAGCGGTCACCAGAGAAGCCGCGACCGCCGTAGCAACGGAACACAAAGAGGTATTTGCAAGGTTCGATACCACTCCAGCCTTGCTCCCAGACGGAGCATACCCGCGGATCACTCTGCTTGAAGCGCAAGAAATCCTTAAAGAAAATTATGGTATTGATGCCATTGGGGAACCAGATCTCGAACCAGAACACGAGCGAAAACTTTGTGACTGGGCAAAAGAAGAAAAGGGCAGTGACTTTGTATTTGTAACCGAATTTCCAACCAAAAAGCGAGCGTTTTACACCTATCCTGATCCAGCCAACCCAGAGCGTTCACGCAGTTTTGACTTGCTATTTCGAGGACTGGAAATCAACTCAGGCGCCCAGCGGTATCACGATCACGCAGAAATGGTCGCGGAAATTGAATCGCGCGGTATGGATCCGCTAAACTTTGACTTCTACTTAATGATGCATAAATACGGTGTACCACCACATGGAGGCTGCTCGACGGGACTGGAGCGCTTTACAGCACGTATGCTGGAGCTTTCAAACGTCAAGGAAGCGGTTCCATTCCCACGCGACATCAACCGCATCGACGTCCTCCTGAGCACCACCGACGATAAGCCGACTGAGGCAGAATAGACTATGTCCAAATACGGTGAAGTTTTACTGTTTGTTACTGAACTGGCACTAGCGCTACTTTTTGTCGCTTACTTAATTGTATTTCAAGATATGACCATCAAAGAGATTTGGAACGAATACGGCATTCCGATACTGATTTACATTGTAATCTTTACCGCCTACCCGTTATTTCGACTTTACCAGAAATAAACATCCCGCCCGCTCTCCGTAGCTGGTGATTTGTTATACTACCCACACTATGAAACAAACCTACCAACCATCAGACGAAATTCTGGCAAAATACGCTGACTTACTCGTGAAGTTTGGACTCCAATCAAGA
>Ga0136601_1000467_pt1 | contig 17267 bp, 17 predicted proteins | sample AntRauMFilla2699_FD_181020 | JGI IMG/M metagenome (GOLD analysis project Ga0136601, IMG submission 181020) | Saline lake microbial communities from Rauer Islands, Antarctica - Metagenome Filla 2 #699 | ecosystem: Environmental > Aquatic > Non-marine Saline and Alkaline > Saline | place... | reverse complement strand
GCTTGTCCCTTGAGTTCGCCACGACCAGTTCGTCCGATGCGATGTACGTAATCTTCGAGTGTCCCAGGTAGGTCGTAGTTGATCACGTGTGACACCGCGTCCACGTGAATCCCTCGAGCCGCCACGTCAGTCGCAACGAGGATACGAGCTTGTCCGCCCTTAAAGTTTTTCAGAGATCGTTGTCGCTGTCCGTGGGATTTGTTGCCGTGGATTGATTCGGCTTTGATACCTTGTCGAACGAGGTCTTGCGACAATCGTTCCGCTTGGTGTTTCATTTCACAGAAAATAATCACTCGTGATAGTTCGGGCTTTTGCAAGAGCAGCAAGAGCGTATCAAATTTGTTGGCGGGGTCAAATGGTACGACGTCTTGCATGATGCTGTTGGCAGCGTCTTTTTTCTTGACTGACACACTAACCGGGTCAACCAAAAAGTCGTTCACGAGACCTTCAGCTTCTTTGGTCATGGTCGCTGAGAAGAATAGCGTTTGGCGGCCAGTTTTGGGTACTTGGTCGAGGATGTCACGCATATCGTGAATGAATCCCATGTCGAGCATCCGGTCAGCTTCGTCGAGTACGACGTTGTTGACGCGCTCTAGTCGCAAGTAGCCTTGGTTTGCCAGGTCCTTGATTCGTCCGGGCGTACCAATCACAAAGTGCTGGTGTCGGCGCAAGGCTTTGATTTGCGGACGAATACTCGTTCCACCCACACACGTCGTCGCAAATAGGTTGAATGGAGACTTGAATTTCTGGAATTCCATTTCTACCTGCAATGCGAGTTCTCGGGTTGGAGTCAAGATCAGCGTCATTTGGTTTTTGTTCTTGAGGGTTTTTTGGATCAATGGCAGCAAGAACGCCGCGGTTTTACCCGTTCCGGTCGCAGCCAGTCCAATAACGTCTCGTCCTTTGATCGCGAGGGGAATGGTCTCGTCTTGGATTGGTGACGGGCTTTCGATGCCTTGTGAAGCCAGGTTTTTGACGATGTCTTCGTGTAGTCCAAACTCATTAAACTTGTGTACCGGGACGTATACTTCTTCCTCGACGTCTACCGGGTTTTTGTTGATAAATAGGGATGGGTCGAATGATGGTCTTGGACGTCCGCCACCTCCGCCACGACGCCCGCCGCCGTTACTGGGCCTTCGTCCACCTGAATTGCTGCGTGGGCCACGACGATTGTCGCCACCACGTGAATAACTACGTTGCATATATTAACTTCTTAGATTGGGTTGGGTGCAGGAAATAATCACATCGACATATCTATGACGTCGAGACTCCTGCAGCCCTACAGAGAAACAAAAGTAACGACAAGATAACATAGTATCGACATCTGTCAAATTGTTTATTCTTATGCTAGGCTGGGCGATATGAAAAAATCGGTTGACTATATATTTGGCAAACACGCGATCAGAGAGCTGCTCCAAGAGCGTCCAGACGTCGTGGTAGAAGTGCACGCGGCGCAAGATTTTGCAGATGAGTTGATTTTACAATTGGTTGAAAAGCACCGCGTGCCGCTGCTGCCACTGAATCTAAAAAACCCACCGCGTGGCGTTTCGAGCAACGCCGCCCACCAAGGAATCGTGGCTGGCATTCACGCCGAAAAACTGACGGTTCCGTACAAGGACTTTATGCAGGATTTCCAATTGACTGACGATACGGCGTTTTTGGTGTTGGGTGAAGTCCAAGATCCTCACAACGTCGGAGCGGTGATTCGCTCGGCCGCTGCGTTTGGTCTCGCTGGTGTGCTGATTCCGCCACACAACCAAGCGCCCGTGACGGGAACCGTGGTCAAGGTCTCAGCCGGGATGGCATTTCGGATTCCATTGATTACCATCAGCAACGTCAACGCCACGCTGCGTGATTTGCAGGATCGGGGCGCGTGGGTATATGGGCTTGAGGGCGCTGGTACCGTGAGTACTACCACCGAAACATTCCCAAAACCCAGCGTGTTTGTCTTGGGCAACGAGGGGAGTGGATTGCGCGAAAAAACCAAAGCAGCCTGCGATGACTTGATCTCGATCCCGATCCATCCGCGCTGCGAATCACTAAATGCCGCCGCCGCGACCGCGATTGTATTGGCGAGCTGGAGTGGACAGCACCCAGCTGCATTGGGTGACTAAATGGTGTATTATAATCGACAATTACAGATCGAATAAAAATACGTTATGGAAGAACAGAAACAAACTGTCGAAACCGAAGTCGAGCAAACACCACAAGTAAAATTAGTTGATAAAGAACCAGTTGTTGCAGCGTTTGAACAAACAACCCCTGCCCCGAAAAAGAAAAATATCTGGCTCATCGCCGGCGCCGTGGTGTTGGTCGTGATCGCGCTGGGAGCCGTTTGGATGCGCCTAGAACGAGAGGGTCGAGTAGGTACAACGTTCTTTGCGGGAATGTTTGCCGCCCAAGAAGCATCGGCGCCAGTCGCAACCGTAAATGGTCAAACCCTTCGCAATGCAGATCTAATGCTGAGTGTTGAGCAGTTGGAGCAAGCCGCTATTGCACAAGGACAAAACCTAGAAGACCCAGCCGTACAAACACAGATCCAAGAACTCGCAGTTGAAATGCTGGTTAACACGACCCTGCTCAAGCAACAAGCACAGAGTGAAGGTATCGTTATTACCGAAGCGCAAGTGACTGAACGAATGGAGCAGTTAGAAATCGAAGCTGGTGGTGCAGAAGTACTGGCAGCCCGAATGGAAGAGTTTGGAATTGACCGCGATACGTTTGCGGCCGATGTTCGAACCGAATTGACGATTGTTGCGTTGCTTGAGAGCGTGTTTTCAGATAGCGATCTTCAGCCAACTGACGAAGAAGTGACAGCATTGTATGAAGAGGTTGCACAAACACAAACTGATGTGCCTCCACTTGATGAAGTACGACCACAAGTCGAAGCGCAGCTGCAGCAAAATAAAGAACAGCAAGCAGTTGAGATGTACCTCGAAGAACTGCGCGCAGTTGCGGATATTGAAATCGTTTCCTAGCTTTCACCTGCTATACTGCACAACATGAAGACCGTTGCGGCAGAAATAGTTAAACAACTCACCTACAAACCCAAAGAGCGTATGGACACCATGCGCTCTTTGTCCGTCCCGGAACAAGCGGCCGTCTTTGTCGAACTGTCTCCGTACGTACAGCAATCAATTTTACCGCGCTTGAAAACGTCCGAGATCGTTGATTTGCTTGATCACATGGACATGCAACACGCCAAACGGGCCATTGCCAAGATTTCCAATGCTAAAAAACGCGAACGAATCGTACAGCGTCTCAAGGGCGAAGTGAAAGAAAAACTCGAGTACTTTTTACGTTTCCACCCCCAAGCGTCGCTTGATCTCATCACGTTCAATTACGTCTTTTTGGCAGAAACAAAAACTGTGGCAGATGCCGCAGATGTCGTTGATGAGCATTACGAAGAAACCGGAAAATATCCAGAGATTTTAGTCCATCACGATGGTACTTTGATTGGTGAGGTTCCGTTGTCGGTGATGGTGCGCGCGCGCAATACCACCAAACTAAAGACGCTCGTAAAACCAATCGAAACGTTGCCCTATCAGTCCGAGGTAAATGCCGTCATCAACAAACTGGTTGCGGGCAACAACAAAAAACTAGTGATTCTTGATCATGACACCAGTGTGCTGGGGGTGGTGTACGCCGATGTGGCGCGGTTACTGTTCAGCAATCTGCCGGCCGAGTCTCTGTATGATTTTGCCGGTGTCGACGATAGTGAAAAACCGTTTGATAGTATCGGTAAAAAGGTAAATAGTCGCTATCGCTGGCTGATCTTGAACCTGGCGACCACGTTTATCGCTAGTTCGGTGTTGTTGATCTACCAGGATACGCTCGATGCACTGGTCATCCTGACGATTTATATTCCGGTGATCGCGGGTATGGGTGGCAATGCAGCTACGCAGTCATTTGCGATTATGGTGCGCGGTATTACGCTGGGGACTATTTCGCTCAAAAATTCTGCGGCGGCGATTTGGAATGAAACGGTGGCTGGTTTGTTGAATGGAATTATCATTGGAGCGGCTGTGGCACTGGTGTCCGCCATTTGGCACGGTGAACCGCTATTGGGGTTGGTGGTGGCGCTGGCGCTGGTTGGAGTGCATGTGGTGGCGGCGGTGGCTGGAGCCGCGATCCCGCTGTTAATGAAGCATCTAGGGAAAGACCCGGCGGCCACTTCGACTATTTTCATCAGTACGGCGACTGACGTGTTGGGGCTGGTATTTTTGTTGGGGCTGGCGACCTTGATACTGCTTTGATGTGTTAGAATTATAATATGAATTGGACAACTTTTTTTTCACTGTATGCTATTAGCGTGCCGATCTTTTTTATCATTGATATTATCTGGCTGGGATTTGTTGCGAGTAACTTTTACCGCGAGCGCATCGGACATTTGATGGAAATCAATTGGACGGCGGCGTTGGTGTTCTACTTTGTGTTCTTGGTTGGGCTGACGTATTTTGCGATATATCCGGCGCTACAAGACGGTGGAGGTTGGCAAAAGGCTCTATTGCTGGGCGCATTGTTTGGATTTTTTACCTATGCAACCTACGATCTGACCAACCTCGCAACCCTCAAAAACTGGCCGTTGTCGCTGGTGGTGGTTGATATAATCTGGGGCACGACGTTGGGAGCCTCTGTGGCTGCAGGTACCTTGTGGGTCTATAGTTTTTTTGCCTAGCTCGCCAGGTGTATGAAAAATGCCGAGCGAATTGTCATCGTCACGATCATTTTATTTTTGATCGGTGGCGCAGCGTGGGGGTATTACGCCGTCACTGATACGCGCAGCGATTTTCGGGAACGAGTCGCCGCTGGCGAGTTTGAAATCCGCGACGAACCGGCAGCGGCTGCAACCAGTACGCCGCGAACCGAGGTCGAGTGGCGTAAATATTATCCAGTCACCTACGAAATGCGCGTTGGCGATGTTACGGTGCAAGCTTCGGTCGCTGACACGCTGAGCAAGCGCATCACGGGACTGTCGAACACACCGTATTTGCCCGCAGGAGTAGTCAAGCTATTTGCATTTGGAGTCCCCGGGTCGCATTCGATCTGGATGAAAGATATGAATTATCCGATTGACATTATATGGGCAGATGAAGACGGTCTGATTGTGCACATTGAAGAGAATGTGTCACCAGACAGCTATGACCGGACGACTCCGCAAAACTCCATCTCGTACCGATCGCCCGTGCCGTCTTGGTTTGTCGTGGAGACTAACGCGGGCTTTGTCGAGATGCACGAGATCACGCTTGGTGACAGAGTGACGATACCGCGCGGAAACTAGCTTGTATATATTTTGGATTGTTGCATAATAGCTCGGCACGACGATCGCCTCATTTTATGGGGAGGAACGTCCGGACACGTCCAGATTTATTTGGAGTACGATAGCGGGTAACGCCCGTCCATGGCAACATGCGAGGTGCGAGCAGAGACGTCCTAATCGAAAGAGACAGGAATTCCTTCGGGAATAGTCGCTTGGGTAACCAAGCGGGTGAAACGGCTAAATCCTTATCAGCGTGCAAGGCCGCGCTTGGATTCGTCCAAGAGAGCCGCATGAGCGTACTAGCAATAGTTCGCCTAGGTAAATGATCGTCTGTCGCTTTGGCGACAACAGAATCCGGCGTAGGTGTCACAAGTCCCCCTTGGGGGATTTTTGTGTGTGGTATCATTATGACACTTATTACATTGGATATTTTGTATGCCCGAAAACGTATTTACACCTACATCACAAGCAAAACCGATCAAACAAGTTACTGCAAACACGGCGCCGATTGCAAGCCAGTCTAGTCCTGATCAGCTAAGCGCCGGCTTGCTGCGGGGTGCTCGACTGACGGTTGTTTGGTTTACATTTCTGCTGCCAATTTTTTTTCTGCCCGGATTGTGGGGATCGCTTGGATTCCAAAAAGTCTTACTGGCACTGGGAGCTGTGGTGCTGGTGCTTATTACTTTGAGTTTACTCATGCTGCGAACCAGTCAAGTGCGGACCGTTTTGCCGATACCGCTTTGGTGTTTTTTTGGGTTTATTGGCGTAGCTACAGCGTCAGCAATCTTTTCTGATAGTCCAGCTGTCGCGTTTCGTGGCAGTGTGCTCGAGACCGGAACAGTGGCATTTTTTGTGTTGATTGCCGGAGTGATGCTGCTACCGTTGGTGTTGCAGCAGAGCAAGAAATATATGCTGTGGTCTTTGCAAGCGTTGGTAGTTAGTTCGCTTATGGTGTTGGTGTACAGCGTGACGCGGTTGTTTTTTGGTCCGGTTTTAGCTTTTGAGAGTTTTGGATTAGTTACAGCTGGTCCAGTTGGCGTCTTTAACGATTTGGCAGTGTTTGCCGGTCTGAGTATCCTGGTTTCCCTGATCGCTCTATTGCAGCTACCGTTACGAATATCCTTGCAAGCACTGCTGCTGGTAGTGGTGTCACTATCTTTGATTGTGCTGGCGGTCGTTAATTTTTCTCTTCTCTGGTTTGTGACGGGATTCTTTAGTTTGTTACTGTTACTGTTTGTCGTCTCAAGAGATCATTTGTTCGCGCTTGAAAGTGAACAAGCGACGCCTCCAGCCCCACACAACTACATGCTGTTTGCTACCACTGTCTTGGTCGGTGTGGTTAGTGCGTGGTTTATTGTGTTGGATAACGTTGCGACTGAGCAGATTAATCGCTGGCTGGATGTGCCTTATCTCGAAATTCGTCCCTCGTTCTTACTAACTGTTGATATCGCCCAAGCTATTTACCAAGATGATCTGTTGTTGGGTACTGGACCAAATCAATTTGTGAACGCCTGGCGACAGCACAAAAACCCGGCTATCAATGACGACATTTATTGGGCAACGGACTTTACCGCCGGGAGTTCTTATGGAACGACGATCGCTGTAACAACCGGCGTCCTGGGATTTGCTTTGTTTATTCTCTTTCAAGCCTGGTACGGTTGGTTTGGTTTTAAAATGCTGGTACTGAGCCATCGTCCGGATCCGTTTTGGTATTTTGCCGGCGCGGCTTCCTTTGCCGGCGCAGCGTTCTTGTGGCTGACTACTTATTTGTACGTGCCCGGGGTGACTATTTTGTTACTGGCGGCGTTACTCACCGGATTGTCATTTGTGGCTGGGTCGATATTGTTACCTAAAACGGTGCGTCTTATTCCGCTTGTATGCAACCGACGTCGCGGTTTTGGATTGATGGCGTTGGCGATTTTGTTAATTAGCGGGTCGGTGGGGGCGTTGTTTACCGTCGGTCAACAGTACGCTGCGCGCGCGACATTCAATCAAACACAAGCCACTGCTACCGATATTGCGGTGTTGGACCAAGCCGCGTTGGCTGCGTATGCCCAGTATCCCGATACTAAATTCTTGGCGGTGCGAGCCAGGATTGCCTTGCTAGAAATGAACCAGCTGGTTAATATTCTCGCCGATACCCAAGATCCAACCGAGGAGCAACAGCAGGTATTTCTAAACGTGTCTGCTCGAGCCTTGGCAATTTTAAATCAAGCGGTTACCCAAGACTCAGAAAATCCGGCCCACCAAGCAATCCTGGCAGCGGTATACAACAACCTCGCCATCGCGGGAGAACCAAATGCCCTTGATCGTGCTGCTACCGCACTCGAACGTGCGCAAGCTCTCGACCCTAAAAATCCCACGTATCATTTGATCAGTGCGCAGATGGCAGCCAGACGTGGCGATGTGACTACCGCCCGTGAATCGCTAGAATCTGCATTGCAAATGAAGCGTAATTTTACCGAAGCGCTATTTTTACTGGCAGAAATAGAGCGGGCTGAAGGCAACATCCAAGCCGCCATCGAAACTACCCAAGCCATCACCAGACTCGAGCCCGACAATCCAGCCCGGCAGTATCAATTGGGATTATTATTTGTAGCGGCAGAAAACGCGAGCGATGCCCAAACGGCGTTTGGTCGGGCGCTGCAGATTGATCCAGAGCATGCCAACGCCCGCTATTCACGGGCGCTACTTTTGGCGCAAGCCGGGGATGTCGAAACCGCGCTCGATGAGTTGCGCCTTGTCCAAATCGAAAACCAAGACAGCGAATTACTCAGTACCGTGATCACACAGCTAGAAGCTGGTACATTGCCGAGGCAAAATACCGCTGGTGCGGTAGATTTGCCAGTGTCGGAACTGACACCACAAACAGCAGACGAAACCGTCACATCGACAATTCTTCCGGAGTCAAACTTACTGACGCCTCTTAATGCTCAGGCAAATACACCGCAAACTGCCGCGGTTCCAGCGGTTCTAACCGAAACAGAAACGCCGATTGATCCGGTGGTACAAGAGCAGCCCATCCAAGCGGTGCCAGAATAAAAATCAATATGGTGAGTCGCGTTTTTCATTTAGTATACAAAGAAATCAAGGGGCTGCATCAAGCCGCGTATGTTCTTGGGCTGTTTGCGTTTGGATCACAATTGCTGGCGATTGTCCGTGATCGACTGTTGGCTCATACGTTTGGAGCCGGTGTTGAATTGGACTTGTACTACACGGCGTTTCGGATTCCGGATCTGCTGTTTGTGTTGTTCGCCTCGATGTTGTCGGTGTATGTGTTGTTGCCGTTTGTGTCGCGCGCTACCGAACCCAAAGCCAAACAAGCCGTGTTGGCGCAGGTGTTCACGCTATTTTTAATTGTGTATACGATTGTGGCGTGTCTGTTGGCGCTGTTTGCACCGTTGTACGTTCCGGTATTGTTCCCTGGATTTGCGGCGCAAGCGGCCGAATTGACGGTGTTGTTGCAGATATTGCTGCTGCAGCCACTATTCCTCGGGTTGTCGAGCATCTGTGGCGTGGTTACGCAACTGCACCACCGCTTTGTGTTGTATGCGATTAGTCCGTTGCTGTATAACGTGGGTATTATTTTGGGAGTTGCGGCGTTGTATCCGTTTTTTGGTTTGCCGGGATTGGTGGCAGGGGTGGTGATTGGGGCGATTGGTCACGTGTTAGTGCAGGTGCCGTTTGTGATGCGGAGCAATCTGGCGTTTTCTGCGATCTGGCCGATTGACTGGGGGTTTATCCGCGAATTGATTGTGACGGCGGTCCCGCGTTCGCTGACCTTGTCATTGAATCAATTAGTGCTGCTGTTTTTTGTGAGTGTCGCTACAACTTTTACCGCTGGTTCGGTGGCGGTATTTCAGCTCGCGTACAACATCCAGTCGGTACCGCTAGCGATTATTGGAATGAGTTATTCGGTGGCGGCGTTCCCGACGCTATCCCATTTGTTTGCCGCCAGAAAGCATGATCGGTTCAACGAGCAAGTCATTACCGCCATGCGTCATATTATTTTTTGGTCAGTGCCGATTGTGGGGTTGGTGATTGTGTTGCGGGCGCACATCGTTCGGGTGCTTTTGGGGAGTGGTGAATTTGACTGGAGCGATACTAGGTTGACGGCGGCGGTGCTGGCGGTATTTGCAGTGTCTCTGGCGGCGCAAGCCTTGCTCCTGCTACTGGTTCGCGCGCTGTACGCTGGTGGACGCACGACGGTGCCGCTTTTGGTAACGGTGTTTAGTAGTGCGGTTGCGGTGGTGGCTGGTTTGGTGGGGTTGTCTTTTTGGAATGTGTCGCCGGATTTCCAGTTATTTGTGCAGCAGCTATTTCGACTAGAGTCACTGGCTGGGGTAGAGATTATTATTTTGGCAGCGGCGTTTGGTTTGGGACAGTTGGTGCAATTAGGACTGCTGCTAGTGGCCGCCAAACGGATATTTGCCGTGAACGTCGGCGCTATTTTTGGGTTGGTCTGGCGAGCAACCCTCGCTTCGTTTGCGGGTGGAGCAGTGGCGTATCTGGTATTGCAGTTTGTGGTGGAGGGAGTTAATCAAAACACGCTGGTCGGGATTATGTTGCAGGGAACCACGGCTGGAATAGCTGGAGTCGCCACCATCTGGTTGGTGTACTGGTTATTTAAAACGCCAGAACTGAAAGAAGTATCCCAAGCGTTTCGGTTGCGCTTACTCAAAACCGACGTCACCGCGCCGCAGTAACTCGTTTTTTAGAGAAAAGTAAGGTAGCATAGCTCCATATGAAGGACCACATTCGTAATTTTAGTATTATCGCGCACATCGACCACGGCAAGTCGACGTTGGCTGACCGCATGCTCGAAGTCACCCAAACCGTCGAAGCGCGCAAGATGCAAGCCCAAGTGCTCGACAGTATGGACCTGGAGCGCGAGCGGGGGATTACGATCAAAATGCAGCCCGTCAAAATGGATGTCAAGACCGCAGATGGTGATTTGTACGAGTACAACCTGATCGACACACCAGGACACATCGATTTTTCATACGAAGTCTCTCGGGCGCTACAGGCCGTAGAGGGCGTGTTGCTGCTCGTTGACAGTACTCAGGGGATCCAGGCGCAGACGCTGACGACGCTACAAATGGCAAAAGACGCGGGACTCAAAATAATTCCGGTCCTCACCAAAACCGACGTGCCGCACGCTCGGATTGATGAAGTTAGTGAAGAAGTAATCAATTTGCTTGATTGTGAAATCGAAGATATTCAGTTGGTATCAGGCAAAACTGGTGACGGTGTACCCGAGCTGCTTGAAGTAATCCGTAGAGAAATCCCACCACCACGATCAAGCACAATCGATACCTATCGGGGGATGATTTTTGATTTCCAGTATGACAGTCATCGGGGGATTATCGTGTTTATGCGCGTGTTTGATGGGGAAGTGAAAAAGGGCGACGTGCTTAAATTTTCGGTGTCAGGCAAAAGTTTCACCGCGCTTGATGTGGGGGTTGTGACACCAGAAGAACAATCGGTAGCCAAACTCACTGACGGGCAGATCGGGTACATTGTCACGGGGATCAAAGAACCAGGAGTAGCAGCCGTCGGAGACACCTTGACGCTCGATAAAAGCACCGCCGCCGCGTTCCCTGGATTCCAGTTGGCGCGTCCGGTCGTATGGTCGTCAATTTTCCCCGAAAACCAGGACGATTTTACCCAGTTGCGCCAAGCCCTTGATCGCCTGCAGTTGTCGGATTCGTCATTGTCATACGAAGAAGAATCATCAGGTGTGCTCGGGCGGGGGTTTCGGTGTGGGTTTTTGGGGATGTTGCACATGGAAATCATTACCGAACGATTACGGCGCGAATTCAATCTCGAAATCATCATTACCTCCCCGAGTATTTCGTATGAAGTCACCTGGGAAAAAGACGGTAAGGTCGAACATATTTACGCCGCCACCAGATTCCCCGAACACGGCGACAAAGTCACTGTGCGTGAACCATGGATCCTCGGGCAGATCATCCTGCCGGGTGACTACATGAGCAACATCATGAAACTGCTCTTTGATCACGAAGGGACGATTATTGATACGGAATTATTTAGTGATGGTCGAACGTTGTTGTCGATCGAGATGCCGCTGCGAGAATTGATGCGCGGATTTTTTGATAAATTAAAGAACGCGTCCAGTGGTTATGCATCATTGTCATACGAAATCGCTGAGATGCGAACCGCCAATGTGACCAAGCTTGATATTCTCGTCGCAGAGGAAATCGTCCCAGCATTTTCGCGAGTAGTCGGTACCATGCGCGCCGAAATCGACGCCAAAGCGATGACAGAAAAGTTGTACAAAACGCTACCAAAACGTCAGTTTGATACCAAAGTCCAAGGAAAAGTCATGGGTAAAATCATCGCGACCAAGAAAATCTCAGCGACTCGCAAAGACGTCACCGGACACCTCTATGGTGGTGACGTATCACGTAAAAACAAACTCTTAGACAAACAAAAGAAAGGCAAGAAGAAAGCCTTGGCGCGAGGGACTGGCAACGTACAGATTCCTGCCGATGTGTTTATGAAAATGATTAAGGACGATTAAGGTAACCAGCCAACGATTAAACCGTCCCCACTCCAACCAACACACTGGCAACCATACTCAGGACGATCACGGCAGCAAATATAATCCACACCCATTTAAAGGCTTTTTGGTTTTTTTTGTCGAAGAGTAAACTCATAGGAGATAGATTATATACGAAAGTAATTTATAGTGTAAAATTGTAGCACATGCTTGATTTTTACCAAAAACGCAAACTACGCACTATTGCCAATTCTCGAATCACTCAGGCTGGTTTGGTGGTGGTGTTTGGTTTTTTGGCGTGGCAAGCGTTTGAACGGTATACGGTGACCGCCACTATGGGTGACCGACGATCGACCGTGGAGCAAACTGCTGCAACGCTTGAGGCACGTAAAGACGCCCTTGAGGCTGAGGTTCGCTATCTCCAAGACGAACGAGGAATCGAAGCCGAGATGCGTCGCCAATTTGACGTCGCACTCCCGGGAGAAGAAGTCGTGGTAATTCTAGAAGAAGAACTTCCACCAGAAATACTGCCGTTAGCCACTACTACTGAAAAACGTCGCTGGTGGCAGTGGTGGTAAAAATAGACACACTACCAACTTGGCTGGTATACTAAAGGTATAATTATTGATACTAAATAAACTATTTGTATGGAAACAGCAGTTACGATCTACAGCACCCCAGTTTGTCATTTTTGCCAAACTGCCAAAGAATTTTTCACTGAAAATAATGTGAAATACGAAGAATTTGACGTGGCAGCTGACGCCGACAAACGTCAAGAAATGATCGACATGACCGGTCAAATGGGCGTACCAGTAATCCGAATTGGCGACGATGTGGTGATTGGATTTGATGAAGATAAAGTGAAGGAATTGTTGAAGCTGTAGGCAGTAGCAATCATGCAGTCAAACAAAACGGCGCAATTGCGCCGTTTTGTGCTTGCTCGATAGCTTCGTTCGCATAAAACATGCTTCAATGAACTTGTAGTACAATAATCAAAATGAAGGAAAATCAATTTGAAACAATCAAACAACTTGATAATAACGGAGCTGAGTTCTGGTCGTCGCGTGACCTTGCCAAAGCACTTGAGTATTCAGATTATCGAAATTTTCATACGGCTATAAATAAAGCTAAAAGTGCCTGTGAAAACAGTGGTGAAGTTGTCCACAACCATTTCGTTGATACCACCGAAATGGTCAAGACTGCCAAAAGTGCAGGAGTCCAAAATTATGCAATATTTCAAAATGCTGGCTACAAAGGTTTGTACGGAGGACTAATTTGAACAAAGTGAGTGACCTGCAACGCGCGGAGCGCGTGGTGATTTTATACTTCTACGTACGCATTCGGGTTCGTGGTGGTGCGACGCGCTTCGAGACTGGGTTCGTACCTCACCCCTTCGTCCTCTTACAAGTTTCGTTTGGTGACTTCGTTGGTCTTTGCAATATCAAATGATTTGCGCTTCGCGCAAGCTTTCTCTATGTGCTTGTCTCGCCCTCCCAATACGCGCACGGAGCTTCGCTCTCTGCTCCCAATAATTTTACTTGCACAAAAAAACTATGATGCTATAATCTAAATATTAAGGCCTTAGGGCTCCGAGAAAACCGGCTTCGTGCCGGTTTTCGATTTTTAGAACCTTTCTCCTTTAAAAAAGTTGCCAACTGTTTCTTGTAACACAAGAAATTCAGCTTCTTTTACCACGTCAATCTTTCTAATCAGTCGTTTAGTGCTAAAGACTCGTAATTGTGATAGACACACATTTCCAGCCGAATCCCCGTAATGAACTAAGCGATAAAAAGGTCCGGACTTTTCTTTACTGGTGAGCGGTAGTCCATAAAATTGTTCGCGTCCTACTTTGCGAAAAATTAACACGGGGCGTTCAAACAGTTCATTCTTGCCATCAATCTCGGCTCCGACGTTTACACCAATTGAAATCCACCAGACTTCACGTTCTTTTGTATAAAGCGAGACTTGTGTATCGTGAGCATCCAACTTTTTCTTTTGCTTGATCCACTCGTCGAAGCGTTTGATGTAGTGCTTGGTCATTTGTTGAGTATAGCAAATGTCTCTCCATCATGTTTTACGTATTTTAACCCAAGACATTTTCCAACCAACCATTCTTGAAATAGGATTCCATCTGCTGATTAGCTCGACTCGGAAAACCATTTGCAATGTGTCCTAGCATATCTTCCATTAAGTAAATACGTAGCCTTTCGAGTTGGAAGGTACCCCAAATCTAAGACACCCTTTCTAAGTCTTTTTATGATACCTCATGTTGTTCTTTAAACAAACGCGGTGGTACTCTCAGAGCCGAGTGTATCCGGCGCTCGTTGTCCAAGGACGAAGTCCTCGTCTGTGCAGAATTACTCACCCTAGCTCGAACCTATTTTGAACAGAATGATTGACTCGCAACGCGCGGAGCGCGTGGTGGCATTATACTTCCACGTACGCATTGGTGTTCGTGGTGACGCCACGGGCGCGGACTCCTCGCCCGCAGCCACCCCAAACATTTCCTTGCCATTTTAAAAAAGCGGAGAGGGGTCTGGGGGAAGCCGCCTTACATATTGAAAGGATGGGGTTGGGCGTTGCGGGTCTTACTCTCTTTCTCTAATGACCGCCCCGGTGCAACCGAACAAAGACACGCTTTGATCGTCCGAGACGGCCATTAGAAAAAACGTGTCTGAAACTGTTCGGTTGCAGTATTAGTATATCAGACAAAGAGAGGTACGGTTAATTAACCAATCTGACCTGCAAAAAATTTGGACCAAAAAACTCTTTGTTTAAATCTGTAACAATCTCATCTATGCCATAAAATGGTGCTGTCACAGTGTAAGTGTTAATTACTGCAGACTTTCGATATTCTGACCACTCGTTATTAAAAGTTTTGCCTTCAAACATTTTTCTATTGTCAATTACTTGATAGAGTGACTTATCATACGATGTAATAATGGGCCACTTTCCATGTACTCCAGACTGATTCATTGAAAATATATGTGTTTGGTAGGGTCTTCCTGGATAATACGCTTCAAAATAATAAAACTTATTCGCTCCAGTTGAGTATGTTGCATACGTTGGTTCATAAAATATCTTATCCAATTCTGAAAAAGTTGTTTTACCCAGAGTAACGATAATAACTTCATTAGAGTTAGTTTCTTTATTAAAAAATTCAAACTTGGGATTGAAGTTAACCTTTCGTGTAGTGATTGAGTAAAAGAGGACATTATTATTGATATCGGTAGCAGCCTCGACATAATATAATGGATTTACAAACACATACTCAATTACCTCACTGGAAAGATTATTTACAAACATTTCTTTACCAAGTAAGTCGCGAAAATTACTGATTGGTACACCAGGTGCTAATTTCCGCAATTTTGAATATTCTTCGGTCGCGTTTACAGCTCTATCGTCTGGCACTTCACCAGCATCGTAGTAAATAGCTTCATCTTTTATTGTTTCTTGTGATGAATCAGAAGTGAGATAAATCAAAATCAAACCACCAAGTACTGTTGCAACAGTCCCAGACAGTACAGAGTGTTTATTTATGAAGTCCCAAGTTTTTGAGGAAAAACCACGAATTCTAATAATTATTTTTGTCAGTTTCATTATTCTTACAATTTTAGCAAAATTAACTATGTTTTGCTTGATAAACAAAAACCACCACACAGATGTGTAGCGGTCGGGCAGTGAGGGCGACGCGGACGTCGCCCTCAAAGAACGATTAGCGGGTGATGAGAAGCTCAATATGATCCTCATTATCACTACGCATACGGATGACTCTGGCGCCACGGTGTTTCTTGCCGTTGCCATGGTCATCTATGATGATTTCTTGATCACCGATTTCTGGCACCAAGTCCAGTACCGCTGCAATCAAACAAGATTGAATCGCTGGCTGCAGTTGCAGCAACGTTTCAACAAAGTTTGGGGCGATGAACTCGACGTATACCGGACGACCAGTGATCATGTAATGCAAGAACACACTTTCCGAGGAACGAGCAGTATCCAGCTCTTCTTGGGTGATACCAGCCGCGTTCATCAGTTCGTTGACATCTTTCGACATTTTCTTTTCCTTATCAATCTGAGAATCACAGAAGTGTGCCAACTTCCTCTCAGCAAATGGATTTCAAAGGCACAGAGATATATTAGCACAATTTATTGACAAAGTCAATGTTTCGTGCTAGTCTGTTGGCAGCTTACGGAGCTGACTTTTTCATTTTACAACCAACGGAGGACTCCCAAATGACCAACGTCAAATCCCGCCAGTACACACTGGTTACGTTCTATACACCTGGCTCTTTCATGCCCAACGAATCGTCCAAAGTCGTGGAAACCCACGACCCCACTGAAATCGCTGGCATGGCGCCCAAACACGCTTTCTGCTTCACTATCGAAGATTTTGTCGAAAAGACAACAACCGTTGACGGCGAAGACTTTAAAAAGACCGAGCAGGTCGGCGCCACCAGCGGTCGGTTTTACCTTGGCGGCGACGTGTATACTGTTGCTGAACTGAAAGCTAAATTTGGTGATGACAGCCGGCACCAAACCCTGATTTCAAACATTGAGGGCAGCTACCCCAAAGCCATTCAGTGTCGCACAGGGAACTGGCAACCATTCAGTGATGACGACACCTATCTCGACATTGCTGCCTGAATCTTCTTTCAGGACATACTCCCACCCCTTCTTCGATGATTGGGGTGGTTTTCTTTTGGGAGCATAGAGCGAAGCTCTGTGCGCGTATTGGGAGGGCGGGGCAAGCACATGTAGATAAGCTTGTGCGAAGCGCAAACCATTTTAATACTACAAACTCAAACGAAGTCACCAAGCAAACATCACCGCACCGAAGCAGGCGCACGAACGAATGTGAGTGGCCTATGCGAGGTGTGGTGGTGTGAAGCGTGTCAGCATTACCACCTGCTCTGTCTCCGCGTAGCGCCTCGGGTCGCCACAAGGACGATACAAGTTTCGTTGCATACTCTCGATTGAACGGAGGATGAAACGAAACTTGTATAAAGGACGCAGGGGCGAAGAAAACCCAAACCCATCCTTTCAATATTTAAGGCGGCTTCCCCCACACCCCCTTCCGCTAGGAGGAAAAGGTAAGGATGGATTTGGGTTTGCTCTCTGCGAGGTACGAGCTGAGACCCGAGGCGCGTCGCACCACCACGAACTCCAATGCGTACGCAGAAGTACAAAGCCACCACGCGCTCCGCGCGTTGCGAGTCAATCATTCTGTTCAAAATAGGTTCGAGCTAGGGTGAGTAATTCTGCACAGACGAGGACTTCGTCCTCAGACAACGAGCGCGGCGTAGCCGCGCGAGCAGAAGAAAGAGCCAACCCGTTCGAAAAGCTCCCAGCTTTCCTCACCTGCGCGACCAAACCAAACGGCGAGGGCGTGGCGAAGTGGGCGGTTTTGTCCTTGCCGCAAGTCTAAAAGATAATTTTTGAAAAATTATGATCAAACCAAAATATTTTCTATACGCTCGTAAATCA
>Ga0136601_1000466_pt1 | contig 17292 bp, 14 predicted proteins | sample AntRauMFilla2699_FD_181020 | JGI IMG/M metagenome (GOLD analysis project Ga0136601, IMG submission 181020) | Saline lake microbial communities from Rauer Islands, Antarctica - Metagenome Filla 2 #699 | ecosystem: Environmental > Aquatic > Non-marine Saline and Alkaline > Saline | place... | reverse complement strand
GAATCAGGCGGACTGCCTCGTCGATAGACATACCTTCAGTGCTCTTGCCATCTATCTCAACAATTACATCTCCAGCCACTAAGCCGGCGGCTTCAGCGGGAGTGTTTGGTAATGGCGAGATGATGGTGACAAGACTGTCCCTAATGCCCACTTCCATGCCGACACCACCAAAATTGCCAGCAATGTTTTCACCAAACTGTTCCGCGTCTTGCGGAGGCAGGAACACTGAGTATGGGTCGTCATAGCTGCGCACAAGCCCTTGGATCGCTCCGTGGAGTCGATCTTCGTCAGAAACTGTGTCAGTACTGGAGGCCGCTACAAACTTTTCTTCCATGAGATTCCACACTCGCCAAAACTCTGACAAGTCAGCGTCAGTGTCGGGGGCAGCATTGGCACCAAAAAGCGCCGAGAAGATGCTCGCAGACTGTGCACCTGGTTCGTCTCCAGCTGCTTTAAATGGGTGTTCAAATTGGGTTCCAGCAAAGAAGGCCGCTACCGCTAGTGTGATTGCTAGAAAAGTCCCTAGAACCCGACTGTTGGGGTTGGTTTGGATACCTGCTGTGTCTACGTCTGTTTTCATACCCACTATTATTACACAGCGAACTCTACTCGCCAAAAATGCAGCGTGCTACACTGTTAACAAAGTACATGATAGAGCGATATTCATATAAAAAACTAACCTGGATCGACGTCTGTTCACCCTCTGCTGAGGAGATCCGTGAAGTGATCGAGGAGGCCAACATTCCGACCGAGTTTGCTGGTGATTTAACGGCTATGGTGCCTCATTCAAAAACCTACCACAAGAAAGGTGCCCTAAAGATAACCCTCGACTTCCCCATTGTTCGTCGCACCGACATCAATCACCCTCATGAGGTAAAATTTCTAGCTACCAAAACTCACTTGGTCACCGTGCGCTTTGAAGAGATAGAGGCTATGCACCGCTTCGGTAAAGAATTTGAGGTGCGTTGTATGTTGCAAAACGGAACCACCACGACTACTCACCGACTGTTCTTGGCTATGCTTGATTTTATGTATGACGCCCTCTACCTCAAACTCGACTACATAGAATCTAGACTAAAAGATGCGGAAACTGAAATCTTCAACGAGCGTGAGAAAGAGATGGTCACCGAAATCTCTCATATTAGTCGGCGCTTGATTACCTTTCGTCAGACACTCGGATCACATGAAAATGCTCTCTTTGGACTAAAAGAAGCGGTGAGCGGTGCCTTCGGTACGAAGCATCAAAAGCACGCTGACAACCTAGAACACCACTACCGAAACCTAACGAGCCGTGTCAAAGCCCTGACGAGTATGCTCGAAGACCTTCGTGACACAAACATGGGACTCCTCACCACCAAGCAGAATGAAGTGATGAAAACCTTCACTATCTTGGCTTTCATCACCTTCCCGCTGACGCTCTTCACTTCCATGTTTGGCATGAACACAGTGACCACACCAATCGTTGGTCATCCGCTTGATTTTTGGTTCATCCTCGGGATCATGATGTTTGTATCCGTATTTTTCTTCGTATATTTCAAATATAAAAAATGGATCTGACCTGAGTAAACGAGCGTAGCGACTATTACGAAGGTCCACAGGACAGTTTCGGTAGATACGAGCCTTCCTAGCGAGTATTTACCAAACTGGTATCGTGTATGAACAAACGAGCGTAGCGACTATTACGAAGGTCCACAGGACAGTTTCGGTAGATACGAGCCTTCCTAGCGAGTATTTACCAAACTGGTATCGTGTATGAACAAACGAGCGTAGCGACTATTACGAAGGTCCACAGGACAGTTCCGGTAGATACGAGCCTTCCTAGCGAGTGAGAGAGGTTCAAACGACCTCTCGCAAGACCTTTTGAGAAATTTCACATTTCCAAAAGGTGTACTGTTCCTGTAAGGAATAGAGCAAACTGGTATCGTGTCTTGAAAAGCGAGCGTAGCCAGAAAGCTCTGCGCAAACGGGTGGCAAACATTTCATGTTTGCCACCCGTTTGCTACAATGATTACACTATGTTTTCGCTATTTAAAAAATCGACCCCCGCACCCGAATTGCCTCCTGTGAAGTTGTTCAACACACTTACTAAAAGTAAGGAGGTATTTGAGCCACTCTCTCCTCATGAGGTAACTCTCTACTCTTGTGGACCTACTGTTTATGACTACGTACACATAGGTAACCTGCGCGCTTATGTCTTCGTCGACACCCTTAAGCGGACGCTCCTCTATAACGGCTACTACGTTAACCACACGCTTAACTATACCGACTTTGGCCACCTTACTTCAGACGCCGACACCGGTGAAGACAAAATGATGAAAGGTCTCAAGCGCGAAGGGTTTGACGTTTCCCTCGAATCAATGAGCCTGCTAGCAGAGAAGTTTATCGCTGCCTTTACAGCTGATAGCGACGCTTTACGCCTCCTCCCCCCTACGCAGGCGGTGCGCGCGAGTCATTTTATCAAAGAGCAGATACAGCTCATCGAAACTCTGGAAGAAAAAGGCTACACCTACACCACCAGTGACGGTGTTTACTTTGATGTTACAAAATACCAGGAGTATGGAAAACTTGGAAATATCGACATCGATGCGCAAAAAGCTGGTGCTCGGGTTGAAGTCAACACAGAGAAGCGTCATCCAGCTGACTTTGCCCTTTGGAAAAATGGTGAGCTAGGGTGGGAAAGCTCGTGGGGCAAAGGCTTTCCAGGCTGGCATATCGAGTGCTCAGCCATGGCCTTTGCCACTCTTGGAAAACAGATCGATATTCATACTGGCGGGATCGACCACATAGCTATACACCACAACGCTGAGATTGCTCAATGTGAGTGTGCTACCGGGAAAGAGTTCTCGAAATATTGGCTCCATAATAATTTCCTGAATGTGGAAGACGAAAAGATTGCTAAATCTGACGGGAACGGCATCGTACTCCATGAACTTATTGACCAGGGCTACTCCGGGGATGACTACCGCTACTTCCTTCTTCAAAGCCATTATCGTACGAAGACAAACTTCACGTACCAAGCACTTGACGCTAGTAAGCAAGCGCTGCATCGACTTAAAGAATATGTCTTTACCGAACTAGCTCACGTAAAGGGAGCGGCAAACCATGACCGACTGGCACCGATCGTCGCGGCGATAAACGATGACCTCAACACTCCGCAAGTAATCGCTGAACTACACGAAATCATTAAAGACCCGTCGTTGTCTCCTGGTGAGAAGAAGACGTTGGTGCTTGAGATCGATAGTCTCCTTGGTATCGGACTCGGGGATGATCCTGAAGCAGGGCTGGCGTCCCTAGGGCACGTAGGTATCAACAACGTACCCGAAGAGATACAATCCCTTATCGCCAACCGCGAAGCAGCTCGCGCCGCCCAGAACTGGGCTCAAGCTGACACATTGCGCGAAGCTTTGAAGCTCAAAGGGTACGAAATAAAAGATACCGCTGAGGGGACGCACGTAACGAAGCTGTAGACGCCAGTGAGTTATATAAGCGCGGCCTCCAGTGGAGGTCGCGCTCGTTATACACCGTCTCTCCCCAGATTTAACAGATTCCCCAAATTCCTAGGCCTTACCCATTTGTGCTACTATAATGACCATTATGGCTGCCGCCCCCAATCTCAACCGTCAACTACGCACCCCTCCGCATAACATTGAGGCTGAGCGAGCACTCATCGGTGCCATCATGCTCAAGCCCGACGTGATGCACGATATCTCAGTCAGCGTCTACCCAGAGAGCTTCTACGCCGATAAACACCGCGCTATCTACAACGCTATCCTGGTTATTTTTACCAAAGGCGACCCGATCGACTTGCTGTCAGTCACTGGACAGCTTGAGCGTGATAATGAACTAGAACGAGTGGGTGGTGCCAGTTACATCACTGAACTTACCGAAACGGTACCCGCGGCAGTCAACGCCCACTACTATGCGTCTCTCGTGCAGAACAAAGCGATTTTGCGCGGACTTATCCTGGCAGCTGAAGACATTGCCGAACTCGGTTACTCCGACCCAGAAAACCTCGATGAAACGCTCGATGTGGCAGAGAAAAAAGTCTACAACGTCACCAACACATCAGCTGGGCAAAAATTTAAAACCATCGGCTCCTCTCTTACTGAAGCGTGGGAGCGTTTTGAGCACCTGAGTGCCAACCAAGATGAAAAACGAGGTGTACCGACCGGCTTTTATGCCCTTGATAACGTATTAGCTGGTTTCCAAAAGTCAGACCTTATTATCCTCGCCGCTCGTCCGTCCATGGGTAAAACCACGTTTGCGCTCGACTTAGCCCGTAATGCTGCCTTGCAGTATAAAGCTTCAGTCGGTATTTTCTCGCTTGAGATGAGTGACCAACAGTTAGTTGACCGTATGCTCGCGGCTGAAGCTGGTGTCGACTCGTGGAAGTTGCGTACCGGTCGCCTCTCTACCGACCAAGAGTTTGAAGCCGTCCAGAGTGCCATGGCGAAACTCGGTGAAGCACCGATCCATATTGATGACGCCCCCGGAACCAACATCCTCCAGATGCGATCTTCGGCCCGCCGACTGAAGAACGAGCACGGGCTTGACCTCTTGATCGTCGACTACTTACAGCTCATCCACCCCACCAGCACCAAAGCAAGTGATTCAATGGTGCAGCAGATTACCGAGATATCACGAGCTCTCAAGCTTCTCGCTCGCGAACTCGACGTGCCAGTCCTCGCCCTCTCACAGCTCTCGCGAGCAGTGGAGCAACGTGGCGGCAAGCCTCGCCTCTCCGACCTACGTGACTCTGGTTCGATCGAGCAAGATGCCGACGTTGTGATGTTTATTCACCGTGAAGACAAGATCAACAAAGAATCAGACCGACCGAACATCGCTGAGATACTCGTCGAGAAGCACCGTAACGGTCCGGTTGGTATGGCTGAGCTCTACTTTGACGGCCAACACGTGCGCTTTCTCAACCTCGACACTCAACACTCTGGCATGGGCGCTGCTATGAATGCCGCTGCTACAGATGACGACTTCTGACCTGAGTAAAGGAGCGTAGCGACTATTACGAAGGTCCACAGGACAGTTCAGGTTAATTCTTGATCCAAACAAGAATTAATCGAACTGGTATCGGGTACTGAACAAACACCCGCAGAGTGTAGTGTGCGCCAGTAATTACAGGAGTGCAACGACTAGTAATTACCAGTGCCGGTGGTGCGCCAGTAATTACAGGAGTGCAACGACTAGTAATTACCAGTGCCGGTGGCAAAGGCCCCGGGACAGTTTCGGTATATCTGAGATCCTAACGATGATATACCAAACTGGTATCGAGTACTGAGTAAAGGAGCGTAGCGACTATTGTAAATTTTCGCGAATAATTATGCCTTTTTAGCAAAATTATCAGCATAGAAATACCATATTTTATAAAAGACTATTAAAATTTTATGTATTAGGATACAAACCTCTATTAATGCTAGACTAGGTGTTCCAGCAACTTGCTCTAGGAATGAGCAAATTGGGAACGAAATTCGTAATAATCGCTAAGCTCATTTACTCATTTCATGACTAACCTCGATAAACTCATTTCTTACTTTGAAAAGTTTCCCGGTATTGGTGCTCGCCAAGCGCGTCGTTTTGCGTTCCATATCCTTACCCTGCCTGAGCCTGACACAGATGAACTGGCAGCACTCATCGCAAGCCTTAAAGGCAGTGTCAGTGAATGCGAGCGTTGTCACCGTTTCTTTTCATACACCTCACAGGTCAAACAAGAGCTATGCAGTGTCTGCTCTGACCCCAACCGCGACCACACGAAGCTCTTAGTAGTGGAGCGTGACAACGATATTACCCCTATAGAGCGCTCTGGAGTGTATGACGGGCTGTACTTTGTCCTTGGTGGCACTGTCCCACTTTTGGATACTCGCGAACATAACAAACTGCGAGGGGCAGCTCTCAAATCGACCGTTGCGTATGGAACTGAGCATGGATTGTCAGAGATTATTTTAGCGTTTTCGGTTAACCCCGATGGTGAAAATACTGCTCGTTATATCGAGTCACTTCTAAAAGATGTAATCATTGACGCTACAGTGTCGATCTCTCAACTCGGTCGCGGTCTCTCTACTGGTAGTGAGCTGGAATACGCAGACCCAGACACTATCAAAAACGCGCTTTCTAACCGACACTAATTTACGTTTTTTGACTCTATTTTAATAAACTCTCTAACTTTATCTTCAATATAGTTATATAGTTCATCACTAATGTCAGTTCTTGGTTCGAGAGTACCTCCGATTAATGCCTGCCAACCAGGGACTTGTTGCAGTGGCCGAGTTGAACCATATTCTTTATTTAGTTCTTTTTTTAGTTCAGTATCCCAATCAGCCACTCTGTCTTGAAAAGAAATGAGTGCATTAATATCACCATGATTAAACTTATTTCTTAGGTCATACGCCTCTGCAGCTAAGCTGTCTTTAATGTATATATTTTCTTCTGTTGTAGGTTTCTCCATGAACACTATGATACCAGACTGACTTAGCATTTGTCTGCTATCCGAGAGGAGCGGAGTACAAGAGATATCTGAAAGTGAACTTAGGTCAGAGTGAAAAATTCATTTCGGTATATCAAGAAGATTTTATTATATAAGTGTCTATCTTCACCAAACGGATAATTTTACAACAACGTGTATTTTATTTAGCCTGACAGTGTGTACCTAGAGCGATATTGCATATGTTTTGTTTTTCAATCTAATCTATACAAAACAAAACAGCCGCGAGCTTTGCTCGCGGCTGTTTCTGTAGTTCACTTCCCTATTTTACAGACTCAATTCGTACTTGAGCGTAGTGCTGTCGGTGACCAACTTTTCGACTACGATTACTTTTAGCTTTAAAACGGATGATTGAAAGCTTTTTACCTTTCTTTTCCCCAAGATAAGTGGCTTTAACCTTTGCTCCGCTCACTGTTGGAGTTCCGACTGTGTCACCCTGCATGAGCACTTCGGAAAACTCAATCACGTCTCCTTCTTTCTGATCTCCTAGTAGCTCGACGGTGAGGACATCACCTTCGTGCACGACATGCTGCTTGCCGCCAGTGGCAATAATTGCGAAGTCTTTGGTAGCTGTTTCTGTTGTCATAATGCGCAGCATAGTACCTGAAATGCTTGCTTTTGGCAAGGGATTTCTATAGTATCTTCACTAGAAACAAAACACCAAAAAGGAGAGTTCTCAATGCCAAAGGACCCTCACGACAGAAAAAATAGTTCCAGTATTGTATTTTATTCCTGGAGTACATTCGGTATATTGAGGATGAGCTCTATTAACCAGCAAGTTATAGGAAGAATGCAGACAATTCTATTGATGTCAAAACATGTTCAAAAGTCGGGGTCAAACCTATGCAGTCTCGTACTTGAGGCGCCTAGACCCAGGTTTCTAGTCGCTCCGTACCACGTTCGCTTTGTCCTTACTAAGCTCAAACTACATGCCATCGGCAGCGACCGCACATACCTAGTGCTAGAGCCTAGTGTGGCCAGAGAAGAACAGCTGGAAGCACTGTACGAAAGTTTACTGAGCTGGAATCTGCGACCGGTTGATCAGCCCAGGCGGACTGGAGTGCTTGGTCTATAGAAAAGGCGCGCCCATTCTTGGGCGCGCCTAGTTTTATGTATCTTGACTTGGTCGCTCCAACAGCTGTTGGTCGAGGTCGATACTTTCACCACCAATCTTTGTCACGTCTTTATCTATCTTCCCCAACTCCTTACTAGCAGCGTTGTAGTGATTTACCGTCGTACCTAAGCTGTTCCCTACCTTCTCAAAGTAACTCGTGTACGCTTGCATGTGGCGAGTGAGCTTCTCAACGTTTTTCTGGATCTCTTTCGCACTTTCTTCCACTTTAAAGGCGCGGAAACCGTACAGAACTGACTGTAAGTAGGCAGCAAACGTCGTTGGCGACACAATGATGACATTTTTATCTTTGTACGCGTAGTCAATGAGTGAGCGAGTGTTGACCTTCACCGAGCCAACTTCATTTACCAGCAGGTCGTAGTAGATCGCTTCTGCTGGAATATACATAAAGGCAAACGGCAGTGTACCGTCTTTTGGGCGGATGTACTTGGCAGTTTCGTCAATCCTTTTTTTAAGATCATTTTTAAACTCTTTTTCCAGCACTACACGCTGTGCCTCATCTTCGCAGTCTACCAAGCGACGGTAATTATCGAGTGAAAACTTAGCATCCACTGGAATCAGACCATCCTTAGTTTCCACTACCGCATCGACAGTCTCACCACCCGGAAAACCGTACTGAAGCTTGTAGGCGGTAGCCGGCAAAATATTCTCCAGAGCCAGCTGCAAACTGGCTTCTCCTAAGTTGCCACGTTGTTTTTGGTGCTTAAGCACTTTCTCGAGGTTTTGGAGCTGTTCAGCTAGGGTAAACACTTGCTTGGAGCTTTCAGACACCTCACTGACACTCTTTTGCACATTGAGCAGTTTCTGCCCCACGCTCTCTTGGATCGACCGCACTTGTTCGTTGACCTCGCGGTTGATTTCTTGCATAAGTGCCTTACTTTCCCGAAACTGCTCGCGCGCGCTGTCTTGCATCGCCTTACTACCCTGCCCCATCTGGTCGTGCATGGTGCGCTGCAAGTCTTGTAACTGCTGCTGTAGCAGTAACATGCTTTTGTCCTCCTCTTTCTTTTCTTTTTTGATAAAAAATACGTAGAGCTGTACCAAAAGAATCAGTACCACTAACACAATCAAAATTTGTTCCATGCGGGCATTGTAGCACGTCCCTACTTTCTTCTCTCAAAGAAGACCCACTTAGCAGTTTCTATAAGTAGCAATGTGAGAACACTGGTCACGACTGGCAACATGATGAGTGACCACGGTTGCGGCTCATAGGACATGACTTCCTGCAAGAACGGCACGGTAAGTACGACAAGTAACAAGCACACACTCACCACAAACGAGGCCAAAAAGAAGAGATTGGTAGTAAGTGGGATCCGCCAGAGTGGCACTGTCAGTGAACGGAAAGCAAAGGAGATGAACAGTGAGTCCATGGAGATAGCCAGGAACATAACACTACGTAAGTCTTCAATCGGCAATGCTAAAATATGACGCAAATATAGATACAACGATACGTTTAAGACTGCCAGCGTGAGTGCCGTAAAGATCATAAACTGGAACATGCTCGGGGAGATGAGTCCTTCTTCATGAATGTCCTGCGGCTTGCGCTTCATAGCACCTTTCTCTCCCTTCTCAAAAGCAAAGGCAACACTCATAAGTCCTTCTTCAATGATGTTTCCCCACAAGATCTGGGCAGTAACGATCGGCGCTGGCCCACCGGTGATCAGGGCCGCGGCGATGAGCGAGACTTCAGATAAACTGGTAGAAAGGAGGTAACCGACGATCTTTCGCAAGTTGGCAATAATACGTCGCCCCTCTTCAATAGCGGCGTAAATCGTATCGAACGAGTCTTGCATCAACACCAGGTCAGACGCTTCTTTAGCGACCTCGGTTCCAGAACCAATCGCTACACCAATGTTTGCACGTCGCAACGCCGGAGCATCGTTGATACCATCTCCCGTCATGGCCACCACTTCCCCTTTTCGTTGTAGCACGGTGGCGATACGCATCTTCTGGTTTGGTAGTACGCGGGCAAATACCGTGATTTCCTTAAGTGCTACCAAGAGTTCATCATCGGACAGTTTCTTGAGTTCGGTGCCTGTGAGTACGGTGTCATGTTCGTGTGCAATGCCAACCTGGGTAGCGATCGAGAGGGCTGTCTTCGGGTTATCACCAGTAATGAGCACTACCCGCGCACCAGAAGCTTGCACACCCTTGATGGATGACTGTATGCCAGCTCGTACCGGATCATCGAGAATAACGACACCGACAAAGACGAGCTGGTCGATAAGCGCTGGGTCAGTTTCTGGTATATCATCGTACGACACTGACTTATACCCCACCGCCACCAATCGCCTACCAGCTTCTGTCTCGGTGGTGATAGCTGCTTCTATAGCGGCTTTGGTTTCTGCACCTAGTGGCTGCACCCCATCGGCCGTTAGGTACTCACCAGCACTCGCAAGCAGAGTCGATGGGGCGCCATTAACACACAGCACATACTCACCATCGTTGTTGATGAGCCCTGCCGCAAATCGTTGCTCTGAAGTAAAGGCAAGATAATCTTCTCGACGACTGCGCCAACTTTCGCTAGATTCATCGATACCTAGCTTTGAAGCTGTTTGTAGGATAGCTTGTTCAACTGAGTCTCCTCTGAGTACCGTAGTATCACCTTTGGTATCGGTGTAGGCATCGGTTGCCGCCAGGGCTATTTCAAAAAAATGTCGCGTGTGTGCTTCATGTTCTGCAAACGCCTCTTTTTTCATAAACAAACCGTCACCTGTGAGCAAGCTAGTGATACTCATCTTGGCTTCAGTCAAAGTTCCGGTTTTATCGGTCAAGATATAGGTGGTGGAGCCAAGCGTCTCGGCTGCGAGTAGGTTGCGCACGAGCCCGCCTCGTTTCAAAAGCGCCTCCATCCCGACTGCTAACACGATCGTCACAGCAGCTGGTAACCCTTCCGGGATAGAAGCAACCGCAATCGCAATCGAGATGAGAAGCATCTCTTGAAGTGACTGCCCTTGCAGCACGCCAATGGCAAAAATAAGTACCACCAACCCACCAATTACATACACGAGCGTGTGCGATAACTTACCCATCTCTACCTGTAGTGGCGTGGCTGCATCTTCGGTATCGTTCATACTACTCGCCAACTGCCCTACTTCAGTAGCATCACCAGTTGCCACTACCACCCCTTGTCCATAACCTTCTTCTATAAATGTCCCCATCCACGCCATTGAAGACTGTTCAGCTAAGCTAGCTCCTACTTCTACGCAGTCAGTACTTTTCTTAACTGCCACCCACTCCCCTGTCAGGGTCGCTTCATTGGCTCGTAATTGCTTAGCGGTGACTAAGCGGACGTCGGCTGGCACCCGAGCACCACTTTGTAAGAAAACTATATCGCCGGGTACCAATGAACTCGCTTCAACTTCATGCTTATAGCCGTCACGTAAGACAGTCGCAGTTTTGACTTGTGACTTAGCGAGCGTATCAAACGCGTTGCTGGCTCTTCCCTCTTGGATGACTCCTACTACCATTGCGATCCCTAATGCAAACGCGATCACCCCGGCATCGATGTATTCCTGCAGAGCAAGGGTAATGAAAAAAGCCGCTACCAAAACTAGCGCGAGTGGGCTAGCGAGCTGCGCCCCTACTCGTGCCAGCAGTGACTTCCTCTTCTCTGGCGTGAAGCGATTGTAGCCATAGCGTTTATATCTAGATTCGACCTCTCCACTGGTGAGACCACTGTGATTAGAATTAAGTACCTGCAACACCTCTTGTACTTCCTTAGCGTGGTACGGCAAGTGCGCGCCAGAGCCTCCATCGGTATTGTGAGTAGCTTTATTAAGAACAGTCATAGTGATAGTATACAAGTATTGAGTTTGTAATAGCATTAATTCCCAACACCTATGAGTATCCACACCGACATCAAAGCGTCTTTAAAAGAAGCGCTCAAAGCCAAAGAACAAGTGCGCTTGCGTGTTATACGTAGTCTCCTGACAGCTTTTATGAACGAACTAGTTGCCACCAACCGAACTCCGCAGGATGAACTCAAGGATGAAGAAGCGCTCGCCGTCATCAAGCGAGCAGCTAAGCAGCGAAAAGAATCGATCACTCAGTACGAAGCTGCTGGTCGGACAGAGCTAGCAGAGCCTGAAAAAGAAGAATTGGTAGTGCTCGAAAAGTACTTACCACAAATGATGAGCCAAGAAGAAATCGCTCCAGTAGTAGCTACTAAAAAAGCTGAGCTAGGGATCGATGACAAAAGCAAGATGGGTATGCTGGTCGGTGCCGTCATGAAAGAACTCCAAGGCAAAGCAGATGGTGGTGATGTGAAGGAAGTAGTAGAACAGTCGTTTGAGTAGTATGGGGTTTGAAATGCCTCAGAAAAAAAGACCAGCGCAAATCTTAGAAGATTAAGATAATGGCGAACTTAAAGCAGGAGATAAAGGCTTTGAGAGGTTAACGGCTCAAGATGACACAGCTATTACATATGAGAGGAGCACTGGTCACATTTCGTTTACAAAAGATGGAGTTATTACAGATGCGGTTGTTGTTGATGGCGAAATAAAAGAGGTCAGTTTTAAAGATGCCGATAACCCTTATACAAAAATTGATCAAGAAAACACAAAATTTCATATGAATTACTTAGATAGGTTAGTTAAAAGTGGCCTATTTAAATAGTACTAAATGCGTAGTATAAAATTATATTGACTGAGAAGTATTGCCTAGTATCAAATTGGCCTTTGGCCTATAACAACTGAGTTCGCCGAGGCAGGTAGAACGACAATAAACCGTGGAGCACACAACGTGCACGCGGTCTTTACTTTATCTGTAAAAATGTTTTAATTAGTAAGCTGTCTACCCTGCTCCAGACCTGGGGGGGTCAACAGAGGAAAACAGTGTGACTAATAGAAGAAGAATCTGCACGGCTACCCGCACGTTTGTTGTCCACGACTTGGGCAATGGATTGTACGAAATATGTTGTGAAGATTTCCACTGGTCAGTCACCTTGGCGGCAGATGGAGATCTCGAGGTGACCGAAGCACCAGCTTCGGATGATTTACCTCCGCGACTCACTGAATCTATGGTGTTAGCAGCTGTACGTGGGTACTCAAAGTTTCACTCGTACAGCTGCTGAGGCAGACAACAGACAAGAGCCTGGGCATCGAGCAGTTGCCCAGGTTTACTTTATTTCAGGTAACTCTATAGCGTTCTCAATTCGGTACTCTCCAACTTGTGTACGACGTAAGTTCTGTAAACAGCCAGGATAGCCGAGCTTCCTTCCAAAAGCTTCAGCCAGCGAACGGATATAGGTACCGCTAGCAACTCTAAACCGCACTGTAATAACTGCTCGTGTATTTTCATTTCGCACCTCTAAGAACTCCGCTTCATGAACGGTCATTTCTCGTTTGGGCAACTCATCCTCGCACAACGTCTTCCCTTGTAGAGCAGCTTTACGTGCTCGCTTATACATCGGGACGCCATCCTTTTTTATTGCGCTGTAGCTCGAAACAGTATATGTGTGGGTACCGATGAGGGTGGTGAGTGTAGAGGAAATTTTTTCTAAAGAAAAAATTTCCTCTACCGGTTTTTCTTCTACTATGTCTCCTTCCAAATCCCCCGTCGTACGCGACTCTCCTACGCGTATCTCTGCAACATACTCTTTTTCGAGCTTAGTGAGGCTCGTAAGCGCTTTTGTTCCTTTTGTCACACCAATCAGCATCAGACCGGTAGCGAGGGGATCGAGGGTACCAGCGTGCCCCATCTTAGGTGCTTTAGCGCCGTCATGAGTTGCTGTGTACTCCTTACGTAAACGACGGATAACATCAAATGAAGTGATACCACGGGGTTTGTCTATAAGCAGCAGGTCTTGGTTCCAGTCGATCATGCGCGAACTATAGCAGACCCCCTCTTAAAACAAAACCTTCCAATCGAATGGAAGGTTTTGTGTAAATTATGAAGGTGTTTATGTGCTACTGCTACACAAAATCGATTAACTTAAGCAGGAAGAAACCAAAGAAGAGCAGCATCATGATTCCTTCCCAACGCATGATCTGCCGAGCTAAACCATTTACAAAGAAAATCAATGATGCAGCCAGGAGTACTCCCAAGCCTAGTTCCATGACCACCTGGTCAGCAACTAGCGGCATGATCAACCCTGGTAAACCGACAACGATCAAAATATTAAATGCATTTGAACCGAAAATATTTCCGATCGCTAGTTCAGCTTCATTAGTTTTGATGGCTTGTAGTGAGACAAACAGTTCCGGAAGTGACGTTCCAAGCGCAATCGCCGCTATCGATACTAACCCGACGGGAACAGAGAACGCTTCGGCCAAAACCACGACATTTTCCACTGTGAAATGAGCCCCCAAGAGCACTGCAGCTGCTCCAAGGACCACATAAGCCAGTGACTTAGCTTGTAAGTTATCATGCTTACCAGATTCACGTAGCTCTACGCTATCCTCTTCTCTCGCTTCTACGAAGAGATACCACATGTACGCACCAAAAGTACCGACGAGCAGGAGTGCTTCGAGACGGTCTACCATCCCATCGTAGATGACTGCAATAAAGTGAGCTGACGCTATGAAAAAGATTGGCAACTCGGTTTTGATGAGATCGCGCTTGATGACGATCCTGCCGCCCAGGGTCGCTAACACACCGACGACAAGAAGTATGTTGGTGATATTAGAACCGACAACATTAGCTAGCACGATCTCACTAGTTCCGTTAAAGACAGCCGCTAGAGACGATGCCAACTCAGGTAAAGAAGTACCAAAGCCAACGATCAGTACCCCGATAGCAAATTTACTCATGCCAAGCGAACCACCGATCTGCTTCGCCCCCACCACAAACACGTCGGCTCCACGTACCAGCGCAAAAAGCGCGAGCACTAAAAAGACAGTCGGTAGCAGTAAATATACATATTCCATATACTGGCCATTCTACACTACAGCACTAATAATGACGGGTTCACGACGAGGATAAGACCGAGAAGCAGCATGAGAACACCCCCAATAAGCAGTGAAAGCTGCGCGTACTTTTGACCATGAGCTTCTAGTTTTGAAAACCCCCAGATAGCCAGACCAAACACTACTAAGTCGTCCACCATATACCCAACTGTATAGACAAGTATGTACCACTGCCGCTCCATAAACGTCAACGCATTAAGCTCAAGGATCTTAGTATAGGCTTGGGGTATCCCAATGGAACAAGCAAACTCAATGATATTGACTGAAAATGCTATGAGTAGAATGGCTGCCAGAGTACCCAGAGTAAGTGGTGCGTTAATGATTGACTTAAGTCTCGAAATTGTTTTCGTCTGCTGGTCAATACTGGAAATGTCACATACCAAAGCTACGTTGCGGTTTTTATACCAACGGTACAAAAAGAAACCTCCGCCACTAAGTGCCAACAGCCCAACGAGCGGGGTCACGACTTGATCGAGCGCTACAAAATCCCACGTTTTGTACCACACGTTAAGGATAAGGTTGTACATAACCGCCTCAGCGACGATAAACAGACCGGCCATAACGATCATCTTTTTTCTACTGCCAGCCTGGGTGAGAAGTACCAAAAACGTGATCAGTACCCACATGGCGCAAGGGTTAAAGCCATCGATCACCCCTAAAAGGGCCGAGAGCGAAAAAAGTGAAAACGACTTTAAGTCAACTAAGCCTATAAGCGGTAGGTCAAACACATACCCTTCTCCATCTCCAGACTCGCAGGCCACACCGCTACAACCACCGCCGAGCACTACTCCCTGTTTGGGTGCTCGCTCCAGATGAGATTCGACTGAGTTGATGTCGGTATACTTGGCAGCTGCAATGGCGTTTTCGATTGCGACACCTGTTGTGTGCGGGCCATTAAAACCGACTAACACACGCTCACCAACGATTGTAATCGGTGTCACCTTTGGTACTTCGTGCTTAGCAGCTACTGCGTCGTAGAGTGCTTTGCCTTCGGCATTGGTAACAATATTTATATACTCATAGTTGATGCCTTCAGCTTCAAGCCACTGAAACTGCTCCTTGCAAAAACCACAATCATCACGTCCGAACATGATGACTGTGGGCTCGGATGTCAGCACTTCATCAGTTTGTGCAATAGCCTCAAATGAATTACCAGAAAATAATGCCAGCACGAGAGCGAGGCAGGATATGATTTTTAGCATGGCGCCATTATAGCGCACTCAAGAACTCACCGTAACCGTTTGCTTCCATTTCAGCTTCTGGCACGAACCTAAGCGCTACTCCGTTCATACAATACCGCAACCCTCCCCTCTCTTCTGGTCCATCGGGAAATACGTGACCAAGATGGTTATCAGCTACTGCAGAACGGATCTCAACTCGTTTGCTAAAGAGACTAAAGTCATCATGCTCAGTGACAGCAGTGTCGCTGATCGGTCGCACAAACGATGGCCAACCAGTGCCAGAGTCAAATTTGTCGCGCGAGGAAAAGAGTGGTTCACCAGAGAGTATGTCAACGTAAATACCTGGCTCGTATATTGTATCGAGTGGACTAGTACCAGCTCGCTCAGTACCGTCTCGTTGCGTTACCTTAAAGGTAACGGGGTCTAGGCGTTCTTTGAGAACTTCCAGACTTGGCTTTTGGTACGATGTCCAGAAGCCTGGTTCAAGAGCGGCGGACGCAGCGCCCGTAGGCGCCCCGGCGTCCGCCGCCTCACTCTCCCCCTGCCATGGTAAACGTGGCGACGTGTCGTCACCCCAATGTTGCTGAATAAAATCATCTCGGCCAGAGGCTCTGCGATAAAATTGATACTTTAGCTTTGACAACGTTCCTTTGTAGTAGTCTTGATGAAACTCTTCAGCCGGCCAAAATGTTGGTCGTTCTTCCACATCTATTGCAAGTGGTGTGTCATACGGTCCTTGTTCATCTACTTCGGCGATCAGCTTGTTAATAATCGTTTTCTGTTCGTTGGTTTCGTAGTAGAAAGCCGCCGAATATTTATCTCCACGATCGGCGAAGGTGCCCGTGTCGTCGGTCGGGTCGGTGGTTTTAAGGGTGACTATTAGTATCTCCTCAAACGATATCTGGTTAGCGTCGTAGGTAACCTCCACAACTTCTCTATGCCCGCCAGCTCCGTAGTTGTCATAAGTAGGATTTTCGGTGGTACCACCAGCGTAGCCGGACACTGCTTCGAGCACACCAGGAGTTTTCTCTAGATCTGACTCAACACACCAAAAACAGCCGCCTGCTACGAGCGCGGTTTTAATATCTTGTGTTGTTGCTTCGGGTTGGTTTGTTGGTGTCATAGTGTCTATTTCATTACTATCTTCGTATATTTCTTCTTGTGACTGCTGCTCTGGTGCGCCTGCAGTCGAAGCTGTTGCAGCTTCGCCTCGGGTGGCCTTTTGGCTATTATTACTCATTTGCATTGTGGAAAGATCTACCTCAGCCGGAGCAGGCACGTCTGCCACTACTTCAGTCGGCACTGGTTCTGGTTCATTGGCAAAACCAAAAAAAGCCGCTACAGTGATAATCATACTTTGTAACCATTGCATATACCAAAAGTATAGTCTACTTTACATTCATGTCAAAGATACACATCGAACAAGCGCTTACCTGCTTCAAAGAAGTTGATCCGATCATGCATAGGTTACTTAACGATGCTCTCAATGCGAGTAACCCTATGGCGCTTCCAACACCGAAGAAGCCAGCACAGTACTTTGAGAGTATAGTTAGTTCTATTATCGGGCAGCAGATCAGT
>Ga0136601_1000465_pt1 | contig 17305 bp, 14 predicted proteins | sample AntRauMFilla2699_FD_181020 | JGI IMG/M metagenome (GOLD analysis project Ga0136601, IMG submission 181020) | Saline lake microbial communities from Rauer Islands, Antarctica - Metagenome Filla 2 #699 | ecosystem: Environmental > Aquatic > Non-marine Saline and Alkaline > Saline | place... | reverse complement strand
AGCTGGTTCCAGTTTCTCATTGAATATTCCAAAGCAAATGGTGAAAGCTCTCGGCTGGCGAGAACGCCAAAAATTCACCATCACCAAGGATGGAAAGAAGCTAATCATCGAAGACTGGAAGGAGTAGATGTGGACATCCGATGTCCACATTATGGAGTTGCAAAATATTATAATAATATTATAATATGTGTAATGACACGAAAAATACTAAAAATCGGCTCTAGTTTTGGGATCACCATTCCAAAATCACTGATGAAAAAGCTCAACCTAACGGCTGGGCAGGAGGTCGAGGTGAAGGAGAGTGATACTCCGGGTGAGATTTCTATTGGCGTATCTGGGGGTAATACTGATCGCAATGAACGAATAGCTAAACGAACAATGGATTTTATTGATCGCTACCGAGGTGACCTTGAGGCGCTAAAAGACCGGTAATTGTGAATTACCTGACGGCCGCTGACATCCTGCGAATCCATTCATACATCATTGATGAGACTGGCGGCAGCCATGGCCTGCGTGATCGTGGTGCCGTAGAGTCTGTTGTGGCTGCTCCGCAGCAATCATTTTCAGGTAAGAAGATGCATAAGACGGTCTTCAAGAAAGCAGCAGTGTATCTGTATCAAATCGCGATGAATCATCCGTTTGTGGATGGTAATAAACGCACCGCCATTACAGCTGCCGGTATATTCCTTGAGGAGAATAGTTACAAGCTGTCGGCAGAAGCAGGAGAGCTTGAGGATTTTATGGTGCAGGTGATAGAGGAAGGGCTTGATAGTGCGGAGATTGCGGATTGGCTGGAGGGTTATACATCTATTATGTAACGGATTTCGATTATTACTCTTATCCCAATAATACTTTCTCGCTTTGCTCAGGTCGCAGCATTTATTTACGTATTTAACAAACTCATTTCGTCTAGGAATTTTGCCATATCAATGGCAAAATTCAGATATAAATTCGGGCGATGGTACTTTCATCTGTTTCGCAGATAAAAGTTATCCAGCCCTCATTTAAAAAACCCAAAACGACTGTCATGTCGTCTTGGGTGAAAGGGGCGGTGGGACACCCCTTAGGGATATATTTCTGCTCGTAGTACCTGGTCCTCGATCTCGTGTTGAAGAATATGGAAGCGACGAGAGTCAATATCTAAACTTTTCAGATCCTCGATGTACCCAAGAAGAATTTCCAGCAGCTGCTCGTCATCAACATCTTCGATTGATTCCTCCAGATCGATGATGATTCTCCTCTTTCTCTCTTCATTTCGCAGGCGTTGGTCATCCGTTTTTTCTTTCTGCTTTTCTCTTGCTTGGTTTTCGTCGGGCTCCTGGTCTTCAGCTTTATCTTTTTCTTTGGCTTCTTTTATGATCTCATACGCTGCTTTAAAATCAGCCTTTGCAAGGTTTTCTCGAATATATGATGTAGCTTCAGAATCAAGGTCTACCTCTTGGGTAAGACCAATAATTCTATGAGTAATTTGCATTCGTTTCTGCACCTTTTCTATTAATTCCTGCGCTTCGGTCAGTGTTTGACCTTTCGGTCTGTACAACCTCTTTTCTGGTGAAGTTGTAAGTCTGAACCCGTTCATCCGAAGTAGTCGCAGTTCAAAATGATTCTTACGTGTCTTGTGCAGAAAGGCTCTCCTGCAGAACTCCTTCTCTGTATAACCTAGGTTATATGCTATAACCCAATGCAGGTCTCTCCAGCCGTGAAAGTACAAAAGATATATAAAGGTTAATCTTCCCTTACGTGCCAATCCTTTTAGTGGTTCCATATAAGCTCCTTTTTATTATTTGGTTGTGAAATTTACGTTCAGGAATATGATACATATGTATATAATATAAGTCAAATTATAAATTATATTACCTACAAGGAGTACGCATTCTACTGATCAAGTAGGTTGTAGTTCTGTTCGACTGTTTTCTCAAACAGGTGATACTCACCACTTTTTTCGATCTCTCGAAAGCCCGACCACCTCAGAAGTGACATGGTCATTTCGCTAGCATTGCTGCCATTCCAGAGTCGAATGAAAAGTCTGCTACCGGGCTGCATTTGCTGCAGGGTTGCTCGCATACCAGCCAGCGCCGATAGCTCGTAACCCTCGCTTTCAATCCGGATAAGGCTTACGTTTCCGGCATCAATTTCACGCGCTTGCATAAAACCATCCAGTGGGCGAGTAGCGACATCAACTCCACTTTTTCCGCTGCAGGAGCTGGTGTGGCCGGTGTTAACACTGTGCGGTGCAAGGTTCATCCGACCAGCCTCGCGACTGATAGCAATGTTAAAACCCTCTGCCTCCAGGTTATTGTCAGCAATGTTTTTCAAAAGCAGGGCGTAAACCGATGGATTACCTTCGAAGGCGTAGGCTTTTGTGGCCGGTCCCTTTGTGACAGCTAACCGGGTAAAAAAGCCGCTGCCAGCATTAACATCAATAAAGATTCCGGATGGCGCTTCTGTAACCCAGTGATGCAGCTCTGCTTGGTGGGTCGGATCAGTTTCTCTGACCGTGTTGGTCAGCGGAAGGGCAGTAAAACGACCAAGCTCATTGGTTATCTCTATGGTTGGTCGGTTGTTCAACACAGCCCGAAGCTGAGCAGGTAGCCAGCGCAGGCGGTGATACAGCCGGTAGGTAAATTGCCAAATTTTTGATTTATCAGCTATATTTTGACAGGAGATTTCTCTCTGTGTTGATGTCTTCATATGTCTGCATAGTAGAGTAAAAGCCACGAATGTGCGAGTTTACTCCTCTTGAAATTTACTTGTGCAAGAAGTATTTTATTTTTCGTATCGAGATGCTATATTGAATGTAATGAAGAAAGAAACTATACTCCGCTGGATAATTTACGTTGGTGCTGGACTTTTAACATTGATTCCGCTAATCACAGCGAGCTCAATGTACTTTCCATTTATTACCGGAAAGGCGTTTTTCTTTCGAGTGATTGTGATGCTGATGTTTGGAGCCTGGTCAATTCTTGCGCTGTATGATCACCGCGTACGGCCCAAATGGTCACCAGTTGCATGGGCGCTAGCGGCTCTTGGAGGGGTTGCACTAATAGCCTCTCTTTTAGGGGTTAATCCAAGTGACTCTATATGGAGTAACTTTGAGCGTATGATGGGCTGGATAACACTTCTGCACCTAGGGTTGTTATTTATCACGTTAGCGCACACATTCCGGCCAAAACACTGGAATTACTTGTTCTACCTATCTTTGGGGATCAGTGTGATCGTGGCGTTTATCGGTTACGGGCAGATTCCTGACACATCTCGCATTGATTCCACTCTTGGTAATCCGATTTATCTGGCAATGTATACAGTCTTCCACGCGATGCTGGCTGGGTTCTTTATACTGTATCGATTCCGTATTCGCTTACAGGAAAGTAAGAAGATCTGGACAGACTGGCAACCGTACCTGTTTGGTTTAGTTGGAATTCTTAATTTACTGGCACTGTACTTTACCCGTGGTCGCGGAGCGATGTTAGGTCTTTTGGTTGGTCTTGGAGTTGCGTTGATTTTAGTAGCAATTTTTGAACGACGGCATGTGTGGGTTAGATACGTTGCTACCGGAGCGGTAATACTTACTGTTCTTGTTGGTGGGATCTTCCTAGCTAATCGCAACACTGATTTTGTTCAGAATAATGACGTGCTTTCTTCCTTTGCTAACATATCTCTTAATGAAGGTACGGCTGGAGCACGTATGGATATTTGGTCAGTTGCGTTTGAGGGGTATGCGCATAGCCCGAAAACAATACTAATTGGGTGGGGGCCTGGTAATTTTAATTATGTTTTTAATACATACTATAATCCAGAACTTTTTGATCAGGAGACTTGGTTTGATCGTGCCCATAACGTAGCCATCGAGTGGTTGGTTGCAGCCGGACCGCTGGGATTTTTGAGTTACCTCGCACTGTTCGTGACGGCGATATACCTCATCTGGAAGCGTGATGAGAGACGTGATGATGAGTGGATGGAGTTAAGCGTACTGGAAAAATCAATGCTGACCGGATTAGTGCTGGCGTATTTAGTGCAGAATCTATTCGTGTTTGATCATTTGGTTAGCTACTGGCTTCTCGCAATGCTTTTGGCCTGGATACACGGACGAAGTATTCATCATGAAAGTCTTGGAATACTAACGATGATTAAGGGGTGGTTCACAAAAGATGCAGAGTGGTTATCCTCAGAGGAGGCAAAAGCTTGGGTCGGTACTGGTATTGGGGTGGCGACACTGCTGGCGGTGGTACTGATTAATTACCCTGGCTATGCACAGACAACTACGCTGATTAATGCGTTAACAGAGACAGAAAATCAACCCGGGATGGCGCTAGAGACATACCAAGCGGCCATTGATTACGATGCAATGGGAACACAGGAGGCACGCGAGCGATTGATTAATACTACTCAGAATATCGTAAGTGATAATGGTGTCGATAGCGAGATTGCACAGCAGTACTTTACAGTGGCGCAAGATGAGATTAGGGTACAGATTGCAGAGGAATCAGAGGATCTTCGCCACCAGGTATTTCTAGGTCAGCTCATGATGGTGTACGGACAGTACGACGAGGCCGTAGAGGCTTTTGCAACCGCTGATGAGATGGGTAACGGTCGGAAGCAAGCCAACATACTACGGCTGGCACAGGCACAGTTTGCTGCCGGTAACCCAGAAGCTGCAGCTGAATCATATGCTCGTGCGTATGAGCTTGATACATCCTTTGATGAACCTGCGATTCGGTATGCAACAGGGCTTATTCAGATAGACGAGCAGGAGCAGGCTGATGCGGTGCTTGAAAATCATTTTGGTACTACAACTGTTAATAGCGAGTACTTGATCAAGGTATACCTCGATGAAGAGAAGTACGAAAAGCTTATCCCAATACTGGAGCTGCGCCTGCAGAACAATCAGACAGATATTCAACCCTACATTAATCTAGCAAGTGCTCTTGTGCGAACTGGTCGTCAGGCCGATGCTCAAGAGGTAATTGACCGTGCCGGACAGATATTTCCACAGATAGAAGGCCAGGAAGATGAAGTACTTCAGCAGCTAGAAGATACCAATCCGCTTGGCTCGTAGTCTTTACAGTAAACAGAAGCTGTTATTTTTATATCTAAAACATGAATTGTTCTCGTTTTTTTGTTACAGTAAGCGGGTAAGATAACTAACTAATCTCTAGATTTGTGCAGTAATGTTTGTTTCCATACGCTGATCATATAACTCATAATCAAATAATTTACTATGAATGTTTTAGATAACTTGAAAGAAGGGCTGAAGAATGTGTTTGGTGACCACAACACGCGCAAGATAAAAGAACTCGAGGAGCGAGTTAAGAAAATAAATGAGCTAGAGCCAGAAATTTCTCAGCTGTCCGATAGTGACCTGGCTGACAAGACGGATGAGTTCCGCGAGCGACTGGCTGATGGTGAGACGCTGGACGATATTCTGTATGAGGCATTTGCGGTGGTGCGCGAGGTGGCTGATCGGCTGCTCGGTGAGCGGCACTACGATGTTCAGCTGATGGGTGGCATGGTAATGCATGATGGTGCAATTTCTGAGATGAAGACCGGTGAAGGTAAGACGCTGGCCTCAACAGCGCCGATATACTTGAATGCACTATCTGGAAATCCGGTACACGTGGTAACGGTTAATGACTACCTGGCTCGTCGTGATGCTGTCTGGATGGGGCAGATTTATAAGTTTCTCGGAATGGATGTCGGGGTGATCAACAATCAGCAGGCATACATGTATGCTCCTGAGCAGGACAGAAATCTAAAGGAGGATGATGAGCGGCGCGACGACGAAGGGTATTACGATATTGTCGAGGAGCTGGTACGACCATGCCCACGTCCAGAAGCATACGCGGCAGACATTACCTATGGAACCAATAATCAGTTTGGGTTTGATTATCTTCGTGATCATCTTTCGTACGATAAAGAATCGCTTCGTCAGCGCGGGCATACGTTTGCAATCATCGACGAAATCGACTCTATTCTTATTGATGAGGCGCGAACGCCGTTGATTATTTCTGCACCAGCAGAGGAGTCTGAAAATCTCTATGCTACTTTTTCTGATATTGCAAAGAAGTTAAAGGCTGGTGAAGAGGTAGAGGAGGCAACTAACACTGGTGACTACGTTATTGATGAGGAGAAGAAGGCGGTAATGCTTACAGATGCTGGGATTGAGAAGGCAGAAAAATCGTTGGGTGTTGATAATATTTATACTGACGCAGGAGTAAAGTATGTGCACCATCTGGAGACAGCAATCAAGGCCAAGTCGCTGTATGAAAAGGATCAGGAGTATGTGGTGCGTGACGGTGAAGTGCAGATTGTGGACGAGTTTACCGGGCGTATTTTAGAGGGTCGTCGTTTTTCGGAAGGTTTACACCAGGCCATTGAGGCCAAGGAGGGCGTAAAGGTTCAGAAGGAGTCAAAGACCTATGCGTCCATCACCTTTCAGAACTATTTTCGTCTGTATGACAAGCTGGCTGGTATGACCGGAACAGCAATGACCTCCAGTGAGGAGTTTTTCAAGGTATACGATATTGATACGTTTGAAGTTCCTACCAACAAGCCGGTGATTCGTGATGATAAGGAGGATCAGGTATACCAGACCGAAATCGGGAAGTTTGAAGCCGTGGCTCGCAAGGTTAAGGAGCTAAATGAGAAGGGGCAACCAACATTAATTGGTACAGTTTCTATTGAAAAGAATGAGCTGCTTAGTGACTACCTGAAGCAGAAAGGAGTTGCTCACGAGATTTTAAATGCTAAAAATGATAAACGCGAAGGTGAGATAGTGGCCGAAGCCGGTGCGAAGGGAGCGGTGACGATTGCTACCAACGTGGCTGGACGAGGTGTTGACATCAAGCTTGGTGGTGCCGGGGCAAGTAAAAAGGCAGCACAGGAGATAAAAGATCTTGGTGGTCTGTTTGTGCTTGGTACTGAGCGACACAACGCGCGTCGAATTGATGATCAGCTACGTGGTCGTGCAGGTCGTCAAGGTGACCCAGGAGCTAGCCAGTTTTTTGTATCGTTAGAAGATGAACTGATGCGTATTTTTGCAAGCGACGCAGTAAAGCGAATGATGGGAAGTTTCGGTATTCCCGAGGATCAACCAATCGAAAATCGTATGATTACCAATGCACTGGAGCGAGCGCAAAGAAAAATTGAAGGGTTTAACTTTGATGCTCGTCGCCAAGTGTTGGAGTACGATGATGTGCTGGATACACAGCGAAAAGCAGTTTATGTAAAACGTGATCTCATTCTCCATGCTGATAAAGAGGAGATGAAGGAGTTTCTGTTAGAGGAGGTGGGCGCAGGTAATGAAGCATTTAAACAGGTGGTTAAGCAGAAACTGGAACAACTTGATGAGGAGCAGTTCTTACAGACGGCTCAGAAGATAAGCCTGCAGTCCGTGGATCTTTTATGGGTAGAGCATCTAGATACAATGGATGAAACAAAGAACAGTGCTCGTCTACGATCTTACGGAAAAGAGGATCCAGTGGTTATTTATAAACAGGAAGGAAAGCGGCTTTTTGGTAACCTGATGATCAACGTTGATGAGCAGATCAGGAAGCTGGTTCCAAATATTGGTGAGGGTGAATTTAAGCGGGAGCGTGCCAAGCTACAAGCCAGCAAGCAGAAGGTAGAAGAGGCTGAGCGAAGTGGTGGAGGTAAGAATAAGCCGCAGCCAGTAACGAGTGATACGCCTACTCATCCTGATGGTACTGAGATTGGACGTAATGATCAGGTCGTAATCTCAAAAGGTGGTGAGAAGAAGGAGCTGAAATACAAGAAAGCTAAGCGAATGATCGATAACGACGGCTGGACATTTGAAGGATCAGCCCAGGAGAAGTAGAAGTTTAATTAGTTAATTTATAAACACCCAATGAATGTTACAAAAATTACACTTGTACTCGGTACTGCGCGGGAAGGACGTGCCTCAGATATGCCGGCTCGTTGGATGGTTGAGATGCTAGAGGAAAGAGACGATATTGCACTTACGTCCGTGGATGTTCGTGATTTTCAGCTGAGTCGAACATACGAGGCGTGGAATGATCACGAGGATAATCCATTGGTTGGAACCTGGCGTCAGATTGCGAACGACTCTGATGGGTTCATCATTATGACACCAGAGTATAATCACGGTTACCCTGGAGAGCTGAAAATTCTTCTGGACAGTGCGTTTTCAGAATATCGGGATAAACCGGTAATGCTTGTGGGTCTCTCTGGTGGTAACTTTGGCGGGGCACGAGTAGTGGATCATATCAAGCCGGTACTAACAGCGATGGGAATGCGGCCAATTGGTGCTGATGTTCACTTTAGCAGTATCGACGAGACGTTTTCTGATGGTGGTGAGATAGATACAGATGTGGTGGATGATTACACTGAGCGAGTTAATGAGGCGGTTGCTTCACTGCTGGATCATGCTCAGCAGATGCGATCAGTACGAATGTAGTGTTTTGTGACGTTTCTTTATACTGACCACTGATTGTTGTACACTATTATTATGTGTCTAATTATTATTTAGATAAATAAGTTTACATATCATGAAATTCTTTCTCACAGTCATTGCTTCAGCCGGTACGTTGCTTTTGGCCGCATCGTTTCTAAATGGAGTAACAATAGACGGTGTACTTCCTGCCTTTCTGGCGGCATTAGCGCTTGGAGTACTTAACGCGTTAATTCGCCCAGTCCTTCTCTTCCTGACTTTTCCGATCAATATTGTAACACTTGGATTGTTCACCTTTGTGATTAATGCGCTTCTTGTGTGGTTCGCTGCTTCAGTCGTGGCAGGGATTACAATTGCTGGTTTCTGGTGGGCGTTTGCTGCTGCATTGTTAATATTAATTGTTACAGCATTAGTTGACTCAATCGAGGAGTAAGCCTATTTTTACTTTTTAACCTTTAATATACTGCCATGATTAGGATTGCAACACATAGCGGTGGTTTTCACGCTGATGATGTATTTGCGGTGGCGGCACTAAAGCTATACCTGAAACATGAAAAGGAAGGTATGCCGGTGCAGATAATACGTACCCGTAATTCCGAGATGGTGAGTGAGTGCGATTATGTTGTGGATGTTGGCGGTGTGTATGATCCAGCTGCTGGGCGATTTGATCATCATCAGATAGACGGAGCAGGTAAGCGAGAAAACGGAATTCCGTACGCTGCCTTTGGTTTGGTTTGGAAGGAGTACGGTGCCGCTATTTGTGAAAATAAAGAGTTGGCTGAAAAGATCGATCGTCGGTTAGTGCAATCGATAGATGGTCCAGATAACGGGGTTTCTCTAACGGGAGAAGTATTGTTCGACGATGCGTATCCGTACTATCTACAAAGCGCTGTCGGTGTTTTTCAGCCTACCTGGAAGGAGTCTGCAGAGAGAGAGGATAAAGCCTTTGCAGAGCTTGTTGAGTGGGCGACAATACTGCTGCACCGAGAAATAACTGTAGCAACCGATGTACTTGAGGGTGAAGCCTTGGTTGAGCAGGCCTATGAGGCCGCAGCGGACAAGCGTGTTATCTACCTTGATCAGAGCCTGCCGTGGCAGGGTGTGCTAATGCAGAAGGATGAGCCCTTATTTGTGGCGTATCCGAAGGAATCTGGTCGTTGGCGACTACGGGCAGTCCCTGCACAAGGGAATTTTCAGAGCAGGGCTGAGTTTCCTGAAAGCTGGCGTGGGAAGCATGATAAAAAACTTCAGGAGGCAACCGGTGTCGATACTGCAGTTTTTTGTCACAAGTCACTTCCGATGATTGTGACGACTGACAAGAGCGGTATTGACCGTTTGGTGCAGAAGGCCCTTGAATAAAATAATAACTTGCTGAGCAATAGCAGGACTGATAGAATATTTTTTACATTGTTCATTCACAAACCAAATAACGGAGACACCTAATGCCTGAAATTGTTTCAGAATCAACGTTGCTACCGACAACGCTACCAGCCATGATTCCACTTGAGAATCATCGTTACAAACTTAATGTAAATCCACGTAATTTATCTTTTAATCTTTCCGATTTACTATCCTTTCGTGATAATCATTTCTCTTCCAAAATAGCTGAAGAAGGAGGGTGTATTTTTGATCCATATATTCAGTTTAGTTTAGCTGACCCGCATCATGAAATAATATTATGCGGCCTAAAGCATGAAGACATTAAATATCCTAACGTGGTAAGTGTAAATAAAAATAATTCGTGCCGATACATGGCACAAATTATAAATAACAGTCTGAGAACGCTTGCGATTCCGATAAATTTTCTTGAACGTAGATCTGAAATAGTTTTTGGGAATATAAGGAAACAGAAAATTCAAATTAACTTCATGATTCCGTTTGTGCAGCTAGTAAGGAAACCATAGTTACTCAACCAATAGGAGCCGATTTACGTCGGCTCCTATTATTTTATATATTGAATTGTTTTCAGTATCTACAAAGAAGCTAGTACGAGGGCTGTTAAAAAATTGTAATTGACGATATTTAAATAGATTGCTACTATATTATCAGCTGTTATTTTCACAATCACATAAATAAACAAAAGAGGTAACGAATACCAGAACATGATGCACGAGAAAACCGTATTACAGAAATGCCTCAGGATTCTTCGGTAATTGCGCTAAATCCTGAAGTGCTACCAGTAATTTCAGAAATGGATGAATTGGAGGAGGAACGAAAATATATACCACCTAAAGTGGTTATAAAACTTAATATAGCTAAAGAGAAGAGCTTTCGTTTTCTCAATGATTTGTTGGGAGAAGCGGATGAGTTTACTGATCCGTATCTTGAGTATGATTTTGATGATCATGTTCTAATCATGAAGGAAGCTGGAAGAGATGACTTAAGGATTCCTGAGCTGGAGATTGTATCCACTGTTGAGTCAATTGTGTGTTTAAAGGTTGGTCAGCTGAATGGAAAACATCACACTTTAAAGGTAGCATCCTTGCAAGAACTTCTTGATAAGGAACTGGAAATAGATAAGGAGAAGCAATTAATAAAGTTATGGCTTGGAACACCACCGACTATTGTTGCTCAATGCATTAACAAATAAATACCTCACACAGCAGGGATTGATTTACTTCAGTCCCTGTTTTTATTTGACTCGATACATATCAATGTTATCTTTTTCAGAGTGTTCTTTACACAAACTAATAATCAGTAAATAAAAAAGGAGTAAACATTATGAGTGAAGTATTGCTAAAGGAAAGAGATGGTGAACCTAAAAAAAGAAATGATGATCCTGAACTTTACCAGTCTGGGCATCTTCTTCCAGAAAGCTTTTTTGAGCACAGATTCGATCCTGAAGATGATATCAAGCTTCAGCCCTTACTTAATCTTATTGCAGAAAAAACGAAAACTATAATGAGGTGTAAACCTGATCCTGTGGAGTTAAAGCCTGTTATTTCTATCAATAATATGAATAAATGCTTCATCCATTGGTATACCGAAGAGAAGTTGCCTCAAATAGACTCGTACACCATTAGCGGTAATGACGTAGTTATTGTAAGTCATAAGATTGATTCACATTTCAGTACTGATGTCTTACTTAAAGCACGAGACATGATACTGAAAGAGTCTTCTTCACAAAAGGCTGATTCGGACGTATGTCTAGGCAGGGCTATAGGTAGGACTAAATCAGTTATGCTATGGATCGAGTAGTAATTTTCAGTTAGAAGTAACTCACTTACACACACCTCATCAGAAACACATCTGATGAGGTTTTTTTATTTCCATACGTTTAAAGGTTCGCTTTTAGGTGTATTTGTACTATGATAGCTGGTGCTGACGCATTATTTATATATGAAATTTACGGATGAAATTACAATCAAGGTAAAGGCGGGCGATGGTGGCGACGGTGTTATCCGCTGGCGACGAGAGACCGGAGTTCCGAAAGGAGGTCCGGCGGGTGGTGATGGTGGTGATGGTGGTGATGTCTACGTACAAGCGGTTCGTGATATTTCACTTTTATCACAGTATGCGCATAAGGATATGTTTGAAGCTGAGGATGGTGAAGCTGGTGGCTCTAATAAGCGCACCGGAAAGAGTGGCGAGGATCTTACGATAGATTTACCGGTTGGTTCAGTTATTACAGATACGACAACACAAGCTAATTTTGAACTGACCAAAGAAGGGGACACACGAAAGCTTCTGGAGGCAGGTGAAGGTGGGCTTGGTAACGTTCAGTTTAAATCTTCAACAAATCAAGCACCACGTAAACAGACGGATGGCACCAATGGTGGAGAGGGGGTTTTTCATATTGAGTTAAAGTTACCAGTAGACGCCGGATTTGTTGGGTTACCAAATGCTGGAAAATCAAGTCTCGTAAATGAACTAACGAATGCTGATTCTCAGGTTGGTTCTTATGAGTTCACAACACTGTCTCCACATCTCGGTGATCTGTATGGATTCGTTCTAGCAGATATTCCGGGACTTATTGAAGGCGCTGCCGACGGTAAGGGATTAGGACATACGTTTCTACGTCATGTCTCACGCACAAAGATGCTGGTCCATTGTGTGTCTCTGGAGAATGAGGATGTTGTAGAGGCATACCGGATAATTCGTAAAGAGTTAAGAGCACATGATGAGGTACTTACCAGCAAACCGGAGATCGTGGTCCTTACTAAGACAGATACTGTTGATGAGGCGGCTGTAGCTGCGGCTCAGGAATCTTTACGGGCTGAAACGGACGCTGACATACATACCACATCAATCATTGATGACAAGGCAATTAAGCGCTTCAGAGACGCCTTGGTGGTGTATCTACGCAACGCAGCATAGTGTTGTTCGGTATTTTTTATACACTGACTGACGTAACCCCTTTCGTTTCTGATGGTAATCCTATATCATAATTAGTATGAAATATACGCCAACTATTGGTCTGGAGATACATGCCGAGCTCGCGACAAATACAAAGATGTTCTGTGACTCGGCAAATGATCCAGATGAAACACAGCCAAACACAAATGTGTGTCCCGTTTGTATGGGACATCCAGGGACATTACCGGTTATAAATAAGGAGGCAGTTAGACAGGTACTTCGTGTCGGTACAGCTGTTGGTGGAGAGGTGGCTGATTATACTGAGTTTGATCGCAAGAACTACTACTACCCAGATCTACCAAAAGGATATCAGGTAAGTCAGTACGAGTATCCCTTGATAGCTGGTGGTCAGCTTGGTGGTGTTGCACTTACACGTATTCATCTCGAGGAAGATACTGGAACAAATATTCATAAAGATGGTAAGAGCTTGGTTAATTATAATCGCGCTGGAATTCCGTTAATGGAGTTGGTTACGGAACCAGTTATTCATACAGCAGAAGATGCAAAAAGTTTTGCGAAGGAGCTACAGCTTTTGCTACGTACGCTTGGGGCTAGTGAGGCTAATTTAGAAAAAGGGGAGATGCGTATTGAAGCCAATATCTCTATAGCTCCAGAAGGGTCAGAACAGCTTGGTACGAAGGTAGAGGTAAAGAATCTCAATTCATTTCAGGTTGCACATGATGCTATTGAGTATGAGATAAGCCGTCAAACTAAAGCGCTTGAAAATGGAGAAGACCTGGTTCAGGAGACGCGTGGGTGGGATGATAAAGGGATGAAGACTGTTTCGCAACGAGTGAAAGAAACTTCAGATGACTATCGATACTTTCCGGATCCAGATCTACCAAAACTGATGATTTCTGAAGTGCCGGAATTTTCTCAAAGTGAGATCAAAGATTCTCTCCCAGAATTACCAGATGCAATTCGATCACGTTTACAAAAGCTGGGCGTATCATTTGATGATATCGACACCTTACTACAACGATCTGATCTGCGCTCATTATTTGACGCAATAACAGAGAAAAGCGAAACAAGTGATTCCTACATTCGCCTGGCTGCGAATTACATTACTTCAGATGTCATTGGTCTGGAGCGTGAGCACGAAAAGAAACAAGATCTTGATCCAGTGCATTTTTCAGGACTAATTAAAATGATAGAGGATGATGATTTATCTTCGCGAGGAGGAAAAAACACGTTAGCAATTATGTTCCGCGAAGGAGGGGAACCAGACATTATTGCAGATGAAAATAATTTGCTACAGAAAAGTAGTAAGGATGACCTTCTTCCAATAGTAGAAGAAATAATTGCCGAAAATGAATCAGTGGTGCAGGAGTATCAATCTGGAGAAGAGTCAGTTATCCAGTTCATGATTGGTCAAGGTATGAAGAAAACTGGTGGATCAGCAAATCCACAAGTGTTAAAAGAACTACTCAAGAAACGGCTGTCATCATAGTGGTAGCTATTGTAGTACTGTAATTCGCATTAAATATACTACTGGTAGGTTGTATATATTTTTAATACGAAGCTTATCTTATTGCATTGTTTTATGCCGGTCTATTTTACGATGTGAATATGTAAATCAAAATCTTAAATATATCAAAGAGAATTTTCTAAATTAAAAACATTGCATCAATACACGAGATAAAGTAATATTCTTCACTTATTGGATTGCTGCAGTGGCTTGAGACCCTGTTATAGGGTTTAAATACTATTAAATATCCTTCTGTACATATAAACTTACGAAAAGCACATAAAATTATATAATCGATTTTAATTTAAATACACATTTTGAATCAATATTGCCAAAAAATAAAAATCGTTGAAATATTATATCTGTATATTTTACACAAACGGGCACATCATTTTCTGCGCTAAATGCACTTGGTTTTATTTTATTTTTAACGGAGTATCAGCCTACCACAATTGATCACATACCTACCAATTAGTAGAAATTTTGGTTTTACTCAGGATATCTCGCATTTAATCTCGTATTTCTTTTTTTAAATAGGATCTTGTTGTAAAGCTCGTTCAGGATTTAGCAGAGTATAGATACATGTAAAACCTACCGGTCTAAAAAAATAATTTAATACGAAAATTATCAGCTTGTTTGAGTTTTGGTAGGTGAGTGTAAAATCACGTAATATTTATTGTTAAATATACCAAAATAATGGTTATTTTATTGTGTATTTTAGAATTTATAATCAATCTCGTCAAGCTATTTATAGGTTTATTACTAGCGATATCACGTCTCGTTGCGCCGAGATATATGTGAATAACTTTAGTTTTTATTACGGTATTATATATACCACATGGACGAGCAATTGGAATTTGAAAATCGAACTTTTATAACGACGAATCTAGCAGCAGAGCTGACTGGTTATTCATCAGATTATGTAGGGCAATTAGCTCGTGATGGTGTTTGTAAATCAAGAAAAATTGCTGGCCGTCGATTTGTGGATCGTGATGAGTTTATTGAATACGCGGATGAAAATAAAGCTAGTTTTCATACAAGCGATCTCCCAAGTATGCATCAACCTAACGGTACGAGTGATGCAGCTGCTGAAGGATTCTTTGAGACTCCTAAAAATAATAGTTTAGATGCTGAGTATGATGGTAAAGGTTTTTCTAACAACAGTTCTTTAATTGATTCAGTTAATACGTCAAATTCTGATTCTAAAACTGCTACTGAAAATGAACCTGCGGATACTAATGAATTATTTTTCATAACTGACAGAGTCTCATCTCGTTGGCGGCTTACACGTGACAAACTGCGTTCAGGTGGTAATAGTATTTCAAACAAATCGATTTCTCGATTGCCTGCGATTGCAATGTCTCTCATGCTTGTGACTGCATTTAGTATAGCGTCTCTGGGAATGATTAATTCATCAGATATATCTGACGATCGATCTGTTGCTCAGACAGCTTCCATTGACGGTAACTTGAGTCGGGCAGCTGCTTCTTTGGATTCTGATTTATCAAGTATTGATAAAGATTATCGGGTACGAGATAACAAAAGTATTTTGAGCTCATCTGCCCGAACTGCTTCTAATTCAATTAAATTAACAGCGGCAGCTGCTGGAACATCTTTAAATAATTTTATTTATCGCCCTGTTCGAAACTTGCTATCAGAAACTATATATACAGGATTGGCCGGAATGATGCGTGTTGGCGAAATTTTTCTACCTACTTACTTTACAAATTATTCTAATAGTACTACTGAATCCAGAATTTCTGATAATAGTGAAAATCAAAATTCACTGCAGCCACAGTCGATAACACGTTTTCGTGATCGAGCTCCGCAAGATCAGTTGATTATTACTGCATTGTCTGGTCTTACCAATGTTGTTTCTCAATTAGCAGGACAGATCGAAGATCCTGAATCTACTCGTACTAATATTGCAACGCGTACATACGTACAGGAAAGGGTTTCAGACCTTCAGAATATTATGTACGGCAATTTGGACGCGTTACTCGATACCATTGATTCTGGTTCAAATACTTCTAGTGGTTCGGATAATTATCAGCACCCTGATGACATTGCGCTTGATAGTCTTGATGTTGCATCGCTGTTGGTAACAAATTCTACAACTACTAATGCGTTCATTCAAAATTTGGTTGCGGATAACTTTGATTTAACTAATGCTGATTTAACCAATGCTGAAATTGAGAATCTTCTAGCTGATTACTCAACAACAACGAATGCATATATCCAAAATCTGATTGCTGTGAATTCGACGACTACAAATGCTTATATAGAGAACTTAGTAGCTGAGAATATTAATCTTGATAATATCGATGTTATAAACTTACTTGCTGATAATGCAACAATGACTGATGCTTTCATTGAGCGATTAGTTGCCGTTGACTCCACAACAACGAATGCTTATATACAGAATCTCTTGGCTGATTCTGGAGATTTTACTGACCTTACTGCAGATAATGCCACTATCACAAATGCGACAACGACGAACTTTTTCGCGTCGCTGGCGAACTTTACCAATGCTTTTTTCGATAATCTGACGGCGACTATTGCACAGATAACGAATTTAGAAGTAGATAATGCAACAACAACAAATCTTGTTGCGACTGATGCTACATCAACAAACTTGACCGTAACCGGTGACACGAATTTGGCCAGTACAACCATTGTTGGCAGCCTGAATGTTGTTGGAACGACCACTGCTCAAGCTATAAATATCGGTGGTGAAACTATTACTAGTTTTACTGGAAGTAACTTATCAGTAAGTAACGGTGTTCTTAGTTCGACTGGAGGAGATGGGGTTTCCTCGGTTGGAGCTACCGGATCAGTTCAGTATTCCGATGGATCTGGTGGGTTATTATCTGACGCGGCTAACTTCTTTTGGGATGGTGCAAATAATCGATTAGGTATTGGTACAAGTACCCCATCCACTACCCTTGAGGTGGATGGTGTCATCACCGCCACCGGTGGTACTTCCGGGCAGTGGAACACTGCATATATAGAACGTGGTTCACAAATTGCTGGTACCGGACTCTCCTGGAGCG
>Ga0136601_1000463_pt1 | contig 17429 bp, 16 predicted proteins | sample AntRauMFilla2699_FD_181020 | JGI IMG/M metagenome (GOLD analysis project Ga0136601, IMG submission 181020) | Saline lake microbial communities from Rauer Islands, Antarctica - Metagenome Filla 2 #699 | ecosystem: Environmental > Aquatic > Non-marine Saline and Alkaline > Saline | place... | reverse complement strand
GATGGTTCCAGATATTGTCGTAACTGATGGTGGCGTTGCTCAGCTACGTATTGCAGAGTCCGTTTTTGCAGAGAAACAGAGTATGAAACCAATTCCAGCTATTGTATCGGTAGTAAAAGACGAACAGCATAAGCCAAAAAGTGTTATTGGTAAAAATGAGGATTTGATTGCACAATATAGCGCTGAGGTGCTTCTAGCAAACGCAGAGGCTCATCGCTTTGCAATCGCCTTTCAAAAAATGCGAAGGAAAAAAAACTTTATACACAAAAAGAAGAAGAATTAGGATTTGGAGACAGGGTGGTTCGTGTATAATACGTATATGAATCGTCAGAAAATACGAGTGGGTGTCTTAAGGGGCGGGCCGTCACATGAGTATGAAGTTTCTTTGCGAACAGGAAGGTTTGTCTTAGATCAACTTGCACGTAAAGATTACCTCTTTGAGCCCGTGGACATCCTTATTTCTAGAGAGGGGGTTTGGCATTATCGTGGTTTTGAAGTGCGTCCAGAAGATGTCGTGCTCCATATTGATGTAGCCTTTGTGGCGCTTCATGGAGCATATGGGGAAGATGGTAAGGTACAAAAAATTCTTGAACGTTTTGCGGTGCCTTTTACTGGATCAGATTCTCTTACTTCTGCACTAGGTATGCATAAGCATATTGGAAAGAAGATTTTTGAACGCGAAGGCATTCGTACGCCACTTCACATTGTGCTCAATCCCGCTACAGACGACATAGAAACTGCGGTAGAAAAAATTGGGAAAGAATTTCCACTTCCTATGATTGTGAAACCAGAATCAAACGGGTCTTCTATTGGTATCTCTCTGGTATCAAGCGTTGATGCTCTAAGAAACGCTGTCGATTTTGCACTTGAGCACTCTGATAAGGTGTTGGTTGAGGAGTTTATCTCAGGGCGTGAGGCAACGGTTGGAGTTCTTGAGGACTATCGAGGCGAAGAACTCTATTCACTTCTTCCTGTTGAAATTATTCCAAAAAAAGCGCTCTATGATTATGAAGAGAAGTACGGAAATGAGTCACGGGGCCGATATCCGGGAAATTTTTCAGCTCAAGAGAAAAGTACCCTTCAGGACCTTGCAAGACGCGCACATCAGTCCCTTGGACTGCGTCACTATTCACGTTCAGACTTTATCGTTGCTGAAGACGACATCTATATTCTTGAAGTGAACACATTGCCCGGACTAACCGAAACATCACATTATCCTAAATCACTCGAGGTACTTGGAATAGACAATCATGATTTCATTGAGCACCTCGTGAATCTGGCTCTTAGAAAAAAATAGCTCTCGACAAGGGAATATAATTCTGTATAATTTTGTTTGTCTTTATAAGGGCCCTTAGCTTAGTTGGTAGAGCGCCTCATTTGCAATGAGGAGGTCATCGGTTCGAATCCGATAGGGTCCACAAAAGTTTATATGGTGCACAAATAGTTGCTTGGCAAAAACAGAATAAGTTGCAAGGGTAAGCAGATTGACCTGCTTACGTCGAAGGGTTCGAAAACCTCGAGTATATCGGAGCGAGCCTGCCTCGGCGAAGCGAGATACGAGAGGTGTACCGAATCTGTAAGATTCGAATCCGATAGGGTCCACAAGCGTTAAGAAAACCTGCACTGCTGCAGGTTTTTAGCTTGTGGAAGGCGGAGCCATCTTTCAGCGAGCACGCTGAAAGGGCGAGCTGGGGTCACAGATAATTGACAGCTAACGAGCTGTCAATTATCTGTGACCACAAACAAACGTAAAACAGTATTTTGAAGCAACACATCCAACCGGAGTACTACTTCAGCTGGGAGCGAATGGAGAAATTCAAGACATCTTTTGTGTTGACGATATAACCATTGAGTAAAGCTTATTGCTCTCTTTATGTGAATAGCTTCATTCTTTAGGGTTCATTGTGATGTTATACTTCATTGAATGAATCATACGATACAGTGCCGTACGTTATTGATAGCTAGTATTCTTGTGCTCGGTTTTGTGCCTCTGCTTTCATACGCAAAGTCACTGCCAACTGATGCTTATAGTTCAGCTCCTCATGCAACGACTTGAAATGCTTAAATCCTTACAAACATAAGTAACAGAACAATGTTATGAAGAAAAATTTTTCTTTTTCACGAACATATCTGTACCTTCTTATTTTTGTGATCGTTGCAACAGTAGCTTCTATTTCTTTAATTCGAATCATAGATGGATTTGAAGGACAGTTTGAAAGTTCAACAGGGGGAGCTGTCCGCTCATTTGAAAACAGCTAGTCTTGAAAGAAGTGTCTGTTAAAGATAGTATGTTCTGTATGAACTACACAATTCTCTTATTTTATATCTATACTCTCATCGAAGAACCCGAGGTGCTTCGTGATGCCCAGCGAGAACTTGCTCTGAGTCTTGGACTTAAGGGTAGGCTCATTATTGCTCCTGAGGGCATAAATGGTACCTTTGAGGGTGCGAGCGAGGCAGTTCAAGAGTACATAGAAACGATGCGAGAAGACGCTCGTTTTGCCGATGTTGATTTTAAAACAAGCGAAGGTACTGGTACTGCATTTCCAAAACTTTCGGTAAAAGTTCGTAGTGAAATCGTCGCTTCAAGACTTGGAGAAGAAGTAGATCCAAGCGTCGAAACAGGGAGTTTTCTCGAGCCCGACGAACTTCACTCGTGGTACGAGGAGGGGCGAGAGTTTCAGGTTGTTGATATGCGCAATGATTATGAGTTTGTGTCGGGACACTTTGAGGGAGCAATTGAGCCTGGGTTGCGTAATTTTCGTGACCTTAACGAGAAGGTTGACCAGGTCGGGCACTTAAAAGAGACACCTGTTGTAACTGTGTGCACAGGAGGAGTGCGGTGTGAAAAAGCTTCGGCATTCTTAAAGAAGAAAGGATTTAAGAATGTCTATCAATTAAAGGGGGGTATCCATCGTTATGTAGAAAAGTATCCCGGAGAGCACTTTAAAGGAGGTCTGTATGTCTTTGATGGGCGTGTTGTTATGGACACCGCACCACAGGATAAAAAAGAAATTATCGGTACGTGCATGTTTTGCGACTCCCAGACAGAAGAATATGCAGACGATGACTCGGTAGTGCCATCTCGGCAAGTATTATGCTGCAAAGAGTGCCTCGGTTCACAACTACACCTCAGGCCAGCAAAACGGACTCTCTAGCCTTATGATTAAAAAACGTTGTGCGTGGGTTACTGAGGGAGACGTTTTAATGGAAGCATATCATGACGAAGAGTGGGGAGTGCCTGTCTACGGTGATAGAAAAATCTTTGAATTCCTTGTTCTTGAGAGTGCCCAAGCTGGTCTTTCTTGGAGAACGATTCTTGCACTTTCACCCACCTCTTCATTTGGAGCAACGCTATATTTGGAACCAGAAAAGACAGAATACTATCAGGATGACACTTTTTTAATAGAAATATTCGTAGACACGGAAGGAGAAAGTATTAACGTTGTCGAGACCGAGCTTACGTTTCCAACCGACGTGCTCGAGGTTAAAGATATTACTTCAGGAAATTCAATTTTAAGTCTTTGGGTAGAAAAACCTACTTTCTCAAACGCAGAGGGGAAGATTTTCTTTGTTGGTGGCATACCTGGTAGTTATACAGGAAAAAGAGGAAAGCTCGGGGAGATAGTATTTACGACAAAACTAAATACAGACGAAACTCACACTGCTGATATTACTTTTGCAAACAGTTCAAAGATTCTTTTGAGTGATTACAAAGGAACTGAAGCACCGGTACGTACCCGAGGAGCCCTCCTTACTATTTTCTCTGAAACCACTTTAAGTAGTTCAAACGAGTGGGATGAAAGACTTGAGAATGATACAACTCCTCCTGAACCCTTTAGAATAGAAATTGCTCGAGATCCTCAGATTTTTTCCCAAGAATATTTTGTTGTTTTTTCAACGACGGACAAGCAGAGTGGCATGGAACGCTATGAAATTAAAGAGGGAAATGGCCAGTGGATGCAGGCAGAAAGTCCGTATCGATTACAAAACCAATCGTCTAGTAAAGAAGTTATGGTTCGGGCAATTGACAAGGCTGGTAACGAAAGAATACAAATGATTCAGTTTGAAGTTGAGGATGGGCACATTGAAATAAACTGGAAACATATTGTGTATTCTCTTTGCCTATTTATTGTTATCGGCGGCGTACTCTGGCGAACTGGTATACTGTACAAGAGAAGAAAAAATATGAGCACACTATGATACACGTTTTAAAGAAACAGAAAGGCCGCTTTTTATTCAGTCTTTATTGTATGCTTGTGTGTCTCATTCTCTTTGTACTACCGCCAACCGCGGAAAGTGCATCTTTGTATCTAACTCCCGCATCTAAAAGCCAAGTAGTGGGAACCAGCTTCGTGGTTAACGTTATGGTAAATAGCGGAGGTGTTCCCATTAATGCAGCAGAAGGAGTTTTAAAGTTTAATCCGTCTGAGTTTGAAGTCATTTCCCTTTCAAAAAACAACTCAATCTTTAACTTGTGGGTAGAGGATCCCACGTTTTCTAACTCCTCAGGATTTGTCAATTTTGCTGGGGGTACCACGAGTAGTTTTAACGGAACATCAGGAACCGTGATACAAGTTACGTTTAGAATGAAGAGTGTGGGTTCTGGCTTCGTTACTCTTCCTGTTGCAGCGGTGTTAGCTGACGACTTTCAGGGGACAAATATTCTCACCAGTGTAGGTTCTGGGAAATATACTGTTGAAGTGGTGGAGGTTACTCCCGTGGTCGATCCTGTTGCCCCTACGTATGGTGGGGTTGGTCCTACTGTTTCCTCTCCAACACACCCTAATCCTGAAAGCTGGTACGCAAATACAAGTCCCACATTCACCTGGAAGATTCCCTCCGGCACAACAGGTACAAGACTCCTCGTAAATCAGAGTTCCTCATCCACTCCAACAGTATTTTATTCAGAACACATTTCAGAAAAACAGTTAGAAGATATTGATGAGGGTATTTCATATTTTCATATACAGCTCCAAAATAATGAAGGTTGGGGCCGTGTGTCTCATTTTAAATTCCAAATTGATACAGAACCACCTCAGCCATTTAAGATTGAGATACAAGAAGGAAGTGAAACCACAAATCCACAACCGACATTGTTGTTTAATACAACCGATGAAACCTCAGGTGTTGAGTATTATGAAATAATTATTGACAACAAAGAGACAATTAGAACAGAGCGGTCAGAATATAAAATCCCTGCGCAAGATTTGGGTCCTCACACTCTTATTGTGAAGGCTGTAGACAGGGCAGGGAATGAAACTTTAGCAATGACTGAGATTGAAATTTTACCTATTGAATCTCTTGTTATTACCGACCATCCAAAAGAATTAACGCCTGGTAGTATTTTTTCAATACGTGGAACGGCACTCCCTGAATCGACAGTACGTGTCTATCTTCAAAAAGATAAAGAAGAAGTAAAGGTTGGCGAGACTAAAACTGATGAAGAAGGTCGCTGGTTATATATAGAGGTTGAACCCATGAAAAAGGGCGTCTATCATGTGTGGGCGGAGGTAATTGATTCTACTGGTGCTAAGAGTAATCCTTCAGAAAAGTTGAGTGTGTTAGTGAGCCCTCCGGTTTTTATTAGAATAGGAGAAGTGGTGATTGATTATCTAACAACCATTATTACTCTTCTCGTACTCATCACCTCATTAATTCTCGGTGTCATTTGGGGATTGCTTAAGATTAAAGAAAAGAAGATGCGAATAGCTAAAGAGGTTCATGAAGCGGCGAGTGCCTCAACTAAAACATTCGAGGCTTTAAATGCTGAACTGTTAGAGCAAATTGCAAAATTAGATGGCAAGTCAGGGTTAAGTGAAAAAGAGGAAAAAGTTTATGATGACCTAAAGAAAGCTCTTAAAATTTCAGAAAAATTCATAGGAAAAGAAATTGAAGATATTAAGAAAGAAATAAAAGGAAAATAAAATCGTGTGTGTTTTATCTTATCCACTTACATTGATTTCATCTGCGTTTATACTAAAGAGAATGAAAATAAAAGAAATATTGTTTGCGCTTACACGAATTGCTCTGGGTTGGACTTTTCTCTGGGCATTTCTCGACAAGACGTTTGGGTTCGGACTTGCTACAGTAAAAGAAAACGCATGGATTAATGGAGGCTCACCTACGACTGGTTTTCTAGCAAATGCGGTACAGGGTCCTTTTGCTGATTTTTTCTCTTCTCTCTCTGGGGTGCCGTGGGTTGACTGGCTCTTTATGCTTGGAATGCTTCTTGTTGGGGTCGGTCTTATTCTCGGTATTGCGATGCGACTTTCTGGTTTTTTTGGAGGAGTAATTATGTTGCTTTTGTATGCAGCAGGGTCAATTCCACTTACTAACAATCCGTTTGTTGACGACCATATTATCAATGCGCTTATTCTCTTTGCGTTCTCACTATCTGACACAGGAGAGACTCTTGGCTTTGGTAAGCAATGGAAGCGAACAAGGCTTGTGAGGAAAGCTCCTTTCTTGCGATAGGGTAGTCATAGAGCCCACACCTCAATCAGAAAAGAACACAAGAAAGAAAACGGTGCTCAGGATTTGTTGAAAGAACGTGACGCACTTCCACGCCGGCTCTTTTTTGTTGCGCTTGAAAACCTTGCGTGTGTTTGGTGTTGTTGCAGAAATTGAAGGGATGGAAAGAGAAGAAGAAAAAGTCTCAATAAATACTGGGGTTATTGAAGTCCATACAAACGGAACGCTCGCACTTCTCCTTGAGGACCCAAGGTTTGAGCCACAGGCATAAGTACTCTTAAGAAACTCCGACGATATACTATAAAACTTGCATATTCTTAGCTTTAGTGTAGAAAGAAGCTTCTAAAGGAACTTTTTGCCATGAAACACATTCAAAAACTCACAAAATTTTTCTCACCGTACTTTCTTTTTAAGAATGATTCTCGCGGATCTGGAGAGGATGATGCAATTCGAGAAGTATTTGAAATTCTCTACGAATATCGGAAGAGAAGAACATACACAGAAACTCTTTTTGTGGAAACCGCAATCCCCTTGAGAAACGAAAATCGGGAGAATATTAAAATGCATCTTGGTTTGCCGTTAGATACTCGTCTCGTTGAACACATTAATCCAAGTCTCGCGAGCTCGTTTCAGGTACTTTATAAGAATAAGATTTATACGTTTCGAGATAGCGATCGCCTTGAGCGCCTAAAAACACTTTTTGTACACACATAAACGATTACACTGTCTATGTGTGATATGGTAAACTCATCGATAAAGAAAAAGCCATGAATACATTACTTGATCTTAACTGTGACAGCATTGAAAATAGAGCCCTTGAACCAGATGAGATTGATCGGTATCTTAAAGAAATCAGCGGGTGGAAAGTCAGCGAAGAGTCTATCTATAAAAAGATAGAACTTGACACGTTTGAAGAGGCAATGGAACTCGTAAATGCAGTAGCCGGTATAGCAGAATCAGAAGGACATCATCCAGATATACACATTCAATATTCTGTCGTGACACTCACTCTTTCTTCGCACGACCTTGGAGCAATAAGTCTTTTTGATTTTATTCTTGCAGCAAAACTTGATACGCTTATCTAAGCTTTATACATACGTAACCACATTCTATATGGGAATAAAAGATTTCATGACACGAAAGCTCCTTGAGCGCCAAATGAAAGACTTGCCGCCAGAACAACGCGACATGGTCATTAAAGCGGTGCAAGAAAATCCAGAGCTTTTTGAAAAAATTGCAAAAGAAATTCAAGAAAAAACAAAACAAGGTAAAAACCAAACCGCTGCATCTATGGAGGTTATGCGGAAGTACCAGAGCGAACTTCAGCAGGCAATGTCACAAAACCACGGTAAGAATTAGAGATCTCATACGTTTATAGGCAAAGTATTTGAGGTGTATCCCCCTTACTTTATCCAGGCCTTGTCCTAAGAATCACTATAGTATAAGGTGGGGCCAGATACAGCGGTCATCCGCCACGCACTCGTACCTTCACAAAGAAATCAACTGAAGCAGAGTTCTCAAGACTCTCATCCGTCCTCGTCTTAAGCCGCATCCTTTACGGAAGACATACAGGAAACCTTCTCATAGCTCGAACCTTGGAGGTAGCCATGGGCGCTCTAAAGATGTTTCGAGCAGCAATCCTGCTCGCATACCTTTTCAGTGCATTTGCCATTTCACAAAATTACACCCCAATTCTTCGGAATGAAGTTGTTACGTTCACACTCAGAGATAGTGGAACCGTTTGGGACATTTGGGTGCGATACGGCGGTGCTCCGTGGATGGCTTTCTACGACGCTACAGCAAAGCTTAATCCGACAGAAGCAGAAGATCGGTTCACGAGTGTACCAATCGGCAGTTTGATTAGTATCCCAACTTCTGTTTTACAAGCGAGATTCGTCGACGTTTTTGGTATCGAGGAGTTCAGTGCGACGAGCGAAGCGCTCGTACTCGAGGAAGAGCTCGGAGGGCTTAGCTCAGCAGTTCTGTCTCAGAGCAGTTCAGTTCAAAGCCTTTCTAGTTCAGTAGAAACGCTCGAAGAAGCCGTAGAAACACTTGAAGCAACTCTTGCTGTGTTGTTAACCTCGACCACAACGCCACCTACACTCTTTCTTGGTCTTACTCGAGATCAGTGGTTGCTTGTAGCGATAGTAACCCTTCTCATCCTTATTCTGCTTACGCTTTTGTTTCTCACAGTGCGTTCGCAGAACAGGCACAAGGAGACGATACCGACGCTACAGGAGGAACTGTCACACTACTCAGTGGTCGAACCAAAGGACACTAATAATGAAGAACGCGATAGTTCTGAAATAAACTTACTTCGAGAGGTTCGTGAGCTTAGAGAAAGAAATGAAATTCTTATAGCCGAAAAGGAACAACTCGAAAGTCTTCTTGCGTCGTACGAAGAAGACCCTGAGGCTCCAGTAATTGATGGTAGCACCCGCAAAACTCGCCGCGGTACTCATGGGCGTGGGCGAAGCTACAAAAACGGAAACAGTAGCTGATTTCTTTATATGCTGCGTGGAGGCTCCTCGGTTTTCCGAGTTGAGCCCCTGGCATGTGGTAGCTCTCTCTATCATTAGAGATTGAGCTCCTGGCACCATTTCGGTGGGCAGCAAACCTGACAGACGAGCGTCACTTACGAGTGACGCTCTTTTTCTTTTCTCTTTTTCTGTTAGACTGTCCTCTGTATGAGTCTCTCTATTGGAATAGTTGGTTTGCCAAACGTTGGGAAGTCGACACTTTTTAATGCACTAACTAAAAAAAGTGTGTTAGCGGCAAACTACCCCTTTGCCACTATTGACCCCTCTGTTGGCGTTGTTGCAGTGCCAGATAATCGACTCAAAAAACTAGGTGAGCTTTCAGCATCTGAAAAAGTTATCCCAGCAGCGGTAGAGTTTGTAGATATTGCAGGACTTGTCCGGGGTGCAAGTGAGGGCGAGGGGCTTGGTAATCAGTTTCTCTCGCACATACGAGAAGTTGATGCAATTGCAGAGGTTGTACGAATTTTCGAGGACACAAACGTTACTCACGTTCACGACACCATTAATCCTTATGACGACATAGAAGTTGTCAATCTTGAGCTTATTCTTGCTGATCAGCAAACCGTTGCGAAGCGCAGAAACGCTCTTGCTCGAGACGTAAAACGAGGAGACAAAGATGCGGTCGCTGAAGACGCTGTTCTCGTTAAACTTCAAGCAATCCTTGAGGCAGGTAAGCTCATCTCTGGTGAAAAATTAACTGATGAAGAAACTCTTGTTGCTCGGCAACTCAATCTTCTTACCGTAAAACCATTTCTCTACGTTCTCAACAAAAAAGCCGGTGTGGTAAACCTTGATGAAACAAATGATGATCGGTTTGTAAAACTCGTTAATTTTTTTAAAGAATCTAATAGTGAGTATGTCATCGTTGATGCCGGAATTGAAGACGAGCTTAAAGATTTTGAGGGAGAGGAACGTATTATCTTTAGAAACGAACTTGGCGCAACGAATGACGATGGAATTAATCAACTTATTAAGGCGGGGTATCGCGCGCTTGATCTGATTCCGTATTTTACGACAGGAGAGACAGAAACCCGTGCATGGACCGTACAAAGGAACGCTACCGCGCCTGAAGCTGGAGCCGCAATACATGGAGATTTTAAGGAAAAATTCATTCGAGCGGAAGTGGTCGCGTATGAGGATCTTATCTCAGCAGAATCGTACGCAAAGGCTAGGGAGCTCGGGAAAGTAAGAACGGAGGGGAAGGAGTATCTAGTTAAAGACGGAGATGTGATCGAGTTTAAAATATAAGCTTGTCATAAGAGATATTTACTGGTGTGGTTAGTGTGCTACAATCTCCATATATGGAACATACATACACGCAAGATCCTGTTCAAACCACCGCGAGAGATTTTTTTACATACCTGGCTTTTCTCATTACCCTTGTCTGGCTTGTCGTCGCACTTATTAATTTTGCGTTTGGGGTCGTTAATATACTTATTCCCGATGTGACTCAGGCTCAGTATGGGTTCTATTCTGTAGACTCTCTCACGAACGCTATGGCTGCTCTTATTATACTGACCCCATTCTTTTACTTTATCGGTTTTCGGATTAACAAAGACCTAGCTCGTAATCCAAAAAAGAAATCAATGTGGGTTCGAAAGTGGCTTTTGTACGCACTTCTCTTTTTTGCGTTTATTGTTGCTCTTACTGATCTCGTTATCATTTTAAGGGCGTTTCTGATGGGCGAATTCACACTTCGATTTATACTGAAAGCACTTTCTGTCTTAGTTATTTCTGGTTTTGTCTTTTCATACTTTCTTTTTGAACTTCGAAGAGATGTTGCGCAAAAGACGCGCATTCCACTATACTCAGCTTTTTCTTTCGGATTTGTTGTTATCGTGCTTATTATTCTAGGCTTTAGCATCGCTGGATCGCCTGCTTTACAAAGGGAGATGCGGCTTGACTCAGAACGTGTTCAAGACCTAGAAAATTTACAATGGCAGATAGAACTCGAGGCGGTAGAGGATGGAGCTTTGCTCGAAACACTTGACTCGTATCAGTTTGAATTTATTGCGAACGAGGAGGTGCGAGATCCTGTAACAGGTGAATCATACGAATATCGTGTACTTGATGAGGATACGTATGAGCTCTGTGCTACGTTTACGCATGAAAGTAATCCGCGGTTTGAGAGGGGTATTCTGAATGCTCGTTGGAGTCACGACAGCGGACGTCAGTGTTTTGAGCGCACGGTAGATTTTTCAGGTGGAAGACTTCTTAAATAAAAATGTGCTTTTTAAGCTAAGAGAAGGCCTAGATTATTACGTATTGTTTTTACGCTATATTTATGAGTGACTACGACCACAAAAAAATTGAACCACACATACAAAAACTTTGGGAAAAAGAAGGATTATATAAGACCCCCGAAAACCCGAGTGAAAAGTATAAGAAATATATTCTCGATATGTTCCCGTATCCTTCAGGTTCAGGTTTACACGTCGGGCATGTCGAGGGATACGCCGCAACAGATATGTATGTCAGGTTTTTGCGCATGCAGGGTTTTGACGTCTTTCATCCAATGGGGTGGGATGCGTTCGGACTTCCAGCGGAAAACTATGCAGTAAAAACAGGGGTTCATCCACAAAAAACAACTGATGAAGCGATAGAAAACTTTAGATCACAAATTAAATCACTCGGATTGTCCTATGATTGGTCTCGGGAGGTTAATACATCTTCACCGAAATACTATCGATGGACCCAGTGGCTTTTTCTTCAATTCTATAAAAACGGTCTTGCATATAAAAAGAACGCTGCCGTAAATTGGTGTCCTGGATGTCAGACCGTTCTTGCAAATGAGCAGGTTGTAGATGGGGCTTGTGAACGATGCGCGTCGGCCGTTGAGAAGAAAGATATGGAGCAGTGGTTTTTCGCTATTACCAAATATGCAGATGAGCTCATTGATAGTCTCGAAGGATTGGATTGGCCAGAATCAACAAAAACGGTTCAAAAAAATTGGATTGGAAAAAGTGAGGGCGCGGAACTTTGCTTTCCCCTTAACAAGAAATTCAAGTACGTACTGGTGCATGGATATGCAGGAGGAATAGATAAACACTTTTTTCCATGGCTAAAAGAAGAGCTTGAAAAAGAGGGCCATACCGTTCTTCTGCCATCGTTACCCGATACCAAGAATCCAAACATTGAAGAACAGATTAGTTTTCTAAAAAAGGAGGTAGATTTTGATAAAAACACGATACTTATTGCCCACTCGCTTGGTTCGGTGGTAGCCCTTAAGGCTATTGAATCTCTCGACCTGCCCATTAAGAGGTTCATAGTAGTTGGTGGTTTTCTTGATACTGACATAGGAGTTTCAAAAAAGTATTTTGAGACGTTTAACTGGAAATTTGATTTTAAAAAAATTAAAGAAAATGTCCGAGAAATAGTAGTGCTCCATGATGAGAGTGATGATGTGATACCTATTACTCAGGCCGAAAAGCTAGAGAGAAGGCTCTCTGGTAAGGTCCTCAGAGTTACGGCCTCACAACCTCACTTTCGTGGAGCCGAAGAGGGTTCAATTCTCAGCGCCGGGCTTCCTTCGCTCAAGGTGTTTACAACGCGTCCAGACACACTCTTTGGAGCAACGTACATGGTGGTTGCTCCTGAGCATCCACTCCTTAAAATATACGAAAGTGATATTTTAAACAGTACCGAAGTTCAAAACTATATACGCGAAGCAAAAAATAAGACCGATATTGAACGCAGCAGAGAGGGCAGGGAAAAGACGGGTATTAAGCTTGAAGGGATGACCGTGATAAACCCCGCTACTAACAAACCTCTTCCCGTCTTTGTAGCTGATTATGTATTGCCTGGATATGGGTCTGGGGCAATTATGGCAGTACCTGCGCACGACGACCGAGACTTTCAGTTTGCGCAAAAGTTTAACCTTCCTATTTTAGAGGTGGTCCAAGGAGAGGGTGAGCTTCCACGCTCATCGCATGGCATTCTTACCAACTCGGGAGAATTCTCTGGACGCTCTAGTGAAGAGGTGCGGGAAGAGATTACCCACGTTGCTCGTGGTGAGATGAAAACAACCTACCGCTTGCGAGATTGGCTTCTTTCGCGCCAACGCTACTGGGGAGCGCCAATACCTATTGTGTACGATCCAGAAGGGAATCCCCACGAGGTGCCGGAAGAACATCTACCATGGCTCCTTCCTACAGATGTTGATTACAATCCAAAAGGGACATCCCCTCTTGGCTCTTCGATTGAGCTCAAGGAGCGGACTGAACAATTATTTGGCCCAGGGTGGACTCCAGAAATTGACACCATGGATACGTTTGTTGACTCTTCGTGGTATTTTTTACGCTTTACTGACCCAGATAACACAGAGGTATTTGCCGAAGAGGAAAAACTTCATGCGTGGCTGCCAGTCGACACCTATGTCGGAGGCGCGGAGCATAGTGTGCTCCATCTTCTCTATGCTCGTTTTTTCGTTAAAGCACTTCGAGATATTGGATACTTGCACTTTAGCGAACCCTTTTCCGCACTTCGTCATCAAGGAATGATTCTGGCACCAGACGGAGATAAAATGTCTAAAAGTAAAGGAAATATTATTAACCCAGACGAAATGATTGAGCGGTTTGGAGCTGATACGCTCAGAGCGTATGAAATGTTCATGGGTCCTTTTGAGCAAAATAAAGCATGGTCAACCGATAACATGATAGGGGTTCGACGCTTTATCGAAAAGGTGTGGAGATTGTCTGAAAAAGTATCACCCTCTGGTGCTGAAAGCCCGCATCTCCTTGCAAAGACTATAAAAAAAGTAACTCGTGACACTGAGACTTTTCAGGTCAACACCGTAGTGTCCACACTGATGATTTGCGCAAATGCTTTTGAAAAAATGGATACCATTGCACAATCTGACTTTGAAAAGTTCTTAAAGCTTCTTGCTCCTCTTGCCCCTCATATCGCTGATGCTCTGTGGAGAGAGCTCGGGCATACAGACTCGATACATGTTTCAGATTGGCCCACCTATGAGGAGAAGGACCTTGAAACCGATGAAGAGTCTTACGTCATTCAGGTTAACGGCAAAGTGCGAGACACCGTAACTGTACCTGCTGGCACGCTTGAGGACGAGCTTCTTACTCTCGTACGGACTGAGAAGCTTGAAAAATGGATTGAAAACAAGGAAATTAAAAAGACCATTGTGGTGAAAGGGAGGATAGTCAACTTTGTTGTGTAGCGAAGATTGCGGTATTTGACTTATTTAGAAATGAGTGTTAATGTAATGTAAATTAAAAAAGAAAATGGTTATAAAACTTACCTTTAAACCTCGCGAGGTTACAAAAAAACTTGTCGTGGTTCTTCCTGAGCGTGCCCGTGAAATCATTGTTTCGCGTTACGGTTTAGGACAAAACAATGAGCGCATGACCCTTGAAGCCATCGGAAATCAATACGGCATCACACGTGAGCGTGTCCGACAAATCGAAAATCACTCACTCAACACCATGCGCAAATCAACAACCTATGATGAGCATGCGCTTACGTTCGATGAGCTTGAGGTCATTATTACCTCGCTTGGCGGTGTCATTGCTGAAGAGGACCTTCTTCAGCACGTGACCGACAATGAGCGTATTAAAAATCACGTTGTATTTCTTTTAGAGCTGGGTAAGAATTTTAAAAAGAAAAAAGAAGACAAGCATCTCAAGAATCGTTGGTATATCGAGGAAAGTCTTCACCAAACTGTCGACGGTGCTATTCGTGAGCTCTATTCTAGCCTTAGCGATGAAGAACTTGTTGCCGAAAATGAGATCATCGAACGGTTCCTCTCACACGTGAAGGACGTTTCTGAGGAATATAAAAACGAAGAAATAGCAAAGAGGTGGCTGGGTGTTTCTAAACATATTGATAAAAACCCGCTCGGCGAATGGGGAAGAGCAACATCTCCGAACGTTCGCGTTAAGGGTATGAGAGACTACGCATACCTTGTTATTCGTAGGCACGGCTCTCCTATGCACTTCCGGGAGGTTGCGTCAAAAATTAAGGAACTCTTTGGCAAAAGCGCTCATATTGCAACAACTCATAACGAGCTTATTAAAGATCCACGCTTCGTACTCGTCGGACGTGGTTTATATGCACTTCGTGAATGGGGTTATATAACTGGAGTTGTAAAAGATGTGATTAAAAAAGTTTTACTAAAGGACGGACCACTTTCGCGTGATGAAATAATTGAAAAAGTTATGAAGGAGCGATACGTTAAGCCAAATACCATTTTAGTAAATCTTCAAGACACTGATCTTTTTGGTAAAGACTTGAAAGGGCGTTACTTCTTGAGAGAAACGGTTTAAGGAGATGCCTTTATAGTGTGCAAAAGATACACACAATCTGTTTTTATTTATAAACAATTGTATACTTAGAACTCATGGAGCAAATCACACAATCCTTCACCTCAGTTTTTGAGGCAATGTCCGTTTTTCTACTTTTCTCGTATCCGATTCTTGTCCCACTTTTTTTACTTTATGGTTTTTGGAAGCTGTGGGTAGGCCAGGTTCGAGCTGCCTTTATTGCTAAGACTGAAACGAAACTCCTCGAGATTCGAATTCCAAAAGATATAAAACGGACACCTCTTGCAATGGAAATAGTTACGAACGCTCTGTATCAAACAGGAGGGGAATCAACTTGGTACGATAAATATATCCTTGGGAAGGTTCGGTCTTGGTTTTCACTTGAAATTGCTTCTATTGGAGGACATACTCATTTTTTTATTTGGACACATGCTAAATGGAAAAACCTAATTGAGTCACAGCTTTATGCTGAGTACCCGGGCATTGAGGTTATTGAAGTAGCAGACTATGCAAAGTTAGTTCCTTTTGATGAGAGCAAGATGACCTATTGGGGGTGCGAGTTTGTTATGACACAGCCAGACTATCTTCCATTAAAGACCTATATCGATTACGGAATGGATAAGCAGGTGGGCATGAAAGAAGAAGACAAACTTGACCCACTTCTTTCCACGCTCGAATTTATGAGTACTCTTTCACCTAAAGAACAGTTTTGGATTCAGATTGTGGTCCGTGCGCATAAGGGGCGACGCATGCCGGGCTCGTTTTTTCCATGGCAAACTGAAAAATGGCAAGATGCTGGAAAGGCATTTATAAAAGAAAAAACAGCAACTTCCAGTGCTGGAGCTGATGGAAATTTTCAGTTCACTCCTACGAACAAGTCTGATGCCAACAAAATCGAAGCTGTTGATAGAAATATTTCAAAATACGGATTTGATACCGGAATACGAGCGATTTATATGGGAGAAAATGATGCGTTTAACGGTGCAAACATTCCAGGGTTCGTAGGTTCTTTCCGTCAGTTTGGTGCAAACAACTTGAACTCTCTCAGGCCGAACAATGTTACTGATTTTGATTTCCCGTGGACAAAAGTTCTTAAGAAAAAGAAGCTCTCAAAGATGAAGCAAGATATGCTAGAAGCGTACAAACGGCGCATGTTTTACCACGCTCCTTATATCCGTAAGCACCAGGTGCTGAATTCAGAGCAACTCGCGACGCTTTATCACTTCCCATCAGGTATTGTTGAAACTCCAGCGTTTGAGCGTATCTCTTCTCGCAAAGCTGAGCCACCAGTAAATCTTCCTACCTAATATGTATCTTGTCCGTTTCTTTGCATTTTTTTTTGTGGGTCTTCTGGTATCGATACTCCTTATAGGACTCGTTTTCTTAGCAGTTCTTACACCTAAACACATTCCGCTTGGAACAGAAGTGACAGTCATGCGAGGTGATAGTTTGCGGGATGTTTCTTACACCCTCAAAGATGCTGGTGTCATACGGTCAGCACTTGCGTTTCAGGTACTTGTGTCACTTGAAAAAGGTGAAAGTACTATAGTCGCGGGAACGTATTCGTTCGGAGGTTCGCAGTCTGCGCACATAATTGCAGACCGTCTTGATTCTGGAGATTTTGGTACGAAGTCTCAAAGTATAACTTTTCCCGAGGGTACAACTGTTCAAGAGATGTCAGATATTCTCCAAGGCCGATTTTTAGACTTTAACACGAGCCTTTTCATCGAACAGGCTACTCCGCTCGAAGGGTACCTGTTTCCTGATACATATTTTTTTCACTCTGACGTTACTCCTAAAGAAGTTGTTCAGATAATGAATGATAATTTTTTAAAAAAAACTGAATCAATTACTCCCTCGTCTCGAGTTACTAACCACACTCTCGAGGAGATTATTACAATGGCATCTATTCTTGAAGAAGAAGCTCAAACAGAAGATGCGCGTAAAATCGTGTCTGGTATTCTATGGTCTCGACTTGAGCAGGACATACCACTGCAGGTTGATGCAGCCTTTCTTTATATCGACGAACTTGAAGGGCGAAATACCTACTCACTTACGGCAGAAGATCTAAAGATTGATTCACCTTATAATACGTACACTAACGTTGGTTTTCCTCCGACCCCCATCACAAACCCAG
>Ga0136601_1000462_pt1 | contig 17490 bp, 9 predicted proteins | sample AntRauMFilla2699_FD_181020 | JGI IMG/M metagenome (GOLD analysis project Ga0136601, IMG submission 181020) | Saline lake microbial communities from Rauer Islands, Antarctica - Metagenome Filla 2 #699 | ecosystem: Environmental > Aquatic > Non-marine Saline and Alkaline > Saline | place... | reverse complement strand
TGTCTATATTAGCTATATCACTTACTTCACAAATATCATCTTCGTCTGGGCAATATTCATTTGGAAAACAAGGAGCGGAAGTCTTACTACATTCATAAATTTTTTCTTCTGTTTTTTGGCTATCAGAATTTGACTCTACCTCCTGACACACATTAGGCGTACTAGGGTCTGGATCTGGATCAGGCTCAGGACACTGATTAATACAGAAATGATCACTTTCACTACATGTATAGACATTCCCCTCTTCATCAGCTGAATTAAAGTATGGCAGACACTTACTATTTTGACCACACTGAGATTCGTTAATTATTTCTGCTGCTTCAGAATCAGATCCAAATACAATACAAGTATTCAAAGGATTATTACTACAAAAGCCTAAATTATTGCAAGTATTAATATCATCATCTTCAGATAGGTTGGGATTTTTACAACCATAAGGTAAAGCAGCATAAGAATCTTGCTTCTCATTTAAGTTGTCAGAAAAATGATAATTTCTAAAATAAATAGCTTTATCATTTTCAAAATCTTCTTCTAAGATTTCTGACGATCCAAAAGGCTGATCAGCTCTATTATATATATATTTATTTAGTAGTTCAAGATAAGGAGTTAAAAATATTGGTGTAACTTCACTTTGATCAACCGTTCTGTTAGCCCAGGCTTTATTTCCACCAAGATCATCAACAACTTTTGTAAATTGACTGCAGCGTATCTTATACTCTTCCACTGGATACATATATTCATCTTTGTTATCATAAACCTTTAACAAAGGATCGTTGTCTAGATCATCTCTATCAGCTTCTCTATAAATTAAATCATTGTCGTGTTCAAACCAACCTTCATTGTATGTAACAATAATATTATTACAAGGCTCACCCTTACAAGTATCTACATCCCTGTCATCGTTATTACCACCACCCCATTCTTGTGGAGGGGGTATTTCAAATTTATATGTAACTTCTTCATGAAAAGCACCTGCTAAGGGCTGGTTAAAATCACCAGGATAACAATCATCTTCACTATCATCACAAATCAATATATTTCCATTTTCAGCAATGTGCTCACAATCATTGCTAACACTAATATCTTTAGCATTTTTAGGAACATATACATCAAATTTCAAGCCTTCCTCTGCGCCACTACACCCGGATCCTCCCAAATCAGGAATAAAAATAGTTAACATCTTATACTCTCCTGCATCAACTATATCATCAGGTGTATCAATAAAAGTACCACATTTTTCATCCTGACCATAAAGAGATGCAACCTCGGCATTACCACATCTAAAATTATCTATTTTTACCTTCCTCTTCTCCGCTACAATAAAGTCTGCATCAGCCTGTGTACAATAATAATTAGGTATCTTCCCAGTATAACCACTATCCTTGTTGTTAAAGATACTAATAGCATCAACTGGGTACCAAGTTAAACAAATATGAGGATAATATGGGTCTTTCTCTAAACAATAACCCTGCCAACCATTAGAGATAACATTGTCATCAATACTTGTACAACTTAAACTATCTTGCTTTGGATAAAGACGACAAGATTTAGAAACATAATTTTCATCATTTCCCTGACTTACTTGTAGGGCAGGCTCTATATTAACATCATCAATATAGACATATTTATTTTTATCAAAATCATTAGAACTTATTTCAATTCTTATCTTATTGTGATTACTAGGTATGAATTGATAGACTTTTCTTTCCCAACCATTTTCAGTTCTATCTTCAAAAGTGCTAATTAATTGCTCCTCTTCCTCCCCGTCATCATTAAGCTCAAATCCATATATTTTTACAATCGCCTCTTTTCCATAACTTAAATTATCAGTATTTAAAAGATAATTAATATAATACTCTTGATTATCATAAACACTTATATCTGGAGATCTAACCAAAGCTGTACTTCTAGCCTTTAAAAAGGCTCTTCCTTCTGCTGGATAAGAAGCAGTGAATTGTTTAATTTTTTCATCAGGTGCCGGTTCATTAACTATTATGCTGTCGTTTATCTGTTCTCCAGTCCAGTTTACACCACCTTCAAAGTTGAAGTACGATGATTGAGGAATAGAGCCCACTTCATTCATATTACTAATATGAAATTTATCAAAGACACTATAGCCAGTTGCATTCTTGTCCTTAACTACATCAAAAGTGCGCACACCTTCTTCTTTAGCTAGGAAATTAGCACACTCACCATTTTCATCTAAAGCATTACAATCAGCGACATCATAACAAGTGACCTTACCATTTTCATCAACTATTTTAGTCTGACAAGCTAACCATTTAGAACAAACCCTATTAGGACTAACCTTCACTAACTCATTGGAGTTAGCATATATACCGTAATTCTTAGGATATTTAGCATCACTGATATAACTATCGTAGGCGTTATAAATCAAAGGGTTTAGTCCCTCATCTCCAGACTGATCTCTTTTGTTAAACAATACACAACCTTCCTCTAAATCAACTTTACCATTACATGTTTTTGTATCTAAGTTTTTAGATAATTGGTAGTCTATAATAGCTTCTTTAAATATTAACTCAAATTCATTTCCTGGGTTATGCGTAGAACTCTTTCTAAGTAACTGACATTCTTGATCTATTGAGCTTAATACAAGCATGTATCTGTGATCAGATTCAGCATTTGAAGTTAGAGTAATAGTCTTACTTATAGCAAACTCATTACTTGTAGTTAAATACCTTAAATCAGTACCACAACTTAATGTTGGCACTATACCAGCTGAACTAAGATTATTAGCAGCAAAAACGTAAGGTTTATTGGCTCTTAAATTAACATTCTGATAAACATCTCCCCCTTGCTCAGTCCACATATCACCAACAACACCATCATTATTAACATCTCTGAATTTAGGATTATATAAAGCATTAGCTGAGTGTTCACTAACAGGGTCAATGTACTCAGCACAAGTAGAAGCAGTGGCTTCACAAAGTCCTGTCCAGTTATTTGTAGGTTGTTTAATTTGATTGCCTGCCCCTCCAAAACCAATAGTTTTATATAAAGCAATTGGACAAGCTAAGTCTTCTTCAGGGGCTACACAGTCATAGGCACAACTGCCATCTACACAAGTGTTATTGTTATAACAACTACTATCATCACTACAAGCATTACCAGTAACTGTACATTCACCAATAGCTTCATCACAGAAATTCAATCTACAGTCTTCACTGCTAGAACAAACATCATCCAAGCCAGCATCCTCAAGTGGCTCTTTAGGTATAATGCAGTTACTAGAACTCTGACAAACACCTTCAGTACCTTCAGCAATGCCGTTATTATTAATATCACATCTATTTACATCTTTCTTAAACCAATTCCATTCATTATTTTCGCCTTCCCTCCATTCACACAGTTTATTACCCGGATCTTTAAAGTATACGTTATCACCACTATCACTTATATATGCTTCACAATTAGCAGTATCCTCAGTACAAAGTATTGAATTATATTTATCTGGATCATTTTTTACATAAGCATCATTAAATAAATTACTTTGACCATGGGTAACGTTTTCACCTAAGCGCTGACAAGCCTTAACATCTGCACTACAAGCATTATCAGGATTATAGACAGCAAAGACATATTCATCTGCACTTACAGTTATACAATCCTCTTCTCCTGGATCACAAACTCCACTAAGGTCGGTATCCTTATATATACTCTCTTTATAGTCATTGGTATTAAAGGTATTTGCCATTAGCTGACAACCAACAGCGCTGTCTTGGCAAAGGCTAGTAAATGATCTTAAATGCTCAATAGCTCCACTAGTGGTACTATAAGCACTACAACCTAAGTTGTAGTCAACACCTTGGTAATCACCTAAAGTATCGTAATAACAAACATCAGGGGTATCCCAAGAATCTTCAATTAAATAATACCTATCAATTATTTCTGTTATTATTACATTATCTAAGTAGAATGAGTTTTCAGACTCTATTGCTAAAACCTCATCCATACTCAAACTATGGTCAAGAGCTTTTAGACTTAACTCATATTGATGCCACTCATTGTCACCGCGTAAGCTAACAGAGTTATTATCATCAGAGCCTGTAATCTCGAAATAAGATTTAACATTACTATCATTTTCAAAATATATATCAAGATTTGTAACAGTATCTACCTTAGCCATGAACTTCACGCTATAAGCACTACCTCTATTTAAATTAAATGATCCTATCTCAACCTCTACTTTATCTTCACTACAAGATCCACTACCTCCTCCTTTGTTGTATAGCAATGAATGATCATTCCTGCTTAAGGATTCAGTGCTTAGTTCTGCTTCATCACCACAGCTTCCTTGCCAATTCTCAAGTGAATTACTAAAATCAAAAGCTTTAACAATCCTAACGTTATTACCAGAATTACCATTATATTCCCTACAACCGCTAGCTTCCTGTGAACAAGACTCTCCTTGACCAGGTATAGCTTGATAGACGCAAGCCTCATACTCCCCAGACCAAGTACCACCATTCTTACAGTAATAACATGAGTTAGTACTACTCTCCCAATTACTAGCATCTCCTAAAGCATTACATTCTGCGCTGTTAGTAATATTACTATCTATATTTTTCTCAGACATTCTATAAGGATGACAATCCTCAGAACAAGTTACTGTCTTAGAATATAAATGATATGATACCTCACCTTCGGTGTTATAGAATTGATAACAATCAGAATTATAACTTGGATTAGTAATTGGTAAATTATATATTTCTTCATTACAAACACTACTATCATCTTCTACCACAGCTGGTTCATTATTAAATTCATCCTTCTTTAAAGTAAATAACTCCAGTTCGTAACCATCAGTACTTGAACCCTGCCAAACATAAAAAGCTCCGCAGTCATCTTCACTGGGCTTAATACATTGCTTTAGAGAACTATAGTATTCTCTTGCTTCCCCTCCTGCCTCTAAAACATCAAGGTTAGTGAACTCTACACAACCAGCATCTGTAGCTGAACAAGTAGTGGCTGTTTCAGGGATAAACTTAGCCCCTTCAGTAGAATTGAAATAATCTTCTGCTCCAATATACAAGTCATAACCATTACATTCTCCTGGACAATGATCTTGAACTGAGGTTTGAGCTACAACCTCATCATTTCTATCTTCAACATTAGTATAAACCATACAACCAGCTTCATCAGCATTACAGAAACGACTAAAATTAGTACTACAAATATCAGGAGCGCCTTCTCTTAAACTAAAGTCTAAATTATTTGAATATGGACTTTCATAACAATCATTCCAAAGATATTCAGGTAGCATTTTTTGATAAACTACATTATTACTTCCATAGTCACTATAGTTTGTACCCCTACCTCCTAATTCCAATTTAACATTATCAATTAAACAACTATTACTATTGATTTCTAAATTAATAGTATCTCCTAAATATTGATTAGATGGGTAAGTATCTGACAATCTATAATACTGCCAATTATTACCACTATCTAATACAGCATACTTTCCATTGACAAAACCAAAGTCATCTCCTTGTGAGCAATTTTTAGCATAAAAAGAAAAAGTGTATGTTTTACCAGAAATATTATATGACCCTGGTCCTACTTGAACACTAATATTATTACTAGCACTATTTAAATTAAGTGAATTAGAACCAGTATAGCTATCGTTATCTAAACAAGTTTCATTACATGACCACAAACTTAAGTTTGGCTCATCTTCTTCAAAGTCACCATTTTTAATAAAATTATGGCCATAACCTTCTGTTATCCTAACCAACTTATCACAACCTTCATCACTTGCAGCACAAGCTTCAACATTAGCATTTAAATAAATGTCATTATGTGCTCTCCACTCAACAATATCTCTTTCGCTGTCATAGGGACCACCAAGTGAATACAAACTACAACCTTTACTATCTGAATTACAGCCACCAAAATCTATAGTATTTTTTAAATATGAAATTGTCTCTCCGCTATTAACATTTTTAAATGTTTCACAGGTGTTAAATACAGGTGCACAAGAATCTTGATTAAAATTCCAAGTTCTCTTCTCTTCACTACAGTAACCATATGCCTCACAAGTCCCATCGCTATTTTCTGAAATACAACTTTGCTCATCAGCACAGTAATCATCAGCACGAGTTACAAATATATCACTAGGAATATCATCACCTTCTTCAATTTCCTCTCCTTCTGTTACTTCCTTATTAATTATATGACCAAAACCTTCTTTAGCACAAAAATTAGATGGTGCCTTTAAGACCCACTCAGGATCAATTAAACCCTTGCACCACGAATCACTACCGTTAAAGCCTGGACTAAAAGTTTTATACTCATCATCAGTTGCAAAACATGAAACTAAATCCTCTAAAGTAGCTGATTGATGTTTATCTGCTCTATAGATAGCCTCCTCCCAACCTGCAGGAACTATTCTGTATTTTTTAAGTATTAAAATTGAACGATAATTATATGCTTCATTATATGGAACCTCTTCATCTAAACCTATAAACCTCCAATCCTTATGAAGATAACCTTCATCTAAAGCTTCTCCAACTGTCTTTTGTTCAGATATAGCATTGCTAAACTTGTCATCAATAACACAATTATTAGGTGAAGGTACAAAATCTTGTCCAGCAATTCCTGTTTGAGGACAAGTAACAAGTTCAGATAAAATGTCATAATCTGCTCTTTCATCAAATCTTGGTTCAAGTATCTGGGTAAGCTTAGCTTGGTCACTGTGAAAGACAGTAGCGGGGTCACTATCAGGATCTGTTAAATCATATGGATCAAAATCACTTAAAGGATCTTGTTCGTTAGGACTAAAAGCAATTTCCATTGCTCTTTGAAAACTATTTATTGCTAATCTATTAACAAAAACTTGAGCTGCACAAACAAAAGGATTTCCATCACAATTTGTCATGTTCTCTGACATTCTTCTCTGAGCTTCTTCAAAGTTTCTTTCGCTTTGACCTCTAACACTTTTAAGCTGACCTCCGGCTGTCATTGGTTCAAGTTTACCATCTTTAACTTCATACTCTTGTTTTTCAATCTCTGCCTGTTCAGCTTGTTCCATGCCTTGAAATAAACTAACAGTAATACCTAAATCATTTGATTCAGGTTTGAAATAAGAAATATATCTTTGAGCAAAGTCTCTACTAGTCATATCTTGGAACTTCTGTACTTCATCCTCCCATGATTTAACCATGGTACTAGCCTTACAACTAGGTTCAGGTGGTCTTTTTACATCCTTTAAACCTAGACCAATTCTAGCTTTAATATCAATATCAGGCTCACATAAATTCATCTCACCTAAATGATTAAGCTGATCTAAGAAGTCACCAACAGCAGCATCACCAATGTCTTCTAAGTAATCACCAATGTTTTTAGTAACAAACAAAGGTTTTTGCCCCTCTCCTCCACTGGTAATAAAGTCAGCAGAATCATATGCCAACCTATTTAAAGTATTTCTTAAAACATTATTTAAGAGATTAGTTCCTACCTCACTAAATATCTTGTCTTTCAAATCTTTTATCTTATCCAAGATGTTTGATCTAATCTCAGGTTGAGATTCAGTCTCCACTGTTAAGATCTGGGCCTTAGTTAAGGAAGCACTACTTAGAAAACTAAAGATAATAAAAAACAGCACAAAGAATGTTGTAGCTGTTTTTTTAAGTCTGTTGCTGTTTTTAAACATATATTAAAATTATTTCTTCTTTCTATTGTTCATCTTGCTGTGTAAGAGTTTTTCGATACAGAGCCATTAACTCTTCATCAGAAAAAGAGTTAATTAAATCTTCTTCCATTCCACTTTCAAGCATTAACACTCTTAAACTTTCAGCGTCCATAGTTCCTGATAAAGCTTCTTCTAACCTTTCTTCATCTTCCTCTGGCACTGATATGCTTTCACTAAGACGATTTAATTCTTCCTCAATATCTATATCTAAGTTAGGCTCAATCTCTCTTGCCTCACAAGAAGTTCCTTCAGCACAATTAGGATCAGTTCCCTGAGCTATCTCTTCTGTATCAGAAATGCCATCACTATCAGTGTCAGCTAAATAAGGAGAGGTTCCATATATATTTATCTCTTCCCAATCACTTAAACCATCTTTATCAGTATCTTTTTCTCTGAGCTCAGCATCACTTAAACAATCAGGTCCAGTACAAGTTCCTATATCATTAGAATTATTCCTACTTAAATTACTATACTCATCTCCCAACTGAAATGGTCCATTGATGTTAGCTTGCATCTGTAGTGTCCAAAACACTAAAATAGCTACAGTGAAAAAACCAAGAATTATTAGTCTGGTTTTAGGATTATTCTTCCCTGAATTATCAAAGTTTCTATTAGCTGTCATTTATTTTAACTAATCTAAAATTCTTTTTTATTATACCATAATTGGGCGTAAGTGGGCAAACAATCTCTCCCAGTCATCAAGGCTTAAATCTTGGGCTCTAATATTTATATCAATACTTGCAGCCTGCATTTTACTTTGTATTAAACTATTATCTACTTGCAAAGCTCCAGCTAGATTATTTACCAACTTCTTTCTTTTGGCACTAAAGCCAAATTTAAGTAGTCTAAAAAATATCTTTTGTTCTTCTTTGGATAAACTAATTTCTTCATCTTTTTTTGTTTCTAAATGTAATATAGCGCTATCTACCTTAGGTTGAGGCCAAAAGTTTTCTTTTTTTACAGTATCTACATATTTTGCTTGGCTATAATATTGAACTGAAAGAGATAATAAGCTGTGCTTACCAGGCTTTACTACAATTCTTTCCACCACCTCTTTTTGAAGCATTAAAGTTAAAGACTTTGGTTTATTATCAGTAGTTAAGAACTTCCTTAAAAAAACTGAACTGATATTATATGGCAAGTTAGCCACTATCTTATAATCACTTTTCAAAATCTCAGCATTGAAGTCTAAAATGTTTTCATTTATTATTTCTAAATTATCAAGATTATGAGAACTTAGAGCCAGCTCTAATACCTTAGCTATCTCATCATCTAACTCCACCGCTACAACCTTCTTAGCGCTTTTTAAGAGCTCAGCACTAAGAAATCCTAGACCCGGACCAACTTCAAGAACTAAATCATCTTTTTCAATTTGAGCGCTAGCAACAATCTTTTTATATACCTCTAACGATACTAAAAAGTTCTGCCCCATACTACTTTGAGGTTTAATATCATATATACGACAAATCTCTTGAGTTTTTTTAAGTAAATCATTCATATATAAATAGAGATAAGAAAATTTATTTTAACTTAGACCCTCATTAACTTGGCTCTTTCAAGCTCTTGTGAGTCAGTGATAAAGTTCATAGCTAACACAGCTAGAGCAGCACAGATAAAGGTCCACTCAATTGATAAATATGGAACTAAAAGAATAATCACAACAGACATAGTTATCCTACCTACTTGAATTGCCATTTCTCTAAGTACGGTATACTCATCAATATAGTGTCCCTGATCAGCAGCATTTTCATAGTTAATAGCATCAAAAGAGGTACGAGAAAAAATGTTAGCAATATTGTGATAAGTGGAGGTGATAAATATTTGAAAAGATGAAGCAATAAATATTTTAATTAGCCAGCCAATAGAATATAAAATAGTTCCATACTTTAACATCTTCTTTCTACTAACCTTATCTGTGTATTTACCTACAATAAGTTGAGCAATAACTGTAACTACTACTACAAGTGATGAAATTATACCTACTTGCAAATAATTACCATTTAAAATTTCCCAAATAAATATTGGCCAAATAATAATTCTCACTCCTGACTCTGCCCCATCAGCACTATAGGCAATCATTAGTTTTCTTCTGGCCTTTGAACGAAACTCTTTCCAAGTTTGTCCGTATGTCCATGAAAACTTTTCGTCTATCTTAGGTAGGGCAGAAAATGGAATTAAAGCAATAAGGTAGATAATTATTGCTAATACAAATAAAAAGGAGTAACTAAATTCCATTAAAAGCCAACCAGCAGCTAGTGGCATCAAAGCTCCTAAAGTTACTTGTGTAACTGCCATTAAGCTCACTTGCTTGCCTCTATCTTTTTTGCTGGTAAACTTACCTATATCAGTGTGAAGTGGTACCCAGTAAGTTAAACGATGTAAAGTTAAAATAACAGCTACAGTTAACATAATAGTAACTAACCAAACCTCTGGTACAAACTGACCTGAAATAGTTTCCATGCCACTGGTATACTTCTCTAAAATAAAGAAACCAACATAATATAGTGATCCAAAAATAACTCCTAACCTAATAGAATTTTTTAGACCAATCTTATTCATAAACACTTTAGAAGCAAAAGGCAGTGTTATCAGATATAGAAAATCTCTTAAAATATAATAAGCTAAAACCCAAGCAATATTAAAACCAAATACTTGATATAAAAAGATGGGCATGAAAAGACCTAGCAACCTTCCTGCTACAGTCAGTGTCATACGTCCTGAATAAATTGCAATAAAACCAGCTGATAGCTTATCAGAAAAATACTTCATCTTTTTCATATATGATTTAAGTTAATAACAAGTACTAAGTTAAACTACTAATTTAAATTACAAAGTTAATTAACCTGTCTTGTATATAAATAATCTTTTTTATTTCTTTAGCTTCCAACCATTTACTAACATTTTCCTCACTCTTTGCTAATTCTACTACCTCTTCCTTGCTAAGACCGCTTTCAAGCTCTAAATTAGCTCTAAGCTTACCATTTACTTGCACTACCACTTTACGCTTTTGCTCTTTTAATAAGTTTTCATCAAAGTCTGGCCAAGCCTGCTCTTCTATCTTTCCCTCTGCTTCCAGTTTCTCCCAAATTTCAGAACTTAAATGAGGAGCTAGAGGAAAAAGAATGATAAGTATCTTTTTAATATCTTCAAAGCTAAAGAAATGATACTTGTCTTTTATCTTTATTTCATTGAAAAGTATCATCAGCGCTGAAACAGCTGTGTTAAATTTAAAGTCATTAATATCATGAGAAAGTTTTGAAATAGTTTTGTTCAAAACTACCTTAGCTTGATCGTTTATCTCCTGCTCTTGCTTACCTGCCTCAATATAATTACTGAAATAATCAAATACTTTTTCTAAAAACTTTCTTACCCCAATTAGTCCATTAGTATTCCAAGGAATAGTTTCACTAAAGGGACCAATGAACATTTCATACATTCTAAGTGTATCTGCGCCGTGTTCAGATATAACATCATCAGGGTTAATGGTATTACCAAATGATTTACTCATTTTTCTACCATCTTCTGCTAGTATCATACCATGAGAAATTCTTTTTTGATACGGCTCTGAAGTGGGTACCACTTTAATATCATACAAAAACTTATTCCAAAAACGAGAATAGAGTAAATGCAAAGTAGTATGCTCCATACCTCCGTTGTATAAATCTACTGGCAACCAATATTTCATCTTATCTTTGTCAGCCAGAGCTTTGTCATTGTTTGGATCTATGTATCTAAGCCAATACCAACTAGAACCTGCCCAGTTAGGCATAGTATCAGTTTCTCTTTTAGCTTCACCACTACACTTAGGGCAAGTGGTGTTAACAAAACTAGAAATAGCAGCTAGTGGGGATTCCCCGCTATCTGTTGGTTCATATTTTTCAACCTTAGGTAATTCTAATGGTAAGTCTTCTTCTGGTACTGGCACTGTCCCACAATTATCACAATAAACAATAGGAATAGGTTCTCCCCAATAGTGCTGACGAGAAAATATCCAGTCACGTAATTTGTGATTAATAGCTTTCTTCCCTATTTTTTTATCTTCTAAAACTTTAATTATTTTCTCTTGAGCTTGTTTAACACTTAAACCATTTAAAAAGTCTGAATTAAGTACTTCATCTCTTTCTTCATCAACAACAGTCTTAATATCAAGATTATATTTCTTAGCAAACTCATAATCTCTCTTGTCATGAGCTGGCACAGCCATTATTGCTCCTGAACCATATGACATTAAAACATAGTCAGCAATCCAAACTGGTATTTTCTCTTCTGTGATTGGATTAATAGCATAAGCGCCAGTAAAAACTCCAGTTTTGTCTTTTTGTAGTTCAGTACGTTCTAAGTCAGATTTGTTTTTAGCTTCATTAATATAATCTTTAACTTCATCTTTTCTTTCTTCAGTACAAATCTTAGTAGCTAGAGGATGTTCAGGTGATAAAACAAAATAAGTGGCTCCAAAGATTGTATCTGCCCTTGTGGTAAACACTGAAACTGTATTATCTTCTATTTTAAAATCTATCTCAGCACCTTCACTTCTTCCTATCCAATTAATTTGTTGTTGTTTTATTTTTTCTAAGTAATCAACTTTATCTAAATCTTCAATTAACCTATCAGCATAATCTGTTATCTTTAACATCCATTGTTCTTTTTCTTTTTTCTCTGCAGGTGTTTTACATCTTTCACACTTAGCATCTACCACCTCTTCATTGGCTAAACCTGTCTTACAACTAGGACACCAGTTAATAGCCATCTTTTTCTTATATGCTAAACCATGTTTATATAATTGTATAAATATCCACTGTGTCCACTTATAGTAATTAGGGTCAGTGGTATTAATTTCTCTAGAGTAATCAAAAGAAAAACCCATTTTCTTTAACTGTGATCTAAAAATATTAATATTTTCCTCAGTAGCTTGACTAGGATGAATTTTGTGCTTAATAGCATAATTTTCAGTAGGTAAACCAAAAGCATCATAGCCCATAGGATATAAAACATTATAACCCTTAAGTCTAAGATAACGAGCATAAACATCTAAAGCAGTGTAAGAGCGCACATGACCAACATGTAGACCTGCTCCTGAAGGATAAGGAAACTCCACTAAAATATACTTTTTTTCTTTGTCTGAAAAATCAGAGGCAGAGAAACTATTGTTTTTATCCCAATACTCTTGCCACTTTGCTTCTATTTCTTTGTGATTATAATTATTCATATAAATTTAGAAATTAAAATATATTATTTAAGAGTAACACCTACCGGTGCATGATCAGAACCGCCCACCTCATCAAGTATATAAGAATCTTTTATCATTCTTAACAATTTAGCAGAAACACACAAATAATCAATGCGCCAACCTATATTTCTCAGTCTTGCTCTAGTTCTATAGCTCCACCAAGAATATTGTATTTTCTCAGGATGAAAATATCTAAAGGTATCTACTAGTCCATAGTTAATGAAAGTATCCATATCTTCTCTTTCTTCATAGGTAAAACCTGGATTACCAATATTATCTTTTGGTCTAGCTAAATCTATCTCTTTGTGGGCAACATTTAAATCTCCCATTAAAAGCACAGGTTTTTTTCTTTCCAGCTTTTTAATGTTTTTAAACATATAAGCATTAAAGTCTCTTTTGTAATCAAGTCTTTTTAAGCCATGAGCAGAATTAGGAAAATAACAATTAATTACATAAAACTTTTCTAACTCTAAAATCTGTATTCTGCCTTCACTATCAAAAATATCTTCTCCAAAAACATTTTCAACCTCTCCAATTACTTTATTTACTTGATCTTCCTTTACCAATATAGCTGTGCCACTATAGCCCGGTCTTTTAGCGCTATTGAAATATGCCTTATATCCAGGAAATTCTAGCTTTTCTTTAGCTCTAGCTTCCTCAGATATTTTTATCTCCTGTAAGCCTAAAATATCAGGTTCATACTGATTTAAAAATTCTAAGAAATTCTTTTTTAATATGGCTCTAATGCCATTAATATTCCATGATATTATTTTCATCTATATTCTTTTTACCAATTATTTTTTTAATGTTATAATAAACTTAGACAAATTCATTTTAGCATATTATTAAGGTAAATAAAATTAAGGTAAATAAACAAGATGTCTACATATTATCATAAAAAATGGTATCAAAGATGGTGGGGAGTATTAATCATTATATTTTGCTTGTTGTTGATTATAGTAATCATCTCCTCAGCTATGTATTATTTTAATACAAAGAGAGCCATAGAAAGTGGAGAACTGCAAATTGACCCTGAAACAGGAGAAGTATTTAATCCTCAAAAGTTAAGAGAAGGAACTTCAAACTATTACCTAGGAGCAGAGGACCCTGATTTAACTATCGTGATGTTTTCTGATTTAAATTGTCCATATTGCCAAAAGGCCTTCCCTGTTATTAAACAAATAACAAAAGATTATTCTAATAGAGTAAAGATAGTATATAGAGACTTGCCAGTTATTGATAGCACCTCTATTACTCTCTCCCAGGCAGCTAGATGTGCTGGTGAGCAAGGAAAATTCTGGGTTATGGTAGATGAACTATTTGCAAGACAAGGAGAGTTTGAGCTAAATGAACTACCAAAAATAGCTAGCTCTTTAGGAGCTGATGAAGTACAATTTGCTGCTTGTCTAAGTGAAGATAGATATTTAGATGCTATTAGAAAAGACATGAGGGATGCTGGCACTTTAGGAATTGATAGAACCCCTACTTATATCATAGGAGAATATACTGCAGCTGGACATATGGAAATGGAGCAATTTCAACTTATCATTGATCAATTATTAGAAGAAAATTAATATGCAAGAAATTAGAATACATGGCCGAGGAGGACAAGGTGTAGTTACCGCTTCCGAGCTTATAGCTATTAGCGCTTTTAAGAACAAGCACTACTCCCAAGCCTTCCCGTCTTTTGGAGTAGAAAGAACAGGAGCTCCTATTGAGGCCTATAGCAGAATAGCTGATGATTTTATCCGCACCAGAGAACAGGTATATAATCCTGAGGTTTTAATTATCTTAGATGCTTCTCTTTTAAATACTACCAACTTGGTAAGTGGTTGCAATCCTGATACCATGATAATTGTAAACACCACTTTAAGCGCTAAAGAGATAAAAGAAGCTTTAACAAAGAAATGGAAGTTTAAAACTAAAGAAAAAAATATCCACACTTTAGATGCTACTGCTATAGCACTAAAGATATTAGGTAAAAACTTAGCCAATACAGTTATATTAGGACTTTTAGCTAAGAACTCTAAATTAATATCTTTAGAGTCCACTAAAGAAGCTATTAAAGAAAAGTTTCAAGAAAAAGGGAAAGAAATTATTAACAAGAACATTAAAGCCATTAGTGAAGCGTATGAAAAATAAAATTAAAAATATTGATATAAATGCTAAAGCTGGTAGCAGCAAAGAAAACCAGACTGGTTCTTGGCGTACTTTTAAACCAGTTGTTAATGAAGATAAATGTATTGGCTGTCAGAAATGTGTACACGTCTGCCCTGATAATGCTATGAGAATGAAAAAAACTAATAATGGCTTAAAATCTAAAGTAGACTATGACTATTGCAAAGGCTGTAGCGCTTGTGCAAGTGAGTGCCCAGTTAAAGCTATAATAATGAAAAGAGATGAGAAATAAAAACAATTTAAAAAAACAAAATATTTTAGAAGGATCTAGAGCTGTGGCGTTGACTATAAAAAATATAGAGCCTGATGTAATATCTGCCTACCCTATTACTCCTCAAACTCATATTGTAGAAGACTTAGCTAAGTTTAAAGCTGATGGTAAGGCTGATTATGAATATGTTAGAGCTGAAAGTGAATTTGCAGCTGCCTCAATTATCTTAGGAGCTTCTGCTGCAGGATCTAGAGCTTATAGCGCTACCAGTTCTCAAGGATTACTTTTAATGACAGAGGTTGTCTTTAATATTGCTGGACTAAGACTACCACTAGTTATGACTGTAGCTAATCGTGGTGTTTCTTCTCCTATTACCATTTGGAATGATCATCAAGATGCTATGACTGTCCGTGATGCTGGTTGGTTAATGTTTTTTGCAGAGAATCATCAAGAGGCTGTAGCGCAACATTTATTAGCATATAAGTTAGCAGAAAAGCTTAGAATACCAGCTATGGTTAATATTGACGGCTTTATTCTTACCCATTCATATGAACCAGTAATTATTCCTAGTAAAACTGCTATAAAGAAATTCCTCCCTAAATACAAACCAAAAGATGATGAGTATCTTAATCCTGAAAAACCTGTAACTATGGGATCTTTTGCCAGACCTCAATATTATCAAGAAATTAGACAAGACCTACACTTAAGTTTAAAAAATAGTACTAAAGAGATAGAAAAAGAATTTAAAATACTACAAAAAACAATGGGTACAGATATTGCTAGCACTGATAGCAGTGCCCTGCTTGAGTACTACGGTCCTAAAAAAGCTAAAACTGTGATAATAGCTATGGGTTCTATGATAGGAACTATGAAAGATGTTTGTGATGAAATGGAGTCTGTGGCAGTATTAAAGATTAAAAGCTTTAGACCTTTCCCTTATGAAGCAGTGAAGAAAGCTTTAAAGAGTAACGCTAACATTGCAGTCATTGAAAAAGCTACTAGCCTTGGAGCTGTGTCTCCACTAGCTCAGGAAATTAATCAAGCACTAAGAACTGAGAAGAAAAATATTCATAGCTTCGTTACTGGTCTAGGTGGTAGAGATGTTACTAAAGAAATAATCAAGAAAATAATTAAGATAACAAAGAAGAAAAATAAGAGCAGTCAATCGCTATATATAACTTAAAAATATGACTAAAACAATTAAAACAATATTACTTTTAATTATCATTGTCTTTAGCTTTCAAATTCTTGCACCTAATGTTCTAGCTCAAGATGAAAAAAGTTTAGAATTTGTGCCACAAGTACCTATCCCTGGTAGTGAGTTTGGCGAAGGATCTATTCCAGTGGGTGAAAGTACTACAAACAAAGACCCTGAAACTAGAAGAGAGGTTACAACAGTCTATAGCACCCTACTACCAAGATATATTCAAGCCATATATAACTACGGCGTTGGTATTGCTGCCTTTCTTGCTCTAGCTATGATAGTAGCAGGTGGTCTTATCTGGTTAACCTCTGGAGGATCTACAGATAAGATTGGTACAGCCAGATCTATGATAGTTAGCGCTATCATTGGTTTAGTACTTTTACTTGGTACCTACACCTTACTGCAAATAGTTAGTCCTGCACTTTTAAACTTTAAGCCAATAAAAACTGAGTATATTGGTGCTATGCAACTTGGTTGTTGTCAGGTAGAAAAACAAGATGAGATAGGAAATGTAACTGATATAGCTCAAAATACTAATGACAAAGAATGTGAAATGATTGCTGTTAATGATAAATTTAAAACTAGTAAATTTTATCCAGGTTATAGCGCTACTTCTGATGGTACACAATGTTTGCAAGATGGGTGCTGTGTTATAGAAACAAGAAAACCTCTTACAACAGGCATGGGTATGACCACAAGCTATATAGAAAAAACTAATTGTATAGATGCGAACAAACTTAATTGCGAAAAGAGTTCAGAAAAAACTAGCTACGAAGTAAATACTGATTTTATACTATCAAGTTGTGCTCAAGTTACAGAATATGATTGTAGTATTGTTAATTGTGAAGGTATTAACGATGGAAAAAAATGCCCTGGCCAAATTGGTGATTGTAGATGTTATGATGAAACTCCTTTCTATGGTGAAGCTAATGAAGGTGAGCCATGTGGAAATGATA
>Ga0136601_1000459_pt1 | contig 17550 bp, 20 predicted proteins | sample AntRauMFilla2699_FD_181020 | JGI IMG/M metagenome (GOLD analysis project Ga0136601, IMG submission 181020) | Saline lake microbial communities from Rauer Islands, Antarctica - Metagenome Filla 2 #699 | ecosystem: Environmental > Aquatic > Non-marine Saline and Alkaline > Saline | place... | reverse complement strand
GGGCTGAAAAACCCGGAGCGTAATTCGAATGTTTTCGGAACCCTCTTTCGAGGCCCTGTTCGGTAGAATGGTGGCAAGCAAAAGACCCCCGCGTGGACTGGCATCCACCGGGGGCGTCACCGAAGGTATGAGCTTCGATATGACTGATCCTACCGTCTGCGGTGAGCCCGTCGACCTGACATTGGCTTGGCCGCATCGCATGAGTCGGTCGGTCGATCACATCATTCCTATTTCGCGCGGTGGCGCGCATGTTCCCGAAAACTGCCAAATTGCTCACCTGTCCTGCAATTGCAGGAAGGGGGCGAATCTCGCAGTGTAATCCGATCTCCCGCAATGGGGGCACCGCAATGGTGGAGGAGTAACTGAAATGGTCGCACGTCGTGGCGCGGGTCGTCCGGTTGATCCGAACTCTATGCGTTCGCAGATCAAGGGTTTGGCTGGCAAAGAGGACTGGATCACTCTGCCGGCTAAGGGTCGGTTTGGGGATGCTCCTGAGTGGCCTTTGCATGATCTCTTGCAGGTTGAGGCGGATTTGTGGGAGCGGCTGTGGTCTACTCCGCAGGCTCTCATGTGGGAGATCCACCGTCTCGAGTTCGCGGTTGCGCTGTATGTGCGGACGTACTTTGAGGCGAGTGAGCCGAAGGCGTCCGCTGGAATGAGGACTGCGGCTCTGCGGATGGAAGGCGAGCTGGGCTTGTCAATGCCGGGAATGAAGAGTCTCGGGTGGCAGATCGAAGACGTTGAAGTTGTTCAGGCGAACGCTGTCCCGTTTGCTCGCCAGACGGTTGGCGGGGATTGGTTGAAGGTTGTCACCGTTGAAGGGGCCTGAGTACAAGGTACCTGCGCGAGCGAACTCGCTTGGGTTTCTCGTCATGGATTGGATCAACGCGCATTGCGTGATTCCGGAGGGCGACAACGCGGGTGCGCCGTTCGTTCCGACGCTGGACCATCGCGTCTGGTTGGCGAACTGGTATGAGGTTCGCACTGCCGCGAAGCCTGGTGAGCGCAATGTGGCTTTCCGGTATCGCACGGGTCAGTGGATGGCCGCCCAGAAGGTTGGTAAGTCTCCTGGCGTTGCGGCTGAGACTTGTGCTGAGTTCGTAGGCCCGACCCTATTCGATGGGCGCGCCGAAGAGGAGCGCGCTTTCCTGTGCAGCGACATCGGGTGTTCGTGTGGGTGGGGAACCGACAAGTCTGACTTTGCACCTCACGTCTTCGAAATTGGGGAGCCGCTAGGCAGGCCGTGGTCGACCCCGCGTATCCAGCTCGCGGCAGTGGTTGAGGATCAGGTCGAAAACACTTGGGGTGCCCTCATCCCCATGATTGACGACGGCCCGCTGGCGAACTTGATTCCGAAGACGGGTGAGGCGTTCATCCGTCATCCGAACAAGAACCGTGATTCTCGCGTTGAGATAGTCACGTCGAAGGCTGATGGCAAGCTCGGTGCGCGCATCTCTGCGGGTAGGTGCGACGAGACGGGTCTGTGGACTGACTCGAACAAGATGAAGAAGTTCATGCGCACTCTTCGACGTGGCGCTGCGGGTATGGGTGGTCGCGTCTCTGAGTCGACCAACCCCTATGACCCGTCCGAGAGTTCGCAGGCGCAAGAAACGCACGAGTCGAAGCGCGCTGACGTTTACAAGCATCACTTCCCACCGCCCGCGCATCTTCGGTTCGATTTGAAGAAAGACCGTAACGACATCTTCCGGTGGAACTACGCAAGTTCAAGTTGGGTTGACATTCGCTCGATTGAAGCGGAGTCGTCGGCACTTGCGGAGTTGAACGCGGCTGAGGCTGAACGCTTCTTCGGGAATCGGATCGTTGCCGGCTCAGGCTCCTGGATGGACATTGGGAAGTGGCAGGCGCGCGTAGCCGATGGCAAAGATGGACGCCGACCGACTGTGTTCGTTTCTCCGCGCACGAGGGTCGCGCTCGGGTTTGACGGTTCGGACAATAACGACCACACGGCGATTCAGCTCGAGACGTTGGACTTCCACTCGTTTACGCCGATCTATGGCGCGGCAGGTTCCGAACGCCCGACGTACTGGAACCCTGCTGACTGGAACGGGCGCGTCCCTCGAGCCGAGGTCAACGCGGCGATTGATCACCTCGCGTCAGAGTTCGAGATTGTCCGCGCGTACTGCGACCCGATGTTCTGGGAAACCGAGATCGACTCGTGGGCGCAAAAGTACGGCGAGTCCAAGTTCATCAAGTGGGCCACGAACCGTCCCACTCAGATGCACGCTTCCCTCGAGCGTTTTCGAACTGACGTGTACAACCAGGATTCGACGTTTTCGCATGATGGTGACGCTGACACGTTGGTGCACATGCGTAATGCGATTGTGCGTGCTCGGGACGTGAACAAGCTCACTGGTGTTCGCCAGTACATCATCGGTAAGCCTGCCGATCACCAGAAGATCGACAAAACAATGTCCGCCGTTCTCGCACATGAGGCCGCTGCGGACGCCATCGCTGACGGCGCGAACTCTGCAAGCAAGGTGTCGTTGGTTTACTACTAGGAGGAGGTTCCGCGTGGATGCTGTCAGTGCCCTCCGTATGGTGAACCGTATTTATGCTCGGTTGAACAATCGGCGTGATGAGATCATCCGCTTTGAGGATTACCTGTTGGGTAAGCAGCCGTTGACGTTTGCGACGAAGGAGTGGCAGGCGCAGAACGCGGCCCGCTATGACACGTTTGCGGATAACTGGACGGCTCCTGTGGTGTATGCGGAGGCGGAGCGCATTGACTACACGGGTTTGAACATTCCGCAGTCGAATGGTGTTGACGCGCAGATGGCGCGTTCGTCGGCGGACATGTTGCACGAGTGGTGGTTGCGCAACGAGCTTGACATGCAATCGGCGCAGGGTTGGGTGACGACGTTGACTGCTCGGCGGACGTTCGTGATTGTGTGGGCGGATCGTGACACTCAGCAGCCGTTGGTGACGTGGGAGCATCCGTCGCAGGTTGAGATTGAGTATGACTTCGCTAATCCGTTGAAGCGGGTTGCGGCGTTGAAGACTTGGTTAGATGAGGACTTCGAGTACGCGACGCTGTACACCCCTTCTGAGGTGTGGAAGTTTCAGCGTGGACGGTCGTTGGTGAAGGATGATCGGGAGTCTCAGGCTGAGCAGGCCCGTTCGGAGCAGTCTGCTGATGGTGGTTGGCGGATGCGTGAGATCGCGGGGCAGTCGTGGCCGTTGGCGAACCCTCTTGGTGTGGTGCCTGTGGTGGAGGTGCCGAACCGTCCGCCGTTGAAGGGTGATCCTCTTTCGGAGATTCAGGGTGTCGTGCCGATGCAGGATGCGATCAACCTTTTGTGGGCTTATCTGTTCTTGGCGGCGGATTATGCGTCGATGCCGGCGCGTGTGGTGTTGGGGTCGCCGCCGATGATTCCGATTCTCGATTCTGATGGCAAGCAGACGGGTGTGAAGCCTGTTGATATGAAGGAGCTGTCGGAGAAGCGACTTTTCTACGTTGATGGTGATGATCCGAAGATTGATTCGTGGGAGGCTGCACGGTTGGACGTGTTCACGGACACGATCGATGTTGCCGTGTCCCACATTTCCTCTCAGACCCGCACTCCGCCCACGTATCTCGTGTCGAAGAATGGCATGTCGAATGTGAACGCTGAGGGGTTGAAGGCGTCGGAGATTGGCCTGAATAAGAAGGTCACCGACTTTGAGGTGTTTGCGTCTCCCGCGATGCGCGAGGTGAACCGTCTGATCGCTCTGGTGTTGGGTGAGACTGCGTTGGCTGATCAGGTCAGGTTGGCGAAGGTGTCGTGGATGAATCCCGAGATCCGTTCCGAGGCACAGTTGGCGGACTCTCTCACGAAGAAGCGTTCGATCGGCTATCCGTTTGCGTATCTGCTTGAGCTGGATGGTGTTGGGCCTTTGGAGCGTGAGCGGATTCTTGAGATGAAGCGTGTTGAGGAGGCCGAGATGGTGGACTTCGGTTTGCAGAACGCGATCGCTTTGGACGCGGCGGGCCCTGAGGGTGTCGGCGCTTAGTTCCGCGTTGGAGCATCAATCTCGGCGGGAACGTCTTGAGGATGCTGCCATTCGTCGGTCGTTGAGATTGTTCCGCAGTATTGATGTGGACTTCTTGGATCGTGGCTGGGATCGTGTGGCTCCGCAGATGGTAGCGGTGGTCACGGCGGCTCAAGTTGTTGCCGCACGTCAGTCGGCCCCGTTTCTACAAGCGGTTGCACCGGAAGCTCCTCCTGCACGGGTGGTGCCGGAAGCGTTCGGCGGTGTGACTTTGGCTGGCCGTGAGGTTGGGCCGGAAATGTATCAGGCTGTCGTGGATACGAAGCGGCAGATCGGGCGTGGTGTTCCTCGAGGTCAAGCGTTCGAGTCGGCTGCGTCTTTGTTGGCGATCATGGTTGGTTCGATGGTGCAGGACATGGGTCGCATGTCGGACATGACCCTTTCGGTGGGGAAGGGTTACACGCGGTATGTGCGTGTGGTGTCTGCTGGGGCGTGTTCTCGGTGTGCGATCCTTGCAGGCGATTCGTCGTATTCTACGGCGTTTCTGCGGCATCCGAAGTGTCGGTGTACGGCGATGCCTGTTGCTGGTGCTGGTGAGGACGCTGAGCAGTTCGCTTCGCCGGAGGATTACTTCGCGTCATTGTCGAGCGCGGAGCAGAATCGTGTGTTCACGAATGCTGGTGCGGAGGCGATCCGTAACGGTGCCGATCCGATCAAGGTTGTGAACACTCGGAGAGGCTATTTCGGGTCGAAGCCGGCGAATGTTCCTGTGCGTCGATTGCGTCCGGTGCAGATCGGTGTCCGGGCGGATGGATCACCGTTGAACGTGTTCGCTACCGCTGAGGGTACGACGGCTCGGGGTGCTTTTGGTCGGCGTGAGATTCGGTTGACGGGTGAAGCTCGTCGTGATGGCCGGTATCGGCGTACGACGTCGCTGCGTTTGATGCCTGAGCAGATCGTTTTGCAGGCTGACGGCAACGCGACGCGGATGCGTGAACTTCTCGAGCGGTACGGCTACTTGTATCCGAGCGTGTAGAACACGTATTCGATTTCTGCATCCTCCCGCGTTCTGAATCGTGGGGGTATCCACGGTTCATTCTGACCTGTTGGTGTCTTAGATTGGCTCCTGTGCCCTCTGAGCGCATGTTCTGATGGTGTGTTCGCACACCAGTTCTAAACTTCCCGCTCCCTGTGGGCGGAAGGACGACTGCCCGCAATGGGTGGCCGCTATCACCCGAAATGACAAGGGAGCAACTCCACTATGTCCGAAACCACGTCTGAGGCCGCAACGGTCGAGGAAACCGAAACCACCAGTGAGTCGGCTGAGGTCGAGTCTGAGCAGTCCGAAACGGTTGAGGGCGAGTCTGCCCTTGGCGATGCGGGCAAGAAAGCTCTTGACGCGATGAAGGCTGAGAAGAAGGAAGCTATCGCGCAGGCGCGTGAGGCTCGGTCTGCGCTTGAGAAGTTGCAGGCCGAACTTGCGTTGAAGGATAAGCCTGCTGAGGAGCAAGCGATTGAGGCCGCAAAGGCTGAGGCGCGTGCTGAGGCAATGTCGAAGGCCAACGAGCGCATTCTGCGTTCCGAGCTTCGCGCTGCCGCTACCGGGAGACTTGCTGACCCCACTGATGCCGCCCTGTACATCGATCTCAAGTCTTTTGAGGTTGGCGATGAGGGTGACGTGGATTCGGACGCATTGAACGAAGCAATCAACGATCTCATTACTCGGAAACCCCACCTGGCCGCTGTGCAGAAGGCACGCTTCGACGGCGACGCAGATCAGGGGACGAAGGGGAAAGAGACGACGGTTGCGCAGTGGTCCGAGGCAGACCTCGAGCGCCACTCGAACAACCCCGACGCGATCGAGAAGGCCCGCACTGCTGGGCATCTTGATCATCTGCTCGGACTCAAGAAGTAACCACTCAACCTGAAAGGAGTGCCAATCATGGCTCTCACCGAATCTCAGCGGAAGATTTGGGCGGCACAGCTGCTCACTTCCCTCAAGAAGAACCTCGTCTACGCGGGCCCTGGTGTTGCGAACCGCAACTACGAGGGCACCATTCGCGACCAGGGCGACACCGTGAAGATCATCTCGGTTGGCCGTCCCACCATTGGTGACTACGTGAAGGGTGTGACGACGATCACGCCTGAGCAGCTCACCGATGCGGAGCGTTCGCTTGTCATCACTGAGGCGAAGTATTTCGCATTTGAGATTGACGACATCGACAAGGCTCAGACCGGCAACGGCGGGTCGCTGATGAGCGAAGCGGCAGTCGAGTCTGCCTACGCCCTGCGCGACATCGCCGACCAGTACGTTGCGGGCCTGTACACGGGCGCCGCTACGGCGAACCAGATCACCACCACGTCGATCACGTCTTCCGCTCTTGCAGTGGATGGCATCAACGACCTGATGGTGAAGCTCGATGAGGCTGACGTGCCCAAGGAGGGTCGCTACGCGATCGTTCCTGCCTGGTATCATGGCCTCCTCGTCGCGTCGGGTCTGTTCACCGACCTGTCGGCTTCGGGTTCGTCCGATGCGCTGCGTAACGGCACCGTGGGTCGCATGTTCGGGTTTGACATTCTCATGTCTAACAACGTGGTCAACACGACCGGTGATGACTTCCGAGTCACCGCTGGCTACCCTGGCGCGCTCACGTATGCGGACCAGATTGTGAAGACCGAATCGTACCGTCCCGAGAACTCGTTCTCGGACGCGATGAAGGGTCTCCACGTCTACGGTGCGAAGCTTGCCCGCCCCGAGGCTGTCGCAACGCTGATCGCGTCGCGCACCTAGCAGTTCACGTCCGGTGGTGGTTCATGCTGCCACCGGACATCACTTCTCACCGTTTGACATAGAAAGGGGCCAATCATGGCCAACACTGCTATTCCGATTACCAGTCTGGGGCTGAACGCGAACACGGCGAACCCTGCCGGCACCGCGATTGTCGCAGCTAACAACCACGTCGTCACTCCTGACCGTGCAACTAAGCGGCTTGCTATTCGTTTGACGAACACGACCGGGAGTTCGAAGGTGTTCACGGTTGTGGCTGGTGACAGTCCTCCTGCGAACGCTGCCGGTCAGGGCGACATCGAGATCACGCTCACGGATGGTTCGACCACTCCTCAGATCACTTGGGTGGTTGTGGAGTCTGCTCGGTTCATTCAGAGCGACGGCACGGTTGTTGTCACGGTTGCTGCGGCGACCACGGGCAACATTGCCGTTCTGGGTCTCCCGGACTAAGGGGTAAATGGTGGACGCATTCGCAACATACGAGAATCTTGAGTTGCGCCTGAACCGTGTTTTCACGGTGGCGGAGCGGCCTTGGATTACGGCTCTGCTTGAGGATGCGTCCACCTACTTGCGGGATGACGTGTTGGGGTTGCAGGTTTACCCCCAGTCAACGTCCACGGTCACGTTGTGGCCGGATGGTGGACGGGTGGACATTCCCACGCAACCGTTGATTTCGATTGATGCTGTCACTCGTGGCGGCGACGCGGTGGAGTATGTGCAACGCGAATCGACTCTGTGGGTGCCGATCGCGTTCGCGTCTCCTGCTGTGACCACTGCGACGCGAGTTGAGAAGCCCGTATCGGTGACGTTCACGTACGGGTTCGCCACGGCTCCTGCATCGTTGGTGAGGTGGACGTGTGTGCTCGTGTCGCAAGCCCTGTTGCCCATTGAGGCGAACCTTGGCCTCACCGCTGGTGGGCTGTCGTCGGTCCAGTTGGATGACTTCCGTGCGGCGTTTGCTGATGCGGGAGAGATGTCCGGCATCGCCTTGAGTGACAAGAACATTGCGTTGCTGCGGGAGCAGTTCGGTGTGCGTCAGGCGTATGTGGTGGGGTCGCGTTGAGTATCGCTTCTGGTGTTGCTCGGATGGGTCGTCGTCAGGCTGAGGCGTTGATGGAGTCGACGTGTACTGTGACGAAGGTTGCTACGGGTTCGATTGATCCGGCTACTGGCCTTGCGTCGAGCACGACGACGACCGTGTATACGGGCAAGTGTCGTGTGCGGTGGTCGTCTGGTAATGCTGCTGAGGTTGATAGTGCTGGGCAGATACTTGCAGTGCAAACACCTACCGTGTCTTTGCCGGTTGAGGGTTCGGGTGCTGTGCTGCCCGACATGTTGTTGACGGTGACGGCGAATGCTTTGGACACGTCTTTGGTGGGTGTTGTGTTTCGGGTGAAGGGTATCCAGTTTCAGACTCATGGGACGGCTCGACGCTTGCAGGTCGAGGTGGAGTCGTGACCGATTCAATCAAGTTCGACTTCGCCCAGATAAACACGTTGGCGGCAGACCTCGGAACGCAACCCGCCCTCACCGGTAGGAAGTTGCGGCAAGCCGTCGAGGTCACCGCCCGCCATGTGAAAGACGAATGGGCGAAGAAGCTCGAGGGTGAAAACGGTGTGCCCCACGCGCCCCGCTCAATCACTTACGACGTGAAAGCGACCCCCGGCAACGTGTCCACCATTGAGGCGGAGATCGGTGCTGAGACTGGACGCCTACAGGCCCCCATCGTGACCGTTCTCGAGTTCGGTGCGCCGGGCAACAATCTGGCCCCTCGCGGGTACGGGCACGGCGCGTTGCAGGACAACGAAGCGGACTTTGTGAAGGGTCTTGAGTTGGCGGCGGAGGTGATCTTGTGAGCCGGAATGACACGGTAGCCCTGCGCACACTCATCCAAGCGGTGCCTGCACTGTCGGAGAAGACGTTCATTGTGGAGGCGAAGAATCCGCCCCCTAACGAGACTGTGAAGGTGTCCGTGCCCTACGTGGTGTTGTTCCCTGCGCAGGGCACGGATGAAGCCGAACGTGTCACCAGTGGCCGCACTGTGACGCATCCCGAGTTCACGGGGCACGCCGTTGGCGGTAGTGCTGAGCAGGCGTCGATCATTTTGGATTTGGTGAAGGCGCAACTGGTCACGGCTGGGTTTGGTGTGAGAGTCGCTGTGACGGGGCGAACGAATGACCGGTGTTGGTTTGAGTCTCCGGTGCCTGCCCAGTTCGACACGTCGGTGACACCGCCGCTGCATTACCACATTTTTCGCATCGGTTGGCGTTCGCAACCAGCTTGACCTGTTCCGTTCCGATAGCCCTTGAAAGGGGTCCATTGTCATGCCATTTATTCGAGTGAAAGTACCCGCCACGGGTCACGAGATCGACGTTACGCAGAGCCGCATTGATATGCACCCTGAATGGGTTGTGGTCGATGCGGAGCCGGTGGACGTTGCCCGCCCGCCTAAGCACGGCAAGCCCGCAAAGGTGAAGCCGACCGAAGCGCCTGACGAAACGAAGCAGGCACCAGTCGAAACGCCTCGCTTTTCACAGCGTTCAGCCCCTTCCGGGGACTGACATCACTCCGTAGGACTTACGGAGCAAAGCCCCGGATCGGGGTCACACGAAAGGAAACATTATGACCCTGGAAACCACACCAGTGAGTTACTCAACCGAAGGCAACTATCGGATCGTGTTCGTTGACGCCATCGCGGGGGCTGCAATCACGGCTTCCGAGTTTGATGGTGGCGACGACCTGACCTATTCGTTTACCCCTGACGGGTGGAACCCTTCACAGTCTCAGGTGGCCGTTTCTGACGAACGCCTGACGCTTGAGCAGGTTCTTGAGCGTCCGGGCAAGAAGACCAAGAGCCTCAGTGTCAAGTATGTTGACACGGCTGCTGGCGGGGCGACTGCCGCGCTTGTGGAGGGCACTGCCGGGTTCGTCGTTGTTCGCCCGCTTATTGCGAACGAGACTGCGGGCGCAGCAGATCAGAAGGTTGTCGTTTGGCCTGTCATTTGTGGCGAGCAGATGGACGACCCGCCCGTTGCGAACGGTGTTGGTACGAAGTCGCAGATGCTGTTCGTGACTGCTGCTGTTACCCGTCAGACGATGGTCGCGTAGGTCTCGCATTGACTGGTGGGGTGGGCGGATCGCCGTCTTGCTCACCCCACCTCACTCTTGTAGACGGCGATAGGCGGCGGAGGAAGAATGTCATTTAGGGATGCGTTAGCGGCGGCGAAGACTGCTGAGCGGAAACGAAGCGAACCGGTTGAAGTGTTGATCGGGGACGAGATTGTTACGTTGCAGTTCACTCGTGCGGCCCCTACTGAGTGGGCGCGGATCACGTCACGGTATCCGGCGACGAATGGCAGTCTCATTGCTGTGCGTTACGGGTACGACATTCAGAAAGTTGTTCCCGAGATCGCAGCACTCACGGGTGTTGTCCTTGAGGATGGTCAAGAAACGACGCTGACTGTTGAGAAGCCGTCGAAGGAAAACCCTACCCCCGTGAACGAGTGGGAAGACCTGTTCAACGCACTCGATGGGCACAGTTTCGGACTGGTGTCTGACGCCATTTGGGAGTTGAACGAGTGGGGGCCACAGTATCGGCTGGCTGAGCTAAAAAAAGGCTCACCCCGTTCGTAGAGAGACTTGCTGAGCTTTCTAGAACAGTTGGGGTGCCAGTTTCAGTTCTTGAGGGTGCTGAACGTGTCGAGCTGACCGAGTTTGAGTATGTGCCGGTCGTGTGGTGGAAGCCGTGGACGTGGAACCGTGTTGCGGCGTCGCGCACTACCCGCGGTGCCGAGTGGACGCAGGATGACGTGCTGATGTTGTTGGCCGCGCAGCAGAAGGCCGATGACCGGGGATCTCATGGCATTGAGATGGGTGTTGCAACGGATCCGGATAATCAGTTCCGGTTCAAGGTTGAGGGGCCGACTGTTGATTGGGCGGCTCAGGCTTTGTCGTCACGGCAGGACGCTTATTACAAGCAGTATGACCGTCCGGGTGAACCGGTGAGTCGTGCGGGCCATTTGTGGCAGGTGCGTTTAGGAGACGAAGCCGACGACGGTCAGGGCGGCGGCGAGTCCACCGCTGGCCCCGCCTAATACGGACAGGGCGCGGCCTTTGCCCGCGTTTTCGTTTGACCGGGTGAGGCCGGTGAGGGCTAACACGATGCTTACGCCCGCGACGATCAGGGCGGGAATTGTGAGTCCGAGGGCCACACATATCAGGGCGATTAGTCCACCGACGAGTGCAGTGACGCTCATTGGGTTTTCTTTCATATGTCGATTGTATCGACGTTCTTTACCTTTTGGGGGTTCTCGTGGCGGACAGAACCACTAAGGTCACGTTGACCGCGCAGGTCGAGGGCTACATGCAGGGCATGGAGCGGGCCGGTAAAGCGACCCGCGAGTTGGGGAACACGGCGTCTGAGGCGGCGGCGAAGGCCCAACAGCAACGTGAAGCGTTCGACCTTGTTGGGCGTGGCCTGATGACTATCGGCGCGATCGCGTTGGCGTCTGCCGGTTTGGCGGCGAAGGCTGCTGTTGGGTGGCAGTCGTCGTGGGCTGGCGTGACCAAAACTGTTGAGGGCACTCCTGCGCAGATGGCTGAGTTGGAAGAGTCTTTGCGGTCGTTGGCTCGGGAGTTGCCAGCGTCGCATGATGAGATCGCGGCTGTTGCTGAGGCGGCTGGTCAGCTCGGTATTCAGACGGAGAACGTGACGGCGTTCACTCGGACGATGATCGACTTGGGCGAGACGACGAACTTGTCTGCCGATGAGGCGGCTACGTCTTTGGCGCGGTTTATGAACGTGATGGGCACCAGTCAGGATCAGGTGTCGAATCTTGGTTCGGCGATTGTGGAGTTGGGTAACAACTACGCGACCACTGAGGCTGAGATTTTGGAAATGGCTCAGCGTCTGTCTGGTGCTGGCCGTCAGATTGGTTTGTCTGAGGGGCAAGTGCTTGGCCTGGCTACGTCTTTGTCGAGCGTGGGTATTGAGGCTGAGGCTGGCGGTTCTGCAATCTCGAAGGTGATGATTGAGATTGCGTCTCAGGTGGCGAACAGTGGCGACAAGTTGGAGACGTTCGCTTCGGCGGCTGGCATGTCGGCTGACGAGTTTTCTGCTAAGTGGGAGTCGGCTCCGGGTGAGGCGTTGGCGTCGTTCGTGACTGGGTTGGCTGATGCCGAAGCGCAGGGCGGGTCAACGTTGCAGATCCTTGAGGAGTTGGGCATCACTGAGGTGCGCATGAGGGATGCTCTGTTGCGTTCGGCGGCGGCGTCGGATCAGTTCACTGCGGCGATGGAAACGGGCAGCACGGCTATTGAGGAGAACACGGCACTCACTGAAGAGGCCGAGAAGCGGTACGAGACGGTGGCCGCGCAGATCGAGGTTGCGAAGAACAAGGTCGTGGATGCGGCTATCGCGTACGGTGACGTGTTCCTTCCCGCATTGGCCGCCTCTGTGGACATGCTTGGCACGTTCGCTGACGCTCTCGGGGGTCTACCCGAGCCGATGAAAGCCACGGTGGGAATTATCGGCACGGTTGCCGCGGTCGCGGCCCTGTCGGGCGGCGCGTTCTTCCTAGCGGTGCCGAAGATCGCGGCGTACAAGGTTGCCCTGGCGACGATGGGGCCGGTCGCTCAACGCGCGAATAGGGCAATGCAGGGGCTCGGCAAGGGCCTGGGTGCCATCGTCGCTGCTGGCGCTGCGGTGCTGGTGTTGGACAAGCTCGCTTCTAGTGGCAGTAAGGCGGCGGCGGGTGTCGAGGAGGTCACGGCGGCGCTTCTGGCGTCTGACCTGAACGCATTGTTTGCTGAGATCGGTGGAGACGTTGAGGACTTCGATTCTGCCTTGAACCTCCTGCTGGGCAACGACGTGAACGCAAACATGGAGCGTTTCGGTTCGACCCTCAACGGCATTTTCTTTGGCGGGCAACTGTCGGATCAGGTGCTGCTGACGCGGGACGCATTCGACAAGACGGGGCAGGCGCTCGCCAATCTGGTGAGTTCTGGCGAGGGCAAGAGGGCCGAAGCGTTGTTCGCGGATCTTGCGGATGCGGCGGCTGATCAGGGCATCACGACTGAAGAGCTGATCGAGTTGATGCCCACCTACAAGGAAGCGCTGGCGGGTGTTTCCAACGAGCAGAAGATCGCTGCCGACGCTGCCGACGACAACTCGGAATCGCTCGACGCGATGACCGGTGCGGCGGGGCAAACTCAGGACTCAATCGATAAGCTCGCGGATTCGTTGTCGAACTTCGGTGATGCGCAGTTCGCTGCTGACGATGCCCTGTTTGCGTTCAAGGATTCCCTGTTGAGCATTGATGCGTTGATGGGTGAGGAAGGTTTTACTGGCACGCTGGATTTGAATACTGAGGAAGGTATTCGCAACAGCCAGGCGTTGCGGGAGATCGCGGGTAGTGCGAATGAGGCGGCGGCGGGGATACTGACGGCTACTGGTTCGCAGGAGGATGCCAACGTTGTACTCGCGGAGGGCCGGGAGAAGATCGCCGCCGTTGGTGAAGCTTTCGGGCTCTCCGGTGAAGAGTTGCAGACGTTCATCGACACTTATGTTGCTTCCCCTCAGGATCTCGCTTATGAGGCGTCGGTGCAGGGCATCGAGAACATGAAGGCTCAGCTCACCGCGTTCAGTAAGGAGTGGGATGGCCGCAAGGTCACCATGAGGTTCTTCGCTGACACGTACAACTTGGATCGTGCGGCTGCGGCTGCGGCTGCCAGGTATTCGGGGCAGGCGCTTGCGTTTGGTCGTGAGAATGGTGGCATTGAGGAGTACGCGAACGGTGGCGTCCGTGAGGGTATTTACCGTGGCCGTCCTGGCGGGATCATCAAGTTTGCGGAAGAGAACACGGACTGGGAAGCGTTCATTTCGGGCAAGCCCGGGCAGGAGCAACGCAACCGGGGTATTGCGATGGAGGCGTTGGGCCGGTTGGGTGGCGGTTCGCCGCAACCGACGATGGTGGCTGCTCAACAGTCTGGGGGTGGGTCGATGGTGTTGACTATCCCGATTTCGGTGACTGCTGGTGCTGTGGGTAATGAAGAATTTTTGGCGCGGACGATTACGGATGCTGTGCGTTCGACGGTCAAGCAGGGTCTGATTCCTGCGGATTGGCAGAACCGATGACTGCGGCAACAACTTTTGAGTTTGCGATGGCTTGTGGTGTCGCGGGCGCGTTCGTCAACGTTTCTGAGTATGTGTTGTTCAATGAGGGCGGCGTTACTCGTAATTCTGGGCGGCAGTCGTCGTTTGTTGATACTCGGCCTGGTTCTTTCGCGTTTACGTTGGACAATTCTGATGGTCGGTTTACGCCGGGTAATGTGGCGTCTGCTTTGGGGACTCCTTTGTTTGAGGGTATGCGGGTGTCGTGGCAGTTGAATGATCGGATTGTGTCGGGGCGTGTTAGGTCGTTTTCGATGGTGTTTGCTGACATTTCTAATGCGGAGTCTGCGCGCGTGCGGGTGGCGTGTGATGACGTTTTGGGGCAGGCGGGTCGGGTCACTTTGGGGTCGTTGCCGCAGAGTCTGGTTGAGGCTGCTGGCCCGCTCGGTTATTGGAAGTTTGACGAGCCGGTGGGGTCTGTGACGGCGGCGGATTCTGGGCCTTACGCGTTGCCGCCGTTTCGGGCAGGATCCTTTACCCCCTACGTGCCGACGTTTGGTGCGACGGAGCTTGATTGGGTTGGTGACACTCAGGCGCAGGGTGGCGGTTCGGCATCCCTTGATAGTCGCTTTGAGACCAACATTCCGGCGACCAACTTCGGGTATGCCGCTAACGAGGCGGGCGCATACGGTTTCTGGTGGACACCCGTCACCCCTAGCGGTGACGGGTCAAACTACTTCCAGTTCCGCGTCTTCACGCAGGGCGGCAACTACTTTTCTGTCGAGGCTGGGTTCAACGATGGTGACCAGTTAGGCGTGACCGTCAACAATTCCGCGCTTCGCTCGAGTAGCGAGTTGCCGTTGAACGTGCCGGTGTATGTGTCTCTCGTGCCGACCATTGTGGGCAGTTACCTATCGGTTGCCCTGTTCGTTGATGGTGTGTTAGCGGCAACGCGCACACGCGCACACACTGGTGATGTGACAGCAGCGGGCCTTGCGCCGAAGAAGATCGAGTTGATAATGCGTTCCTCATCCGGGGCCGCGAGCGAGTTCCGCATTTCGCGCATCACTCACACCCTCACCCGTGTCAACGAGAACCTGATTGTTGACCCCGAAATGACTGAAAGTGAACTTCTCAACCTTTTCGCAACCATTGTGCCCGCAGTCACCCTAGGCACTCTCCCCACCGAACTATCAACAGCACCCGTAGCCGTTGACACCACCACCACCGGCCAATCGGCGCTCAGCTTTCTCAACAGCATCATCGCAACCGAACAAGGGTACGCCTACGCCGAAACAACCGGCACACTCCTCAACCCTGTAGAAAAAATTATCATCAGGCAACGGGAGCGGCCCCTCACGGTAACCGAAACCTTCACCACCACTACCGACATTCTAGGTTCACCCTCACTATCCAGAGACATTACCGACACGCTCTCATCAGTGACAGTGAACGGTTACAAACAAACTGCAATCGCAACGGACAACGCACTTACTAAGTTTGTCGGATCCGCTAGCCGAACCGAAACAGTCCTAAACACGAGGCAAAGTGACTTGCGAATGTGGGGCCACGACCGCCTATACCGGGGCGCACCTGAAGGCATCAACGTTGATCGGGTCACCATCGACGCGCGCAGTACAAACAGTGACCGGTGGGCTGACCTTCTCGCATTGAAAGAAGGCGACCGGATTAGGGTTGCAGGTTTGCCTGCCACACAGCTCGGCTTTACCACGTACGACGGTTGGCTTGTTGGCAGTGGCGAACGGCACGATGCGGATCGCGACTTGTTTGACTTATATCTGACGCCAGCGCCTGCCAGCTATGGCTATTACGGCACAAGCCTGTATATGGCTGGTGGTGATTTGACGTTGAGTAGCAGCATCAACTCTTCGGCTACGTCGATCAGTGTTGCCACGTCGAGTCTTGCGAAGTTGACGACTACGGAGACGCCGTTCACGATTCAGTTCGGTCGGGAACAGTTGACGGTCACGGCGGTGAGTGGTGCGACGCCTCAAGTGTTGACGGTGGTGCGTGGGGCGAACGGTACTCCTGCGTCGTCTCACACGGCGGGGGCTGTGCTTGAGGTCGTCCCGTCTGCGGTGTACGCCTTCTAACTGTTCCGTTTTCCTGACGCTTTCGGGCGTGTCTTTGTTGCACCCATTTGTGGAGGTTCTTGTGGTTATTGCTGTTGGTGCGCCGATTACGGCGTCGGATATTCTCCCACTGTCGTACGGCTATTTGCCTATGGGCACCCCGGTGCGGTTTACGTCGTCGGGCACGTTCGACAAGGCCGACTATCCGGGGTTGCGTGCTGTGCGCGTGCGGTGCTACGGGGCGGGCGGCGGCAGCGGCGGAGTGTCCTCTACTTCCGCTTCATCGCTTTCAGCCAGCGGCGGCGGCGGCGGCGGCGAATACTCAGAATCTTTTATCACGGACATTGCGGGCTTGGCTGCTTCGGTTCCCATTACCATCGGGGCCGCAGGCGCGGCGGGTGGTGCTGGCAACAATAACGGCGGCAACGGCGGAACGTGTTCCTTTGGTTCGGCGGTCACTGCCGTGGGCGGCTCGGGTGGTTCTGGGGATTCCGCATCAACAAGTACCGCATTTGCGGGGGGTGGCGTTGGTGGCACGGGCGGCACGGGTGACCTTACGGTACCTGGCGAGCGGGGTTCGCCAGGTATGCGTTTCTCTTCCTCGTCGGTTCGCGTTGCGGGTTCGGGCGGTTCGTCTGCATTGGGGTTTGGTGCGGCAACACATCGGCAAACGGACTCCGCGGGTGGCGGTGTTGCTGGTGCTGCTATCGGTGGGGGTGCGGCGGGTGGCGCGAATGCTGGCACCGCTTCTGCTGCTGCGGGCGCTGTAGGCGCGACAGGCATTGTCATTGTGGAGTTGTTCGCGTGAGCATTTACACGTCAACGCGCCGCACGACCGACCACGGCTCACGGTTCGGTTTCAAGCCGAAACGCTTCGTTCTACATCACGCGGCAACGACGAGCCTCGCGGGCCTGCTACGACTTATGATGCCGGGCGGTCGCAAAGTCTCAGCACACGCCGCTATTGACGACGATCAGATTGTCAGCGTCGTGCCCGAATCGCGGCGGTCTTTCTCGCTCGCGTCGGCCCTTTTCGAGCGGAGCGTGCTGAGTGCCGAATGCGTGAACTCGAAAGGAGCCCCGTCATGGGCGCTGTCGGATCGCACTCACGAGTCAATCGCGCAGTGGGTGGCTGACTGTTGTCGGCGGCATGGCATCCGACCGCACCGCGACGGCAAGCCGAAGACGTGGACAGTCATAGGCCACCGCGAGGTGCGCACAATCCACCACCGTAGCTACGCGACCGCCTGCCCTGGCGGCATGAGGCTGGATTCCATCACTCGGCGCGCGCAGCAGATTCTAGCCGCGCAGGGCAGTCAGCTGGCGGGCGGCGCGACAACGATCACCGACACAGAACAGGACGACGACATGAGACTTGTGAAGCGCAACGACACGGCAACGCCCGAGTGGTCACTATTTGGCCTCGGGCTCAGTGGCCCATCCGAGAAGGAACGCGGCTACTACGTCATCACCGACCCCGAGGAGGCGCTCGCGTGGGCTCGACTGCTTTACAAGGGGGGCGGGTCGGAGCAGTCGGAGCCGCGCGACGTGTACGTGACCTTGCAGGC